>Ga0123335_1007529_pt1 | contig 12120 bp, 11 predicted proteins | sample BiotimSIPDNA_2_FD_89707 | JGI IMG/M metagenome (GOLD analysis project Ga0123335, IMG submission 89707) | Anaerobic biogas reactor microbial communites from Washington, USA - Biogas_R2 time_0 SIP DNA | ecosystem: Engineered > Bioreactor > Anaerobic > Unclassified | place: Washington, USA... | reverse complement strand
AGCTGTTCCAACAGATCGCCGCCGGTAAGCAGGCCCGCCACGGTGACCGTCTCCCCAAAGAAGTGGTTCACCACGGCCCGTACCTTCACGGTGAGGCCAGGAGGGGCGAAGCGCCGGGTGAGACGCTCCAGGTGGGGCGCGGCGGATACACCCGTGGCGATGAGCAGGGTGCGTGACGCGGTATAGGGCTCCAGGGGCGTTTTCCCTTCCCTGCCTTCCTCCTCCATCTCCCGGGCCTCTTCCATCTGGCTTTCCAACAGCCGCAGCAGGCCTACGCCGTTTTCGATCTGTGGATAGCCCTCATACCAGTCTTCCGGCGGAATGGGCCTGTCCGCCAGGCAGAAGAACTCGTCGCTGGGAAAGGCGAAGGTGGTTCCCAGCCCCCTTCTGCACTCCTCCTGAAAAGCCGCGATCCCTTCCAAAAGCTCCCGCGCCCCTGCCTTGTCAAAGGGCCGAAGCTCCGCCAAACCCTGGCGCCACCTGGTGAGCCCCACCGGCACCAGCGCCGCGCTGAGCGCCGCCGGAGCCAGGCTCCGTAGCTCCCCAAGGGTCTTCAACAGGACTTCGCCGTCATTGCAGCCGGGGCAGACCACGATCTGGCAATGGAAACGAATACCCGCGTCCCGAAGCCGGGTCAGCCGGGTCATCAGGTCCCCGGCAAAGCGGTTGTTCATCATGCGGCAGCGCAGGGCGGAATCGGTGGTATGCACGCTCACGTACAGCGGCGAGGCCCGCCGCCGGAGAATGCGCCCAAATTCCTCCTCGCTCACATTGGTGAGGGTCACAAAATTACCCATCATCAGGGAATAACGCCAGTCATCATCCTTCACATACAGGCTTTCCCGAAGGCCTGGGGGCATCTGGTCAATGAAGCAGAACACGCACTTGTTGCGGCAGGTTCTGGGGGAAAGGGCCATGCTCTGGTCAAAGCGCAGGCCAAGAGGCTCCCCCTCCTCCTTTATAAGCACCACCGTCTCCCGGCGGCCATCGGTACGCTGAAGCTCCATCTCCACCCGGCCGGGAAAGGAGAGGGCCTGATAGTCAATCTCGTCCAGCAGGGGCTCGCCGCCCATGGACAAAACCGCGTCCCCCTCCACAAGACCATGGCGGAACGCTACCGAACCCGGTTTTACTCCCACGATCCGATGCATCTCCGCCACTCCTTCCGCCGCTCCAAAATACATCCAAGCATTGCTATTATGCAGAGGTTTCTTCCATTCGTCAAGGTCTGCCTTTTATGCACGGCTTGCCGCACTTGTCAACCCCTGCATTCCTGTGTATAATGAAAAATGGATTTTTTCGACTTACCCCTCCTGGACACTGGCGAAACGAGGTGGTGGGCGGCCCACAAGGGCCAGACCTATGCATTGTAAAGAAAAAATGTTGATCACAGGCGGACATCCTCTCATGGGTGAAATCACCGTAAGCGGCGGCAAGAATACCTCCGTGGCGGTGATTCCCGCCACCCTTCTTTGCGACGCTCCCTGCACCATAGAAAACCTACCCGACATCGACGATGTTCACGCCCTCATCGAAATCCTCGAGCATTTGGGCGCACGGGTAGAGTATGTCCCGGGACATCATTTGACGGTGGATCCTTCCGGCGTCAAATCCTGCCATGTGCCCTTTCCCTATACCAATCGTCTGCGGGCCAGCTATTACCTGCTGGGTGCTCTCCTGGGCCGGAGCGGTTGCGCGGAAGTGGCATATCCGGGCGGATGCGACATCGGCAGCAGGCCCATCGATCAGCATTTGAAGGGGTTTTCGGCCCTGGGTGCGAAGATCGAAGACCGGGGCGGAGTGGTCTATGCCAAAGCGGAGAAACTCCAGGGCGCGGACATTTTTTTTGACATGGTCACCGTTGGGGGCACCATCAACGTGATGATGGCCGCCGCCAAGGCAGAAGGCAACACCGTGATCTACAACCCGGCCAAGGAGCCCCATATCGTAGACCTGGCGAACTTTCTCAACAGTATGGGCGCGAAAATCAAGGGCGCAGGCACAGATGTGATTCGCATCCGCGGCCAGCAAAAACTGCGCGGAACCACCTATACCGTGATTCCCGACCAGATCGAGACCGGCACCCTGATGATTGCCGCCGCAGCCACCCGGGGGGACGTGACCATACGCGGCTGCATTCCCACCCACATGGAGGCCCTCACCGCCAAGCTCCTGGAGATGGGCGTGCGCGTTACGCAGAGCGATGACAGCATCCGGGTCCGGCCCCAATCGGAGCAGCGGGCAGTGAACGTAAAAACCCAGGTCTATCCTGGTTTCCCCACAGACTTGCAGCAGCCCATGACCGCGCTTTTGTGCATGGCCACGGGCACTTCCACCGTGTCGGAAACCATTTTTGAGCAGCGTTTCAAGCATCTGGACGAGCTGCGGCGCATGGGCGCCAAAATCAAGCTGATGGACCGCACCGTGCTGATTGAAGGGGTGCGTGAACTTTACGGCGCGCCCGTCACCGTCACCGATCTGCGTGCCGGAGCAGCCCTGGTGGTGGCCGGGCTGATGGCCAAGGGCATTACGGAGATTTACGAAACTTCCTATATTGACCGGGGCTATGAAAGAATTGAGGAAAAGCTCCGCTCCCTGGGAGCGGATATCCGGCGGGAAAAGCTGTAACATGGCAACACCCACCTGGGGAGGTGATCAGCCTGCCTGACCGGAAGTATTTTGAGGTGCTGGGCCTTGGTAGCAATGCGGACGAGCAGGCTGTGCGCACGGCCTACCGCCAGAGGGTGAAGGCCTGCCATCCGGACCAATACCAGGACACGACCCGTCAAAGGTACGCCCAGGAAGAACTGATTGAGCTTAACCTGGCCTATGAAGAGGCCTTGAAGGTAGTATCCCGGCAGCGGGTGGGTTTTAACCTGATTTCCCAGGAGGAGGCCAAGCATTTTGCCTTGCGCCTGATCGATCAGGGAAACCTGGCCAGCGCTTTGCGCCAGTTAAACCGGGCCGACAGCCGGGACGATGACTGGTACTATCTGCAGGGACAGATTTTGATGGGACTCAAACAGTATGACACCGCCCATCAAAGCTTCCGGGAAGCGGTCCGCAGGGAGCCGGATAACCGCCTCTACCGGGAAGGAGCGCTTAACGCAGCCCTTGCCATGAAAAAAAACCAACAGCTGGGAGCCCGGGTGCATAACTGGCTCAAAGGCGTGGTGGGGAAAAAGTAAGGTCCCCGTCTGTTGTCATGTCCCCTTTCCTCATGTATAATAAGCTTAATTCTTCGCACCATGTGAACAGAAAGGATGATCGGATATGAAAAAGGTGCTTTCCGTGCTAATCTGCCTGCTCCTGTTGGGCGGTATCATCTCTTTGGCCACCGGCGACGAAGCCGGCGGAGCGGACAAGGTGACCGTGGCTCTTTGTATCGCCGATACCCTGGGCGACCAGGGCTTTTATGACAGCGCCAACGCAGGCCTAAACAGGTTGTCGGAAGATTACGGCGTTGTGCCCAGCGTTGTGGAGTGCAAGAGCGATGCCAGCGCTTTTAAACCCGCCCTGGTGGATGCCGCCCAGGGGAACGACTTTGTGGTGGCCGTGGGATGGCAGTTCTGGGATGCCCTCGCCGAGGTGGTTCCGGAAATGCCTGACACAAAGTTTATCTTCATCGACAATGGCCTGGACGGGGTGGGCGACAACCTGATGTCCATCACCTACAAAGAAAACCAGGGCAGCTTTCTTGCAGGCTACATCGCCATGAAGCTCTCCAAGGCAGGCAAGGTGGGCATGGTTGGCGGCAATAATGACGACACCATCAACAACTTCATGGTAGGCTACAAACAGGGCGCGCTCTATGCCAATCCCCAGGGCGCGGTTCTGGAGCCCATTTACACCAACGGCAACTACGACGCCCCTGACCTGGGCAAGGAAGCTGCCCTGAGCCTGTACAGCCAGGGAGCGGATGTGGTCTTCGCAGTGGCGGGAAAGACCGGCCTGGGCGTATTTGAAGCGGCTGCCGAAACCGGCAACTATGCCGTAGGCGTGGACAGCGACCAGAAGTACATCAACCCCGACGTCATCCTTTGTTCCATGCTCAAGAAAGTGGGGGACAGCATTTACGATGCCATCGGCAGCTATCTTACAGACGGCGTGTTTGAGGGCGGCCAGATCTGGGATGCGGACATGTCCACCGGGCTGGTGGATATCGGATACGGCGACGACACCATGACCCAGCAGGTCTCCGCTGAGCTGAAAGCTGAAGTGGAAGCCCTGAAGGAAAAGATTGTCAGCGGCGAGATTGTGGTGGATTCCACCCGATAAGCTATCTTAAAAGGTGAGTCCGTAGGGGGCGGGGGCAATGTCCCCCGCTCCTGTTTGCATCAAGGAGTGGCTGTGCCACAATCTTCTCCAAAGAAGTGAGGGATTCTCATGCCGCAACCCCAATCCCCCATTGTTGAGTTCTCCCATGTGAGCATGCAATACCCCGGCGTGCTGGCCAATGACGATGTGTCTTTGTCCATAAAGGGGGGAGAGGTTTTTGCTCTGGTGGGGGAAAACGGCGCGGGCAAAAGCACCCTCATGAACCTGCTTTACGGGCTCCAAAAGCCGACTTTGGGCAGCATTCTGGTTCGCGGCCAGAAAATAACCGGCTCCTACACGCCACAAAAGGCCATGTCTCTTGGGATCAGCATGGTTCATCAACACTTTAAGCTGGTACCCAGCTTTACCGTGTCCCAAAACATCCTGCTGGGCCATGAGCCCAGGAAGGCAGGTCTTTTTTATGACCAGGCCCAGGCCGATGCCCTGGTAAGGGACCTGTCCGCCCGATACAGCCTGGAGGTGAACCCCAGGGATTTGGTGGGGGAACTTTCCGTGGGTTTGCAGCAACGGGTGGAAATCCTCAAAGCTTTGCGCAGTGGCGCGGACGTGCTGATCCTGGACGAGCCCACCGCCGTACTGACCCCCCAGGAAACAGACGAGCTCTTTGCTGTAATCCGCCGCATGGTCTCAGAGCGGAATATGACCGTCATCCTGATCACCCACAAGCTGCCGGAGGTCATGCGAGTCAGCGATCGGGTGGGCGTCATGAAGCGGGGCAAGCTGGTGACCGTGCTGGATACCGCCAAAACCAGTGAGAAGGAAATCGCCTCGCTGATGGTGGGCCGGGAAGTTCTCTTTGACGAACTGCGGGACGAAAAACCGCCGGGGGCTGAAGTGCTGCGGGTTACGGACCTGCAAGCCCTGAGCGACCGCAGCCTCCCCGCCCTTCATGACATTGATCTGGCCGTACGTTCCGGTGAGATTGTGGGGGTCTGCGGCATCGAGGGCAACGGTCAGACCGAGCTGGTGGAGTGCCTGACGGGTATGCGGTCCCTGGCCGGGGGCAGCATTCTGCTGAATGGGGAAGACATCAGCCGCCTCCTTCCCGGAGAAATCCGGGCCCGGGGGGTGAGTCACATCCCCGAGGACCGCTTGCGCACCGGGCTTTCCGCCAAGTCCAGCCTGACGGACAACCTGCTGGTGGGAAAGCAGCGCAGCAAGGACTTCAGCTTCCTGGGCATCCATCTGCGGCGAGAGCAGGCCAGGCAATATGCCCGGCGGCTTACGGAAGAATTTGACATCCGCACCTCCGGGGTGGACGAGATGGTCTCCTCCCTGTCCGGGGGGAACATGCAAAAGGTGGTCATCGCCAGGGAGTTCAGCTTCGGCTCTCCCTTGCTGATCATCAGCCAGCCCACCCGTGGTGTGGACATCGGGGCCATTGAGTTCATCCACGAAGAGATCATCCGGCAGAGGAACAAGGGCTGCGCCATCCTCCTGGTCAGCGCCGATTTGGATGAGCTCATCCGCCTCAGCGACCGGCTGGTAACCCTTTATGAAGGCCGGATCACCGGCCGCTTTGATCCCGGCACCATCACCCGGGAAGAGATCGGTTACTACATGACCGGCGGCCGGCAGGAAGGAGGCCCAATATGAATACGGGATTTCTGCAAAGCCTCCGCGCCCTGACCCGCCTCAAACCCTCCCAGAAGCTGCAGCGGGACTATCTGTTGTCCCTTCTGGCCGCCCTGCTTGTTGCCTTTGGCCTGGGCTGCGGGATCATGCTTTTATGCGGCTATGATCCGATCAAGGCCTTTGGAGTGCTGTTTCAGGGAGCTTTGGGAACCCGGATCTCCTTTGGCAATACCATGGCCAAAACCGTGACCCTCTGTCTGACAGGCTTGGCCATGTCCGTAGCCGCAAAGGCAGGGATGTTCAACGTGGGCGGCGAGGGCCAGCTCTACCTTGGGGCCATGGCCGCCGCTGTGGTGGGAGCGGCCCTTACCGGTGCGCCCCTCTGGCTGGTAACACTCCTGGCCCTGGGAGCGGCGCTGGCGGCCGGGGCTCTGTACGCCCTGATTCCGGCTCTGCTCAAGGTGAAATGGAAGGTGGATGAGGTCATCACCACCATCATGCTCAACTCCGCGGCCATCTACTTTTGCAGCTATCTGGCCAACGGCCCTATGAAAACCGGTGACCGGGGGATCGCCAGCGGCACCGACGCCATCGCCGCGGGGGCGGCCTTTGCCCCCCTTATCAAGCTCAGCAACCTGACAACCGGTCTCTTTTACGCGGCGGTGGCAGCCTTTTTGTGCTGGTATCTCATGAAGCGCTCCACCATGGGCTTTGAGATGAAGCTCACCGGTGAAAACGACCGTTTCGCACGCTATGGAGGCATCCGTACCGGCAGGTTGATGCTCTGGTCCATGGTCATCAGCGGGGCCTTGTGCGGCCTGGTGGGCATGCTGGAGGTCTTTGGCCTGCACAAGCGCTTTCTGGTGACCATCAGCAACGAGTTCTACTTCGACGGCATGCTGGTAGCCATGATCATGCGCTATAACCCCTTTGGCACGATTCTGATGAGCTTTTTCTTTGCCATCCTGAACATCGGCGGCAAATCCATGGAACTGAAAGCCGGCATCAGCAGCGAGCTGATCCTCATCATCCAATCGATTATCATCTTCTTCATGGCCGCCGAGGGCGGCATCCGCCGCATGCTGGGCGAAAAGCTGGCAGCACGCAGGGCGCGCAGAGCGGCGGTCAAAGCCGGAAGGGAGGCAAAAGCATGAGCGAACTCTTTTCCACTTTGCTGTTCCAAAACACCCTGCGGACAGCCACTCCCGTGGTGCTGGCGGCCCTGGGGTGCCTGCTTACCCAGCATGTAAACATCACCAACATCGGCATCGAAGGCATGATGCTGACCGGGGCGTTCTTTGCGGTGCTGGGGAGCTGGCTCTTTGGCAGCTGGCTGATGGGTCTGGTCTTTGCCATGGGAGCGGGGGTGCTCCTGGGGCTGTTCTACTATGTGTTTGTAATCAAGTTTGGCAGCGATGAGTTCATCATCGGCGTAGCCCTGAATATCTTCGCCGGAGGACTGACGGTGTTTCTGCTGCGCACCCTCTTTCAGGTAAAGGGCTCCTTTTCCGGCCCGGGCATTGTTCCCCTACCCACGCTGACCTTTCCCCTGCTGGCAAAAATACCCCTGCTGGGCCCCCTGCTCAGCGGCAACACCCTGCTGGTCTATGTGAGCTGGCTGCTGGTCCCCCTGCTGTGGGTGATGATTTACAAAACACCCCTGGGCTTCCATCTGCGGGCAGCGGGGGAGTACCCCGAGGCCCTGCGTTCGGCAGGCAGAAATCCAAACCGGATGAAATGCCTGGCCAGCGTCCTTTGCGGTATGTTAAGCTGCCTGGCCGGAGCCCATCTGTCCCTGGGCTATCTGCGCATGTTTGCGGAAAACATGAGCGCTGCTCGGGGATATGTGGCCTTTGCCTGTGTCATCTTCGGCAGGGGCAACCCACCCCTGGTGTTTTTGGCAGCGCTGCTTTTCGGCTTTATTGACGCCCTTGGACTCCGCCTGCAAAAGGTTCTTCCCAGCGATCTGACCAGCATGGCCCCCTATGTGGTCACCGTGGTAATGATGGTGGCCGTGGTGCTGCTGGAAAAGCGCAAGAAGAAGCGGCTGGCCAGGCTTTCCAGATAAATTATTTCGAGTTATTCACATATTTTCATCAACTTTTCATAATTTTGTCAACATGTTTCCACATGTGGAAAACTTTTTTGTGCGCGCTTTTTCGACATCATTTTTTCCACATAAAGGCGTTTTTTTAGGTCAAATCTCACTTTTTCTGTGGAAAACAATGTGGAAAGTGTGGAAATCCTTGATTTTTCAGCAGAATCGACACAATCCGCCATTTTCCTTGGTTTCCAAAAACCGGGTCCAAAAGGGCCGACCCTGGCGATGAACCGATATCAATGCCCTCTGCTTGCTCAGGCCAGGAACCATGGGTATTCTTTTGTTTACGATGCATATTCCTTTGGAATGCTGTCATTTCTCCCAAAAGATTTCCATAGGATTACCAAAAACATGGAGGGGCAGTCATGACATTTTCTCTTCATCAATTGGTAACGAGTCGTCTGTCCCGATTGCGCCAATGCATCCTGTACCTGCTGTTGATGGCCATCCTTGCCTTGGGCCTGAACTCCCCCGGGATGGTTGTGACGATGAGCGGCCAAGAGAAAGGGCGCCTGGCCCCGGATGCCCTGGCCGGGCTGGTGGTGGCGCTTGACCCCGGTCATGGCGGGTATGACGGGGGAGCGCGGGCCCGGGACAGCGGCATTTGGGAAAAGGTGCTGACCCTGCAAATCGCCCGGCAGGTGGAGGAAGCCCTTCTCGCCCATGGAGCCAGGGTTGTGCTGACCCGGACGGAAGACGTGGCATTGGGTGAAAAGGGAGCGACGAACCGTTTGCGTAAAAGACGGGATCTCCAGGCCCGGCTGGACATCGCCCTGGAAGCGAACGCCACCGTACTGTTAAGCATCCACCTGAACGAATACCGCTCCCGCCAGGAAAGCGGACCGCAAGTATTTTACCAGTACGGCGGGGAGGATGGCCGACTGCTGGCCGGGGTCCTTCAGGCCGCGCTGCTGGACGAACTGGACCCGCCCAAGCGCCGGGTCGCCATGGCAGGAAATTACTATGTACTGCGCAGCCGGATTCCCTCCGCATTGGTGGAATGCGGCTTCCTGAGCAATGCCCGGGAGGAAGCGCTGCTTGTGTCACAGGAGTATCAAAAGCGTATCGGTATCGCATTGGCCAAAGGGCTGGCAGATTATGTGGACCTTTTGGCCCGCCAGGGACGCACGCCCCGGGACGCCTTTGGTGAGGTGGATGAGGATGCGCCCTGAATTGAGGCCCTATGGCACTTGAAACCCTGGGTCCGCCATGCTATCATCAGGGAAAGCCGGATGAAAGCGAGGCACGCCCATGCAAGATGGCTCCCTGTTTCCTCAGCCCCTGTCCCCTCAGGATGCGCGGCTCAAAAACCCACTAGCCCTTGCTTTCATCGGTGATACCGTATGGGATCTGCTGGTGCGCAGCCGCTTGCTTCGCTCCCCTCATCGGGTGAACACGCTGCATCGCCAGGCCATCGCCCTAGTAAACGCCGGAGCGCAGGCCCAGGCTTTGGCCCGCCTGTTGCCCCTGCTCAGCCAGGAAGAGGCCGATGTGCTGCGCCGGGGCCAGAATGCCCATGCCAGACACATGGTCCCCAAAAATCAGGATCCGGTGGCTTATTCCCAGGCTACTGGTCTGGAAGCGCTGCTGGGCTACCTGTACCTGAGCGGACAGGAGGCCCGCATCCTGGAACTGTTTGACATCGCTGTCCCAATGCCGTAAAATAAGATGTTGTCCTATATCCTGGCCGGGCATGGACAGGCCCTGCCGCCCACAGAAAGGAACCCATCCATGCCGCAATGCGTCCAGCGGGTGGAGCTGATCCGCTCCACCACAGATCCCCAGGAGTTGATCGCCCTTGGCGCGCGCCTTTGCTACGCGGGAGGCGATGTGGACGCGCTGCTTTGGCAGGTATCCCAAAAGGACCAGCAGGCATTCCTGCGCAAGCTCATGGAAATGGGGCACGAAAGCGTGCTGGAGCATGCCAGCTTTACCTTCCTGATGGAGGGGGTCAGCCGGGCACTGCTGGCCCAGATCACCCGGCACCGCATCGCCAGCTTCAGCGTCCAGAGCCAGCGCTATGTCAGCTATGAGCAGGGCTTTGGGTACGTCGTACCCCCTTCCATCCGCGCCCTGGGCCCGGAGGCCGTGGCCAGATACGAAGGCCAGATGGACCAGATTCACGAGTGGTACCGGGATTGGCAGCAAAGACTGGGCACCTCCGGGGAAAGCAGCAACGAAGACGCCCGCTTTGTACTCCCCAACGCCTGCGAAACCAGGATTCTGCTTACCATGAACGCCCGGGAACTGCGGCATTTCTTCTCCCTGCGAATGTGCAACCGGGCCCAATGGGAAATCCGCTCGGTGGCCACCGCCATGTTTGGACTCTGTTACCAGGCGGCCCCCGCTCTGTTTGAAAACGCAGGCCCCGGCTGTCTGCGGGGCCCCTGCCCCGAGGGAGCGAAGACCTGCGGGCAGTTGATGCAAAAGCGGGAGGAACGGCAGGCCCTCCTTGGGCAGCAAGGCCGGTAGCGCCTTGCCCCAAACCACGTTTCCTTTTTCCCACCCGAGCGCCCTCCCTCACCCATCAACAATCGAATGGAGATAACGGTATGGCATTTTATCAGGATCGGAACAATCGCAACAAGGAGCAAAAGCGCCGCAATGCCCAGATGCGCGGGGGCTTTGAGGATGAGGGCACCCGCTATTCCAATGCAGGACCCTCCCGTGGAGGCCGCAAGGCAGACAACCGGTTTACAGGTAACCGGGAAGTGGAAGGCAGGTCTGCAGGCAGCCGTGAAACACAAGGCCGCTTTGGAGGAGGTTTCCAGGGAAACGCCCGGAGAGATACACGGAGCATGGGCGGACAGCCCTCCGGATATGGCCCGCAGGGTCGTTCGCAGGGGCCAAGAGCCCAGGGGCCAAAGACTCAAGGGCCCAGGGTCCAGGGGCCCCGTCCTCAGGGCGACGATCGGAATTCCCGCGACTTTGCTCCCCGCGACTTCAGTCCCCGGGGCTTTGCTCCTCGCAGCCAAAGCCCACGGCCCTATGAGAGCCGTCCTCAGGGCGAACCCCGTAAGTTCAGCCCCCGCCCGCCCCAGGCCCGTCCCTTTGATTCCCATCCCGCCCATCCGCCCCGCCCTGCCCGTCCCCCTCGCCCTCAGGAAAACTATCGTCCTGTTCCCCCGGCTCCGCCGGCCTATAACGCCCCCACCAACCTGGAGGCTGCCGACGCCGTGCCCGCCGAAAACCTGTTGAGCGGCCGCAACCCCATCCGGGAAGCCCTCAAGAGCGGCCGGGACATCGAGAAGCTCATGGTGGCCCGGGGCGAGCTGTCCGGTTCGGCCAGGGAAATCGTGCAAATGGCCAAGGAACGGCATATCCCCGTGCAGCAGGTGGACCGGGCCCGGCTTGACGCCATCACCACCGGTCATCAGGGCATGCTGGCTTTTGCCTCCGCCTATCAATACCACACTGTGGAGGACATGCTGGCCCTGGCAAAGGAGAAGGGACAGGATCCCTTTTTGGTCCTGCTGGACGGCATCACCGACCCCCACAACCTGGGGGCGATCATCCGCACCGCCGAATGCGCGGGGGCTCACGGTGTCATTGTGCAGGAACGCCGGGCCGTCGGGCTGACCCCTGCCGCGGTGAAGGCCAGCGCCGGCGCTGTGGAGTACCTCCCTGTCGCCCGGGTCACCAACCTGACCCAGACCATTGCTGAGCTCAAGAAGGAAAAGCTTTGGATCTACGCAGCCCACATGGAGGGCGAGGATTACACCCAGGTGGATTACAGCGGTCCTCTCGCCCTGGTGGTGGGCGGGGAAGGGGAGGGCGTCAGCCGCCTGGTGCTGGAAGCCTGCGACAGGCGGGTATCGCTCCCCATACGCGGCCAGCTGGACAGCCTCAATGCCTCCGTGGCGGCCGGAATTTTGCTGTATGCGGCCATGAAGGGCCGGTAAGCCATGAAGCCCCTGCTGTATGTAGACGGCTACAATGTGATTGGCGCGTGGGCCGAAGCTGAAAGGAATGGGTGGCCCCTGGACGAATGCCGTGACCGCCTGACCCATCTGCTGGAGGATTATGCGGGCTATACAGGCCAGGAAGTTTGGCTGGTCTTTGATGGCCACAAGGCAGACCGCCTGATGCGCAGCGTGGATCGCCGT
>Ga0123335_1007525_pt1 | contig 12121 bp, 5 predicted proteins | sample BiotimSIPDNA_2_FD_89707 | JGI IMG/M metagenome (GOLD analysis project Ga0123335, IMG submission 89707) | Anaerobic biogas reactor microbial communites from Washington, USA - Biogas_R2 time_0 SIP DNA | ecosystem: Engineered > Bioreactor > Anaerobic > Unclassified | place: Washington, USA... | reverse complement strand
CGAATTTCCGCTCTTTTTTCCGTGCAATCTAGCGAAAAATATTATATAATATGAGTTAGGAGATTCTATTAAAATAGTCATTTGGAAAGGGTAGGCAAAAAAAAAGACCAGCTGTCTTTCCGAATGTCCCTCAGGAGGATCATTATGCATTTTTATGACCACATTCCCAAAATTCAATACGAAGGTTCCAAGAGCTTGAATCCATTTGCCTTTAAATACTATGACCCAAAGGAAATGATCTTCGGAAAACCGATGAAAGATCATCTGAAATTTTCCTTGGCATACTGGCATACCTTAACCGGTGAAGGCATCGATCCCTTTGGAAAAGCCACCATGGAGCGAGAATGGGACACGATCACTGATCCGATCGAAAGGGCCAAAGTCCGGGTCAAAGTGGCTTTTGAACTCATGGAAAAACTGGGAATGGAATATTTCTGTTTCCATGACCGCGACATCGCCCCCGAACAAGAAACGCTAGCGGAAACCAATCGGGTGCTAGACGAGATTGTGGCGGTGATCGAACAAGAGATGAAGCGGACTCAAATCAAATTATTGTGGGGCACCGCCAATCTGTTTGCGAATAAACGCTTTGTCAATGGTGCCAGCACCAGTCCCAATGCGGACGTCTTTGCCTATAGTGCCGCCCAAGTCAAGAAGGCGCTCGAAATCACCCACCGCTTGAACGGTGCCGGCTATGTCTTCTGGGGCGGAAGAGAAGGGTATGAAACCCTCCTCAATACCGATATGAAACTAGAGTTGGATAATTTTGCCCGTTTTCTCCATATGGCGGTGGATTATGCCAAGGAAATCGGGTTCCTAGGTCAATTTTACATTGAACCCAAACCCAAAGAACCCACCAAACATCAATATGATTTTGACAGTGCCACGGTCATTTCCTTTTTGCATCAATACGGCCTTGACAAGGATTTCAAATTGAACATTGAAACCAATCATGCCACCTTGGCCACTCACACAATGAATCACGAACTCCGCCTCGCGGCGGATAATGGTTTTCTTGGCAGCATTGACGCCAATCAAGGCGATTTGCTTTTGGGATGGGATACGGATCAATTCCCTACCAGCATTGTTGATGCCACTCTCGTGATGTACGAAGTGCTCCGCATGGGCGGCTTCACGACCGGCGGCCTGAACTTTGACGCTAAAGTGAGACGCGCATCGTTCACAAAAGACGATCTCTTGATCGCTCATATCGCGGGCATGGACACTTACGCGGCCGGCCTGCGAATCGCTGCCAAACTATGGAAAGATCAAGTATTGGAAACAAATTTAAAACAGCGGTATCGCAGCTACACCCAAGGCATTGGTAAAGACATCGTGGAAAACAAAGTGGGATTCAAAGAATTATCGGCGTATGTGATGAATAAAAATACGTTGGAACCCAACGAACCCGGTAAACAAGAGTGGTTGGAATCCATCATTAATCAATACATGATCGGATAATCATCACCCATCGGATATTGGCTTGATTGAGGGTCATCCCGGTACTCAGAGATTACAAAGTCATTTGTTCCGTCCTTTTTTCGAAATTTCAAAATCCGTCTTTTTGTTGTTCGATGATTCCATTGTCAAAACATCACGCATCCGATTTCTTTATATACTTACCAATAAAAAAAGGCGATTTTCACAATCGTCTTTTTTTATCGTCTTAACGGGTATCATTCATTATCAATTCTTGATAGTGATCCTCTCTGTCAAGCAAGTCTGATGCATAAGCTCATCGCGTGGTTTTATCGAGCTCTTCCTTGACCCTATCCCTTGCACTGGTAATTGCTTGATCCATATTGTAATACTTATATTCCGCCAATCTTCCAACAAAAATCACCCGGGGATATTTCTTTGACAACGCAAAATATCGTTGATATAACTGTTGGTTTTCTGAATTATTGATTGGATAATAAGGCTCATTAGCGAGATCAAACACCTCCGGATATTCGTGTGTGACCACCGTCTTAATTTGATTGGGTTTCGGATTGAAATGTTTGTGTTCGATGATTCGAGTATAAGGGACGGACTTCTCCGTATAATTGATAACTGCGTTGCCTTGATAGTTTGAACAAGCCAAAACTTCGGTTTCAAACCGAAGACTGCGATAATCCAAACGGCCGTATTGGAAGTCAAAGAAACGATCGATTGGTCCGGTATAGACCGTCTTTTCGGCCAGTGAATCAAAATATTCTTTATTCGAAAAATAATCCGTATTTAATTCAACGTCCACCCCTTTCAGCATATTTTGTATCATTTTGGTATACCCCTCATCGGGGATGCCTTGGAAGCGATCATCAAAGTAGTTGTTGTCATAGGTGAATCGGATCGGCAATCGTTTGATGATGAAGGCCGGCAATTTCACCGCCTCCATACCCCATTGCTTTTCTGTATACCCTTTGATCAACACATCATAGATATCCTTGCCAACGGAGCTAATAGCATGCTCTTCAAGGTTTTGGGGGTCTTTTACACCATATGTTCTTATCTGATCGTCGATGATGGCTTTTGCTTCTAAGGGGGAGGTGATATCCCACATTTTCGAGAATGTGTTCATGTTAAATGGGAGATTATATATTTTCCCCTGATAAATGGCCATCGGCGAATTGATGAAATGATTGAACATTGAAAACTGGTTGACGTAATTCCAGATATCGCTTCGATTCGTATGAAAGATGTGGGCGCCGTGAAGATGAACATCAATATTTTCAATGTCCTTGGTATACGATAGACCTCCGACATACGGTCGCTTCTCAATCACCAGACATTGCTTTCCCCGACTTTGCATTTGCTGGGCGAATGTCGCGCCGGTGAACCCGGCTCCGACAATTAAATACGAATATTTTTTCATGATATTATCCCTCACATGATGAAATAATGATATGATTGGTCTTTATTATTATATCACAAGTACTCTTGTCTTTTCGATTTTCAATCCTATAGTGGTGGAACTTCACCAATTATTCCAAAGCTCATTGACAAATGGATCCTTTTTTTTAATTTGGATAGTATTATTGGATCATGAAAGTTGAATGATCCTTTATTCCTCTTTGATTTTCTTCAGATCCTTACGGATCACAAAGAAACCCCAACTTCCTAATCCCATAACTGCCACACTATCGATAATGAAAGGGAATATTTGCCAAATTGGCAACCGATAGCGTAAGACTTCACCATTCATCGCATTGGAATTGACAATGGTATAAACTGCGTTTCATAATACCGAACCGCCATATAAACTCTTTCATCGTAATCCACAAAATAGTAAGGTGCACCGGGTCGATCATCCATAGGGACGTCAATTTCATGTTGATCATTGTAAAATGATTCGTGTTCTTCGCATCGAGGATCCCTGAAACAAACCTATCAATCAATGATTTAAAATGGTATAAGGCAATAAGCTGCTTAATGAAAATATTCTGAGCATAATTCATATTGACAGAATTTCCGATATAATTCCTGAATAGGGCCGCGCAAGGGCCCGATAAGGCGTAACCCTGCATTTTCTCCCGTCATAGCTTCATAGGCGACGGTTACGTTAAATAAAAAAAATAATTTCCCATGAGAGAGAACTCCCATGGGAAATTAATAAATAATATCCTTGGCAAACTTTTTTTTCTTTTCGAGTGCCTTACTTATTACAAAGTGCACATCGCTATTAATAATGCTATCTATGTCTTAATTTTTTGGTGCGGGTCCGTTAATTTTTCTTCTTGTAAAAACAAAGGAATACAACAGCGGCACTTACAAGGACGACAACACCATCGATAATTATCATCGGTGCTATCCATACAGGAAGTTTGTAACCAATGATTTCACCGTTCATCGCGTTGCTGTTTACCAACGCGTACATCATATTTTTCATTGCGGTCTGAAGAACAATCGCGTCGCCGTTATCATTTTCATCAAAATCGAAAACTCCGCCACCGTTTGTTTGAAGGTTAAGATCTCCTCCCGCGTATGCCATCTGCCTTCCGTTCATATATTGGGGATTGGTGTTGAAGTCGCAGATAACGGCCCCCTTGAATCCCCATTCATCACGAAGAATCTCGGTGAGAAGACGATAATCGCCTCCTGTCCACATTGAACCGATGCGATTGAATGATGTCATCAGTCCTCGGCAATCACTGTCCTTTATTGCAATTTCAAACGCCTTAAGATAGATTTCGCGCAAGCTTTGCTCAGTTAGCCAACTGCAATCACCATTGATGCTGCGGTGGGTTTCCTGTTCGTTGACAGCAAAATGCTTTATCATCGGAACAACACCCTTGCTTTGCAATCCACGAATCTCAGCGGCGGCAATTTTCCCCGTAATAAAGGGATCTTCAGAAAAGTATTCCGAACAGCGGCCGCCAAACTGACTGCGGTGAATATTAACTCCCGGCGCATATATGGAGGAATACGGTTGTCCCGTCAAATCGTAGCCCCAAATACCTTCATCGCCCATTGTTCTGCCCAATTTTTCAATCAACTCAACGTTCCAAGTTGATGCAAAAACAGGTTGACTGGCATACTGATTCGTCCCACTGATTTGCTCTTTGTTCATAAAACAAGTAAATCCACTGGGTCCATCGGCTTGTAATGTCGCGGGCATCTCCACATTTCTTATCACTTTTGTCTGATAGGCAGCCTGGTTGTAAACTTCAATCAGGTTAGCTGCGTTACAGGATTCCAGAATCGTTTGCCAGCGTTCATCATCATAATCAACAAAAGGCAACCAGCTTTCTTCGGGAGTTTCAGTTGGCAGCAAATCTCTTACTTTGACAGTTGCCTGCTGGTCGAACATAGCATATTCTTCCACGTCATAGTAGTCGATTGGATTATTTGTGATGACATTTTGTAGCTCATTAATCAAGCTGGTGCTTGCGTTTCTGTCACTGTCTGTTATCGGAGTCGGCCAAGTGCCAGTCCAATCACTTCGGGACAGCACTATGTCAAGAGGAGCGTCAATATCCGTCAATCCGGAAATGTCAGTATCTGTGACACTACCTTGGTTTATATAGCGGTTTCCGACTATATTTTGATTTGTGAGGGTATCAGTTTCGAAGCGGGCATCGGATGCCAGATTCAGCGTAATTATGCCCTCGGAATCATGTGAGTCATGTGAAATATAAAAATCGTAATCACCGCTTTCAAGCTCATAACCACAAAAGCCATTATTGTTGGCATCTCGGTCATCGTAGCTTGCAAAATCATACGGGTCAATTGTGATAGTCAATGTTTCCTTTTGGCTTGGATTAAGCAATTTGGTTTTTGCGAATCCCACCAATACTTTATGCGCTTTTTCGATTCCGCCCTCTGTGTATGGAGCGCTAGCGTATATTTGAACGACATCCTTTCCAGGAACACGTCCCGTGTTTTGTACTTCAACAGCAATTGAAATATTGCTGTTTTTGGTAAATGAAGTGGTTGGGGACGGTTTGATTGTCCATTCAAAATCTGTATAGCTTAAACCGTAACCAAACGGGAAAACAACATTTTCGTCGTACCATGCTTCCCCGTCCGTAAAGCCTCTGGTTTCATAATAACGATAGCCCACATAAGGACCCTCTTCATAGGTTACAAAATAGTATAAACCCTGATAGTATTTGTCAGAAGGCTGAAGTTTTGAATTCAAAGGATTGGTTACCTGCGCTTGGTCAATACCCGTTCCAAAGTTTACCGACGACGGGTCGGACAAAAAATCTGTTGCCCATGTGTCGACGGTTTTACCGCTGGGAGAAACCTCACCTGTTAAAATGGGTCCCAAGGCCATAATGCCCTGTTTTCCCGTATAGCCGATCCATAGCGCGGCGTCAATATCATCCGCAAAGGGGAATTTTTCGGTATCAAACAAGAAATCGGCTTCCATAGCTGAAGGGATATTGAGCAGCACTACTATCTTTTGGAAACCGGCTTCTTTGATATGCTCAAACATATCAAATTCATTTTGATCCAATTCCAAATAGTGGCTGTCTTCGCTGACCGCTCCTTCGCTGTTCCCCTGGTGGCGGGGCAGGTCTGCCCCCTCGCCGCCAATACGAGTAATGACCACCAAAGCAAGATCCTTATAATTTTCGTAGCTATCGATCACGGAATCTGTATACAAGTTTACCGGAGTCTCGCCTACCGTGTAAATCTTGTCGTCCCCACTGTCAAGGTCAACATTCGAACCGGAACGATCCGGACCTGAAGCCTGATCGTTCTCATAGAACTCTTCCAATGTTGGATTATGATCGAAATAACCATCAAGCGCATCAAACAATGTTTTATTGGCGAGATCGATGCCGTTTGCGCTCATGCGCTTAAACAAATCACTGCTGGGTTCAACAGCGAAACCGCCCGAGCCACTGCCTGAATAGGCTAAATTGACACTGTTTTTGCCGAATACACTGACTTGCAGATTTTTCTCAATAGGCAACGTATCGCTTTCATTTTTCAGAAGAACAAATCCTTCCAAGCACACATCGATGTTCATTTGGGCTGCATTTAAAAATGCGTCAGTTTTACTTGTTGCTTCCGGTATATACATAGAAGTAGTATCGTCAGCATAGACAGGCCTGGGTCTGCCTAACACCAAGTTAACTAAATCATAGAACATCGTTGTTGCGAGAATGTTGACGACAACAAGCAAGACGACAAGTACTGTGGTGATGCTAAGCCATATTTTCCGCTTTCTTCTGAACTTTTCAAACATTCTATGTCACCTCTATTAGTTAAAATAGTTGCCGTAAAAAGGTAAATTAAAGTTTGCATCCCAAATGACTACACCGGTGGTTTCAACTTTGATACAGTCAACGATGGGAGCATGCGCAAGCATTGTTGTGCCAGAAAAAGGAATATTGTTTTCAGTGACAAGCCGAATAGTATTGGCACCTTTTTTGAGAGAAAGCTTTACACCCACTTCGGTCAAAGAGAAATCTTCGAATGGCAGGCAGTCAAGTCTGTCAGGATCAACGGGTAGAGGTATATCTTTCATCTCGATTGCAGGGTAATCTATTTCTACTGCTACACCATCATTAATAATATAGATTCCGAAGTTGTCTTTATTATAAGTGAAATCTTCGCCCCATTCCGCTGATAGCCTGATATAAATTGTCACATCATCCAAATCTTCATCGGCTGCAATGAAGAACTCGAGTGAGTTACCTTCTTGATACAAAAAGCTGACAAACCGATCATTGCTGCATCCTCTATCGTCGGGAGCTGTGACAATCATTGCCTTTTCCTGGACTGTTCCGCTGTATGAAGGACCAATCTTGCCGGTAAGGTCTGTATCTTCCGCTTCAAAGACAAATGTTTTTACATCATTGTTGTTTTTTGTCCATGCGGCTTTGAGGGTTATCGCTTGAGTAACCGGAGTTGCAAAATTATAATCCGTTGAGCCCAAAACCCATTTATCAAATGTGTATCCGACTCTTGTTGGATCTACGGGCTCCGCAACTTGAGCGCCGCTGTCAACTGGATAGCTGTACGTCTCTATTTCATCTCCGTAGTAATCGTAATCAAACGTGACGTTGTAGTGTGAAACTGCGTCGTTTGTCCAACATGCAAAAAGCTCAATATCCCCAGTAATCTTTGTACTGAAATCAAACGGTCTTATGAAGTCGCTATCCATATACCAATCGACAAAGGTATATCCGGACCGGACAGGGAGCTTATCCTCTGCCACGTTACCCTTAACCAAGTCCACAACTTCATTCTCTGCGTCTTGATAGTTAGGGTTATAGGTCACCGTTACAATTCCTGCTCCAATAGTGATGGGGAACTTGACTTGAATCGTTCCGCCGCTTACTTTTACCGTTACCAATTTGGTTCCGGTGGCAGTCATAGCGGGAGCTGTAATTTCGAAAAAGTCTGAAGTCATGGGTTTCAGTTCTGTAGAATCATCGGTGTAAGTCACCAAGACAACTCCTCCCTCGGGGTCGAAAGTCTCACCAGAAACATAATAATCCTGAGGCTTTGTATCGACAGTGAGAGATTTAACAACCTTTTGGACGGAGTCGCCTGAAGTGGTGGTGATCACCAAGTTTGTGCCAGAAATCGTCGTGCCAGAAATGGCCGTGCCAGAAATAGTCGTGACGTGAGGAGCCGTCACAGTCGTTAGCGTTTGAGATGACTCCTGAGTGCATGCGGATAAAGCGCCTAACAAAAAGAAAAGCGCGATGAAAAGTACTGATAATCTCTGAAATTTTCTCATTTTTTTCTCCTATATATGAAGTATTAGAACTGTCTGTTCTTTTCTTTGTTTTCAAACTGAAATTTGTTTGAGCAATCTCTTAATGTTCAATTACCCCGCCATCAGTATTTGCATGATCAAATCATGCAGGAATAATTGTTTAGGGTATATTGTTCAGATAATATAGTTATAGACTCCGGCGACAGTGTCGCCGCCGGAGTCCGTAACTAACTAAGTCTACCTTTTTTTAACGTAATATTATGGAACGATAATTGTGATAACTTCTTCAACAGTTGTCAATCTGGTCGAGCCAATGTTGAACCAGCTACCACCAGTTGGCTTGTTCGTTGAATATGTGTTGAGAACAACCTTAATCTGGTATTCTCCTGAGGCAACGGTACTAGCAACCTTGATCTTGACGCCGTCAATGATTTGGCTTGTATATGTCAGATTAGCAAATCCGATCGGTGTGATGAGAACGTTCTCTGTCGTGATGCCAGCAATAAGAGCTGTATCATCTGCCATTGTGACCGTGTAGCTCGGTTCCCTCTTATATTCAGGATGTTCCGCATAGAGAGCTAAGTATTCATCGTAAATAATCTGTGCGTAATCGGAAGCCGATTGGTCTTCACTGCGTGCCATGAAGGTTGAACCGTTCGTACTGTACGAGGAAACTACAATGTGTTTGTACAAGCTGTTCATATCCATATATCTGTAGTAATCTGAATCGACAAGAATTTCGCTGCCTTTGGCAACAGTAAATTCGTCACCAGCGCTAATCACTTCGCCGTCCACGTTGAGTCGACTGATAACATTCATCTTGATTGTAGCAGGAATTGTAATCCAGCTATCAACTGTCACTGTCACAGCCAATTCTAATTCCCCGAGCGTCGAGGAGTTGACAGTTATGAAATTGTTAACGGGTGAAGTTCCTGTTTTGGCAGTGGCAATAGTGAATGAAACATCTTTGCCGGGTTGTTTTTCATATGTTTTAGTAATCAATGTATCTGTCTCCGTAGAAGTAACTTTCCAGCCTCCAAAAATGAAGCTCGATTGTCCGTCAAGAGGCAGTAACTCTTGTTTTGTTCTTTGAGTTTTTGCTTGGTTCCAAGTCTCAACGTACTTATAGGTTGGACAGAGATACGTACGGACATAAGTAATAACAACCCTATTTCGACTGTCTAAACCTTGTACTTCTAATTCGGTAGGCACAATTCCTGTAAGGTCGGTCTCGGTTGGCCAGCCAATATCAAACGCGGTAATCGAAACGTCTTTTGTATCGGGTGATGTCACCTGATATTTTTGGCCAATTCCCGCAAATGCAGTCACGCTGAAATCCATCGATGTCGCGTTGTTCTTCATGACGCAGGAATTTACTTCATTATATACGTCACGAATAGCTGCCAAACGAATGACATAGTATTGTGTCGCTGAAGGCACTGAACCGGATTTCACGTTGTTTCCGCCGGGAACTGCGCATTCTTCCTCAGTAGGAATGAGAACAACGCCCTTTCCACCGCGGGCTGTTGCATCCCATTGTCCCCAAGTGATACCGCCATCCGGGAATTCATTCCATTTTCCATTCAATAATGAATCGCCTGCGCGTAGCATCAAATCCTGAGGCATCCAATACTTACACCATCTGTCATTGACAGTAGCGCCGCGGTATCCCCATTCGTCGCGAAGTAGTTTCTGGTGAGAAGCATAGTTTGCTGAGCCTTGAACAAAGCCCAAACGATTAAAGGATGTCATCACGCCGGCTGTGCCGTTCTTAATTACGGCTTCAAATGGTCTGAGATAGATTTCACGGAGAGCTTGTTCTGTCGCGAACACAGAAACTCCACCGAAGTTTGCACGGCGATATTCCTGTTCGTTGGCGAAGTAGTGTTTCCAATAGCACATGATACCCTTGCTAGTGACGCCATCATCGATCGCTTCGGCAACGTAAGCTGCAAGCACACCGTCTTCACTGTAATACTCGAATACACGGCCATTGAAAGGAGTACGATGGGTGTCGATGCCGCCACCGCGCCAGCCAGTTGTGCCGTTAAGCAGAGCCTGTGTTCCCAGCATTTCGCCCTGTGCCAACCACAAATCCTTGTTCCATGTAGAGGCAGTTACAGGACATGTCGGCCAGTTTGCGCCGCCACCGAATGAAACGGGGCCGTCGCTGCCTGTCAATCCGCCACTCAACGGGCCTTTGGCGCCTGTATAGTAAGTGACAAGTTGAGTGTAAGAAAGAGCATTCATGTATGCATCCCACTTAGCGTTGTCTGCGAGCTCCTGCGCTGAAAGACTTCCAAATGAAACCACTCCGTCAATAACAGTGGGTTCATGATAGGGAACACCCGTAAGAGCAGCACGAAGCGCTGTCAAATCAGCTGGTACTGCGTCCGTTGCCGCCTGCGTCCAATTTATCCACTGAACTAACGAACCAAGGCTGGCCTGCTTCATCGTTCCACGGGGTATAGAATTCCTGAGAAAGAAGAATTGCATATTCGGCTTCCGTCAAAGTACGGTCTGCCAAAGAAACACCAACGGGTTGCTCCAAACCGAAATCTTCACGGCTTGCCGAGTTAGCCAATAAGTCGCCACGGACAGTTCTGAAATCCATGTAACCGTCATCCGTGAACACGGGCTCAGCTTTTTCACCGGTCTCAAGGTCGTATTCGATCTTGATGTCATTTGCTACAGTGTATGTTACACCGAATTCAACATCGTGTGAATTTCTGCGAACAGAGAGAACATAGTTTCCATGTTCAAGTTCCCAGCCCATGAAATCGTTATCGTTTGCATCGTTCCAGTCAAAGGAAGCAAGGTCATCGGCCTTAATCTGAATGGATACTATTTCGCTTTCGCCGGGTAGAAGTTCTTTGGTTTTAGCAAAGCCAACCATTGCGGCGGAAGCCTTTTCGATGCCACCATTATAGTAAGGCGGGGTTGAATAAAGCTGGACTACGTCCTTACCTGCCATGTTGCCTGTGTTTGTTACTTGCACTTTGATTGTGATGTACTGCGCATTGCTTGTGATCGCTGTGCTGCTTGATTTTCCAGCAAGTTGCCAATCAAATGTAGTATAACTCTCGCCTCCGCCGAACGGAACGAATACAACGCTGTCATACCATGCATCGGCTTCAGCCTTCGTATGGCCGGATGCGATCATGTCGTCATATACCGATTCATAATAGCGGTGACCCATGTAGATGCCTTCGCGATATTCAACAAGCGAGAATGGCGTTTGGTTTCCATCGGGATCACGGAAGAATGAATCTGATCTGCCTGTGCCTTCAGCATTTTGGTTCATAACTGAGACGTTATAGAATGCGGGGTCAGCTTTCAAGTCTGCCCACCATGTGTCAGCCGCATGGCCGCTAGGGTTAACTTCACCTTTTAAAATTCTAACAGCTTCAAGGCATCCTACCTGACCAACGCCGCCTACCCAAAGAATGGCGTCAACACCGAGGTTGGCATCGGTCTTGGGTTCAGCAAGCTCCGATACGTCCATTATGTTGGATGAGTTAATAATGACAATAACTTTATCAAAGTATTGTTTCGCGTGCATGATATGAGCTATTTCGTTGTCCTGAAGATCCAGCTCAGTATCAAGAGGGTTGGAGTGTCCTTTTGCGTTATAGGTTCTAAGGTCAGCATTTTCTGTACCCCATCTGTGGAACACGATGACGGCAACATCTCTATATGTCTCATATGTTGAGGTGATGGAGTTACCTAAATAAGCATTGGGATCTATTTCAAGATACTGTTGAGAAGTTTGCACGCCGCTTCCCACATACGCCTTGTAAATGTTGGCAAGTTTTGGATTCAAGGCAAAACCCTCTTCTTCAAAAGCGTTGTTCCAATTATACCTAGTGCTTTGATTGTTCTGTCCCGAACTACCGGATCCGCCGCCCGATACTACGATATCCTGAGAGGCGATGCCCATCAAGGATATTTTTCTCTCAT
>Ga0123335_1007523_pt1 | contig 12124 bp, 12 predicted proteins | sample BiotimSIPDNA_2_FD_89707 | JGI IMG/M metagenome (GOLD analysis project Ga0123335, IMG submission 89707) | Anaerobic biogas reactor microbial communites from Washington, USA - Biogas_R2 time_0 SIP DNA | ecosystem: Engineered > Bioreactor > Anaerobic > Unclassified | place: Washington, USA... | reverse complement strand
GCTTGGTAGAGGGCACGATCTTGATGCGCTTGTGCAAGGCGGGGCTTTGCCTGACCATGTCCACGGCCACATCAAACACAATACCAGCCTGCTGACGATCCGAGGCGCAGGAGTAAACCTCTGCCTTTTGCTCGTCATCATTGACCAGCATGTTCAAGGCCAGGGCGGCACCCAGCTCGCTGTTGTGTGTTGGAACAAAGGAAGGGCCTGCAAGGTAGAGCCTGGAAGGGCTGTCCACTTGCAAACAGCGCATGGGCACTGGGTGGGGGAGGGGCTCAATGTCGCGGATGTAGTGAAAGCAGGACCGCGTTTCTTTTGTTCGGGGCCTGTCACGCTCGGACTTCCGCTGAAGCCTGGAGGTCGGCTGGTCTTCAAAGGTGGTGAAGCGGATGGTATAGAGTGTTTCACCGGTTTCGACTCCGTATCTGGTGGATGGAGACAAGGTCATGGCATTCTTGATGCCCAATGACCACAGAAGCTCGCGCACGCTTTCTGCCAACTGAGCAATGGTGCTGACATAAACGCTTTGGGACTTCGCCGTGCTGATGCAGCCATCCGAGTCCATGAGCCCCTGCAAGAGTGCCCAGCGCTGTGCTTGGAATGCACGCAGGTACTCAGGTTGGATCACATTGTCTCTGAAACTGCGGAGGCGCAGGGTTTTGAGCGCAGGGACTCGCAGTACCACGCTGCCACCGCCCTTTTGCATCCACATTGAGCTGATCGGATAGGGAATGCTTTCAATAATTCGATCCTTGTCACAGGCGCGGACCGTCAGCTCGGGATTCACCGCATGCCCGTTGCCCAACCAGTAGCCATACACATAGGGGTCCAAGGGCAGGTCCTGGGCTGGGGTTTGAATGAGGCCTGCCACCGGGATGCGCACCAGAGACCGCAGGGCATCCTTCTTTCCACGATGGCGTTCCCGGAAGGCAATTGTCTTGCGATAGATTTCACCGGTTGTGAGGATCTTGGATCGGTTCCCATTATTGGTGACCTGGACTTGCCAGAGATGCCCTTCCCCTGCGTCAATGTGGCTGCCATCCCTGAAGGTGATGCGATAGCAGGTTTCGGTATCATCGATGGCACTGAGTCCCAACACCCGGCAGGGCTTGCCTTGCTCATCAAAAACAGTATCTCCAACCGCCATCTCACCCATTGTCTTCCAGCCATCCAGTGTCGGAATCGGGGTATCCAGGCTGAGCTGCTTTCCATTCTTTTTCCCGATTTCGATGTAGACCTGGGAGTACTGTCGCATGGTGGGGTCTTCATCCCGCACTGTACCAAAGACATCATTGACAATCTTCTCTTGCCAGGGCAGCAGTTTGAAAGGCCTTCCATGGAACTCGCCCTTGGTATGCTTTAAGCACTGAACAAAGTCCCGTACGCGCTTGGCCCGGATCTCGTCATAGGGCATCTTTCCACCCGCCCCTGAGCAGCAGTTCCATGGGATCCTGGTTATAACCTTCATCCATCTTCCCACCAGCAGCGATGATCCGCGCCCTGCAGGCAGGGGTCAGGCCAAACTCGGTGCAGAAGGACTGCATGATCTTCAAGTTCTGCTGTGCAATGGAGACCTGAGGAACCTGCTGCACATAGCCAGAGGGTGTCCTGAAGATGGAGCCGTGCTGGGAGATGAACTCCTCAGCCTCACGCCAGCGCGCGTAGGCCTGGCAATAGCCCGCAAAGGCGGTCAGGTCCACCATGGTCAAAACGCCCATGGCCTCCAGGGAGGCAGCCAACCGCTTCCATTCTTTCTTGGCCTCCGGCATCAGCCAGGTGGGACACTTGATCTGCCCCTTGGGCGGTGTGGGCTCGGATTCATTCAAAGGGCGCTTGCCCGGGTTGCCTTCCAGCAGCTTGATGGCTGTAGGCTTGGGCTTCCGCCCTCTGACTGCCATGCGTGCACCCCTCCTTAATGTGTTGTATTGAAAAAACCGCCCGAAGGCGGTCTGGATGAATGGTTGGTATGGGTTTAGGGCTCGCCAACGTCTACTGGCTTGGTACCATACTTGATGCGGTGGCGCTCCTGCTGCTCAGGGGTCTTGAAGGCTGTATGCCCCTTGAGTCCTTCCAGCAGTAGGCGGCGGGATTGCTTGTGCTCTTCATCGCCCATGCCAATGCGCACCAGCCAGGCGCGCAGGTAGAACTTCTCATTGTCTGAGATGGTTTCATTGGACCCTACGCGCTTGGCCAGCTTGCAGGCGGCGACAACCGCCGAGGCCAGCTCCATGAGCGCTTTCACACGGTCCGGGTCCTCCTGCATCGCAAAGGCGAAGGCGACGCGGTCCTCCGTGAACTTTAGTCCCTTGCAGGCATCCTCAGGGAGTGCCTGGTATATGGCCAGGAAGTCCGCAGCGCTTTGGGGGGCCTTCGCTTTGAGCACTTGAATGAAGTCTGCGCCGATGCGGAAATACTCCCCGCGCAGCATCCGGTTGAGCAGGTACTGCTTGGAATGCACCATGTTGACAAGGTTTGTCAGGTGGGTGCCATCCATGCCAGTGGTCGGGAGGTTGACCAGGAAGAGCTCAATGGCTTCTTCCAGCCAGCCCTTGTCCATAAGGAAGGGGCGGATCTGCTCCAGCAGTGCCTCGTTGTCGGATTGGATGCTGCCCTCCCGGGTCACCAGCAGATCGCCAACCTGGTAGGCGAAGCTGGGTGGACCTTGGTACTTGGACTCCAAGCCCAAGTGCTGCGCCATCGCCTTGGCCATGGCGGACCGGTTCTCGGTTCTCGTTTTGATTTCCATGTGGATGCCTCCTTTCGATGTATGGCATCTATCACTCAAGGCAAGGGGATAGTCAAGTCATTTTCTCTTGTTTTTCAATGGGTTTGGGCACCTTATCGGAGTGATCTTCTCTCCATCGCATAGCAGAAAGACCCTAACCGAGATCAGCAGATTTCTTTGGACCATTCTGCAGATCATCCACGCTTGCGTCCTGGAAGGACAAATCATCATCCGAGGGCTGGTAGACAGTCGAGCATGCCAGTTTTTCACCATTCCTGAGAACGAAAATATCATCAGTATTGCCTTTGGTCGCAGCATAGCGCTGCACAATCACAGAGGCATACTTGGGATCCAACTCCATGAGGCAAGCCTTGCGGTTCATCTGTTCTGCCGCCATGAGGGTGGAGCCGGAACCACCGAACAAGTCCACCACAATGCCGTTCTCTTGAGAGGAGTTCTTGAGGGGATAGGCAATCAGGGGAAGGCTTTTCATCGTTGGATGCAGTTTGGATTTTGTCGGCCTGTCAAACTCCCAGATGGTGGTCTGCTTCCTGTCGCCATAGAACTTGTGACGAGCAGTGTCCTTGAAGGCATAGATGATGGGCTCATGCCGCATCTGATAGTCCATCCTGCCAATGACCAGAGAGTTTTTCACCCAGATGCAGGTTGTTGAGTAGTGGAACCCCGCATCGACCACCGCATTGAAGAAGTTGACCTTTTCGGCGTCCGAATGGAAGACATACAGCGCTCCGCCGTCTGCGAGATGCTCATAGATGTTCTTCATGGCGGAGAGCAGGAACTCATAGAACTCCTTGCCTTTCAAGGTGTCATTCATGATCTTCATGCCCGTACCGCCCGTGTAATCGCAGCCGTAGGGTGGATCCGTAATGCAGAGGTTTGCTTTTTGATCATACATCAACTGCTGCACATCATCGCTTTGCGTAGCATCTCCACACATGAGACGATGGCGGCCCAGTAACCAGACGTCACCCTTCTCGACAAAGGGCGCCTCTTCAAGTGCTTTCTCGACATCGAACTCATCGTCCGTCACATCCTTATGATGTACCTGGGAAAACAGATCCGCGATTTCAGCGGCATCAAAGCCGGTCGCGCCCAGGTCATAGCCAGCGGACTGGAGCTCCGAGAGCAGGTCAGCCAGGGCGACCGGCTCCCACTCACCGACTGCTTTGTTGAGTGCGATGTTCAAGGCTTTCTCGTCCTGCGGGTTTTCGATGTGCACCACCACGCAGTCGATCTCGGTTGCGCCTTCTGCTACTAGCACCTTGTGGCGTTGGTGCCCTCCGACAATGTTGCCAGTCACCTCGTTCCAGATCACAGGATCCACATAGCCGAACTCGTGAAGGCTGCGCTTGATCTTCTCATAGGCTGGATCACCAGGCTTTAGGTTCTTGCGCGGGTTGTATTTCGCGGGTTTGAGTTTTTCGATTGCAATCCGCTGCAGGTTCATCTGCGTATTCAAGAGGTACCTCCACATTGTTCGTAGTATTGGTAGATAAGCCGCTCACAGGGGCGGTTTTTGCAGTAGTCAATATATTCTGGACACAGATGGTTTAATAAATTTGGAGAAAATTTCGAATGGACTATTCTGCCCTGCCGACGCCATCCTTGACAGAACCTTGAGAAACATTGTATGAGGCCTACCGACGGCGAAGAACTCATCAGCAACCAGAACTCATTTTCGCCGTCGAAACGGAGATCGTACTGTTTCTCAAGAACCTGTCAAGGACAAGCCGCCGTGGGCGGTGGCTGCGTACGCGTTTTCCTGGTTCCTCCGGCTTCGGAATCTATCAGCAACCAGTAACCGAAGCAAACCGTTCCCGATATTGCTTGGGAGTCAGGTAATTCAGAGAGTAAGCAGGACGTTGCTCATTAAAGAATACAATGTATTCATCAATCTCCTCGTCAACGCACCTGTCACCCGTAACATGAAGGTCCATAAACAACTCCGCTTTTATCCAACCATTGATCGCCTCCATCGCTGCATTGTCGGTCGGCGTCCCTACACGTGACATTGAATGGACAATGTTGTACATGGGAAGTAGATCATTGAAGTCTTTCGAGGAATAGACAGCGCCTTGATCCGAATGCAGCACCATCTTGTGTTCAGGATAGGCCTCTTTCAATGCCAACAAACCGTTCAGCCCACTGATGTATGTCATCCGATCTCCACGTTTTGAAGATAATGAATGACTGACAATCTCATTGTTCCAAAGGTCCATATACAAGGTCAGCTCGTAATAAACCCCCTTGACATGGAATGCTGTCATGTCGCTTATGATGCATTGCAACGGCCCCCTTATGTTCAGTTCCGTCATGAGTAAATTCGGGAACACTCTGTAAGGCTCTCCTGGCTTTCTATACTGGTAGTGCCTTGCCTGGCTCTTCACCCCGGCTGTTTTGCAGCATTTGTGCGCATACTGGTCGGACATTATCTCCCCTGTATCCAGGTGGATCTTCGCATTCAACCAGCGGTAGCCATGTGACGGATACTTCAGGTGATACTCCTGGAACAGCAGAATAGATGCAATCAGGGCCCGCGTTCGGTTTGAGGGATTGGACAGATGTGCCTTCCAGTTATAGAAACTGCTTCGTTGAATGCCCATGGTCTGGCATAAAAGTTTAATGGGAAACATCTCAGATAGTTCCAGGATCACTTGGTACTCTTGCTGTCTGAAGGACTGCAACCCTCCAGAATACCATCTCCCTTCACTATGTATCCTTTTTTTAGCCGCGCTTCGATGATTTTAGCCCTGACAATTTCATGTAGCAGTTCCTCCTTGGTCATTGACTCGTAATCTTCCAAGCGCACAGGCGGCCGAGGCGGCTCTTTTATTTTGTCTGCATTCGACTCGACAATCCTGGCGGGAAGATGGTTCTCCGCTCGGTATATCCGCATGTAATTGCGAGCTGTATCGCTGCCGATACCATATTTTTCCGCTGCCTCAAACCTGCTGATCTCGCCTTGGTAGATCCTGCGACCAATGTCCAGTCTTTCGTCCCGCGTGTACTTCATTGTGGTGTCCTCCTGTCCACGTTTGGTTCCGTCTGTCCACAACGAGTTTTTCTTGTTCAGAATACCAATCGTTATGTCCAGTTTCTACCCCCACCGTGTCCAGTTTTATCTTACCAGTTCCTTTTTGAGTTCTGGGTCAGATACCCCCACCCCTCAATTTCGCGAAAACTCACACGAGAGGAGGGCGCGGTCTCACTTTTTTGCACTTTTAGAGGTTGATGACCCCCTGGGGGTCGGCGCCCGGCCCGGGCGGGCAACCAGTCGTGCGGTGGTGCGCCTGGGCGGGTGGCCTGGGCGGGTGGCCTGGGCGGGTGGCCCGGCGGTCGGCCTGGCGGTCGGCCCGGGTGGTCGGCCTGGGAGGGTGTGCCCGGTGGCCCGGTGGTCGGCCCGGGTGGTCGGCCCGGTGGTCGGTCGGCAGCCCGGTGGCCCGGTGGTCGGTCGGCAGCCCGGTGGCCCGGCGGTCGGTCGGCGGTCGACCCGGGTGGTGTGCCCGGCGGTCTGTCAGCGGCCCGGTGACCCGGGTGGCGCGCCCGGGCACCCCTGCGTACGCGCATGTATAGGAAGGTTGCCGTTTGTGACAAAAGTTGGACGAAAAGATAAGCGTTCCGTCGCAGAAAGATAAGGGAAACGTTGTTGATAAGCCCGCCGGGCTGAGTGATGAATGGGTCGCGCCAGGGCGACCTGGCACACCGGAAAGGAGGGCACCCCATGCGGAACCAGACTTTTGGCATCGAGGTCGAGATGAACAGCATCACCCGCGCCCAGGCCGCCCAGGTCATCGCCGACCACTTTGGCACCCGGGTCAGGCACACCGGCGGCACCTACGACACCCGGCTGGTACCCGACCAGCAGGGCCGCGACTGGAAGATCGTGTCGGACGCGAGCATCGAAGGCCCACAGGAACAGCGCACCGAGCTGGTCAGCCCGATTTGCACCTGGGAGGACATCGAAACGGTGCAGGCCCTGGTTCGCAAGCTGCGCCAGGCAGGCGCCAAGGCCCACAGCAGCACGGGCATCCACGTGCACATCGGCCGCGGGCGGCACACGCCCAAGACCCTGCGCAACCTGGTGAACCTGGTCAACTCAAAGGAAAACCTGCTGGCCCTGGCCCTGGGCATCTCCCAGGCGCGGCTTGACCGCTGGTGCCAGCCCATCGACCAGGACTTCCTGGCCCGGCTGAACCGGCGCAAGCCAAGCACCGACGCGGCCTTCGCCCAGCTTTGGTACAACACCCCCTACTGGGAAGCACACGCCCGGCAGCACTACGACTCCAGCCGCTACCACCTGCTGAACCTGCACAGCGTTTTCCAAAAGGGCACCATCGAGTTCCGGGCCTTCAACGGCACCCTGCACGCCGGCGAGATCAAGGCCTACATCCAGCTGGCCATGGCGATCTCCCACCAGGCGCTGACGGTCAGCAGCGCGAGCCCGCGCAAGAGCGAAACCGACAACCCCAAGTACACCTTCCGCTGCTGGCTGCTGCGCCTGGGCTTCATCGGCGAGGAGTTCGCCACCGCCCGGGAGCACCTGACCAAGCGCCTGCCCGGGAACGCTGCCTGGCGCCAGGCTTCCTAAACACACCCGCCTGAGGAGACCCGCTGGTTCCGGGTCGAAACGCGCAGGGCGCGTCGCGGGAAACCCGCAAGCCCATGGGCTTTCAAATCAAACAGGAGGTACACCCCATGAACCGCAAGGACCTTGACAGGCTTTTCACCCAGCAGGTAGCTGAGCTCATGCAACAGGGCTACACCATCCACACCGGGACCATGGCAGGCTCGCAGGGCGAGGTGGCCAAGGTCGACCTGAGCCGCGACGGGGAGGTGCTGCGCGTGCTCATGACCCGCGCCTCGCTGTGGGAAGGCGCCTACGACGACATCATCAGCATCAAGGTGGGCCGGAACACGGACAGGCTTGGGCGCGAATGGGACGCGACCATCTGGGACAACAACCTGGAGATCCTCTCCGAAATCAAGCTGGGCAAGATCAGCCGGGACTACTTCACCACCCTGGAGGAGAGCCGGCGCATGGCCACCACCCGCTACCAGAGATGGCAAACCCGGTACACCCGGGAACCGGAGCTTGGAGCAGCTTTCAAATCAATCGCGCTGCGCTACCTGCGCAAACAACCCAAGATGAAAAGCTGCACCCTGGGCGACATCGAGTCCATGACCCGCGCCAGGACCCGCGATGGCCGCCTGGGCTACCGCATCAAGGCCAAGGGCAGGACCTACACCCTCAGCGCCTAATGGCTCAACCCCGCCTGATGAGACCTTGCCGGGCACAGGTCGAAACCGCCTCAGGGCGGTCGCGGGACACCCGCAAAGCCATAGGCTTTCAAATCAAGGAGGAGGTAAACCCCATGAACAAGAACACCGGTCGCTTCATCGTTGCCATGCACCTGCAGGAGTGGGATGGCGCAGCGCCAGGCCATGGCAAGGACTACCTTTGGAAGATCGAGGACTTTGACACCGGCAGCGAGGTCTTCATCTTCGAACCCTCCTGGCAAGGAGAGCGCTGGAGCATCCTGGTGCTGCGCTACACCGAGCACTGGACCGGGCTTTCAAATCAAGTGAAGGCGGTCTGCGAAACCCTGCGCGCCCAGCTGGACGCTGACTACCTGGAACTGCCGGCCCAATGAACAGGCTCTCAAATCAAACAGAGCAGAAAGGAACACACACCATGTCTGACACCACCTGCCGCAAGTCGGTCTCACAGCGCGGGCCGCTGGTCATCTGCGTGACCGAGTATACTGATGGGGAGATCATCATGACCGCAGTCGACCGCCGGGCCATGATCCTGGAGGACATCGCGCTGTCGGAGTACATCGACGCCAGCAAGGTCGTTTACAGCTTTGAGCACGGCTGGATGATTGACGGCCGTGAGATTCCCTACCTGGACCCGCTTTGAAATCAAGGAGGACACCACCATGAAATACATCGCCTATGGCGCCAACATGTCCCGGGAGCAGATGGCGCTGCGCTGCCCCACAGCCCGGTTCATCAGCACCGGTCGGCTCAAGGGCTGGCAGCTGGAGTTCTTTATCCACGCCACCGTTACCCGGGTGCGGAACAAGGCTGCCTATGTGCCGGTCGCTATCTGGGAGATCACGGCGGAGGATGAGAAGAGCTTGGACCAGTTTGAGGGCTACCCGTTCTACTACACCAAGCAAACCACCACGGTCAGCCTGGCAGACGGCTCTCAAATCAAGGGCATGCTCTACATCATGCGCGAGCTCAGCAGACCCTACCCGCCTGGCAGCGGCTACTACCGGGGCATCCACGAGGCTTACCTGGACCTGGGCCTGGGCTCTGAAATCAAGCAGGCCTTGCAGCCGGCCTACGAGCGCAGCTGCACCCGGGCAGGCCGGGCCTGAACCCAGCGCGCACCTTTGACCGCCTTCCGGGGCGGTTTTTTGCGCTCTGTGGCGCCTCACACCCAGGGTGGGGGAAACCCTCAAGCCCAGGGGGTGCTGGCCCACAAACCGCCGCGTTTGCGCGCACAAAGCAAAGAGCAGCCAGGCTGGTGGCTGCTCTGAAATCAAGTGGCGGGGCTCAGCCGCCTGCCAGGTAGTCAATCGCGACCTGGCTCTGGCCGTCCTGCATGCGGAACCTGATCAGCACCTTCCCATCCTGGGCTTTGTAGACCGCGCAGAAGGGATTCCGGCGCAGCTCGTACAGCCCAGGGCAGGCTTGCTGTGCCTGTGCTTGGTAGTGGCTGAAGTCTTCCTGGGGTCCGGCTACGCTCCAGGCTTCAAAGACCTGGGTGAGTGCGGGCAGGTGCTTGTTGACGATGCGGCCTGTCATCTCAGCCATGTTCAGCGCTTTGAAATCAAGCTGGACCTGCCCGTCGTCAAAGGCGGCCCATTGCGCAAGCGGCAGTGGGTTTCGCATCAGGTCGAGCATGGCCTCGGCAATGCCGCAGTCGTCGCACACATACAGGTCCACGGTGCGGCTAAGGGCATTGTGCTCCAGGACGGGTTTCATGCTCTCCTGGCCACAGCGCGGGCAGTAGATGAGTTCACCGGATTGCTGCTGTGCTCTTAAATCAAGCAGCCTGGGGTTTAGGTTTTGGCTCATGGCGCAACCTCCTTCTTTGGTCAGGTCGCAGTTTGCCATAGCTTTCAAATCATATCCAGTCATTTTTCCAAGGATTCATCAGGAGTTTCATGGTTTGGTGTACTCCTCCTGCTCCTCGTGCTGGATGTTCAACCGTCGGACTGCTTCCCGGAGTGCCACACATTGGTCGGTTGCCTCCCAGGGGAACTGGATGTTGTGGAAGTGTCCGTAGTTGGCAGTCTGCGCATAGCGAACCTTGCGCAAGGACAGCTGCTCGATGATCGCAGCCGGCCGCAGGTTGAAGACCGCCAGGGCAGCCTGGGTAAGCAGCGCATCCGGCACCTTGCCGGTATGGAAGGTGTCAAGGTCAAAGGCCACCGGGTCGGCCTTCCCAATGGCATAGGAGATTGCTACCTGGCACTCCTGCGCCAGCCCGGCCCACACCACATGCTTGGCGATGTACCGGGCCAGGTAGGCGCCGGAACGGTCCACCTTGGTGGGATCCTTGCCGCTCAAGGCGCCGCCGCCGTGCAAGGCCAGGCCGCCGTAGGTGTCCACCATGAGCTTGCGCCCGGTGAGCCCGGTGTCCGCTGCCGGACCGCCTTCCACGAAGCGACCGGAGGGGTTCACCAGAACCTCGGTGTGCTGGTCCAGGGGGAAGATGTCAAAGGCAGGCCAGAGTACATCGGAGCGGATTTGCTCCTTGAGCAAGTCCAGGCTCTTGCTGTCCTCGTGCTGGACGGAGACCACCACGGTCTTGATGCGCTTGGGCACACCATCCTGGTAGGCGACCGTCACCTGGGCTTTGCCGTCTGGAAGGATGCCTTTGATGAGGCCATCCCGGCGCGCCTTGTCCAGCTGGGCGGTGATCCGGTGTGCCAGCACGATGGGCAGGGGCAGCATATGATGCCCGCTCTCTGCCACAGCGTAGCCATACACCGTGCCCTGATCTCCAGCACCCAATAGGCTGTAGCGCTCACGGGAACCGCTGCGGGCCTCCAGGGACTGAGAAACGCCACCGGCGATGTCTGGGCTCTGGCGGTGCACCAGCACCTTGATCCGGAACCGCTGGGGCTTGTACCCGACCTTCTCCAGCACGCGGCGGACGACGCCCTTGATGCTGGGCATCTTCTGGCAGGTGATTTCACCGGCCACGATGATGTGGCCTTTGGTCGCCAGCACCTCACAGGCCACGCGCGCTAAGCGGTCCTGCGCCAGGCAGGCATCCAGGATGCTATCGGCGATTAGGTCACAGAGCTTGTCAGGGTGGCCCATGCACACACTCTCTGCAGTCTTGTAGACAGTTCCCACAAACACACCATCCTTTCGTACAGCATAGAAAAAAGGCCCGGGGCATTCACCCCGCGACCTTGTTCCAATCCTGGCAGTCTAAGAATAACACGGATCCAAAATACAAACAGTCAAGAAGTAGTTAAGAAGTAGTTCAGAAACAGTTAAGTAGTAGTTCAGTAGTGGCATCAGGGGCTTGTTGATCATCGTGAAAGAGTCTAGAACCAAAGAGAAAACCTTTACCGCCCTTCCTCCCCTTCCATCAACTGTAGCCTCTGTTCTGCCTGTTGAATGAACTGTTCCACCTCGATGGTTCCCTCATGCATTTGCCGAATCAGGAAGATAAAGGACAGGTCTTCACTCATTTGCATGGAACTATCTTCGTGCAGGCTGGGGCCTAAGGGCTTGAGATACGGCAGGATGTCCCGGCGGTAGGTGTCCAGTTCCTTCTCGGTAGTGACGAAGCGCTCTTTTTCGTAATCAATTAGCCTGGCTTGCGCCTCCAACAAGGCTTGCTCCAGGTTGGATTTCTCTGCGCCTTCTGCTTTCTTAATCTGTGCTTTCAAGCTCTGCTCATAGCTTTCCATGGCTGCCTTGTTTTCAAGGTAGTTTTCAGAAACCAGAGGCTGATAGTCTGAAAACACAACGGGGGAAAAGTTCTGTGCCCAGTCAGCCTGGCTGATGGCGGCCACTACCCTTGCCGCGGCATCCTGGTCTGGGGCTTTCGTCATCACGGCAGCGTAATCGGCTCGATAGGGGTATACCGTGGGCATGCCTGGTTCAAGGTTGATGCACAACGGATAAGTTGGGCCATCAGCATCTGCACGAGTCTGGCGGTTTCGGGCCAAATCGCGCAGGTCAAGGTATGACTCAACGATGACCTTGGACGTCCAGCCATCCTGAAAATTACTGTTGAGGTTGCTGAAGTATTGGTCGTCAAGCTGGTAGATTTTCTCCATCATCTGGCGAAACAAGGGCGTATCAAAACTCAATTTCATGCCATGCAACTGATGTTGGCGG
>Ga0123335_1007521_pt1 | contig 12126 bp, 9 predicted proteins | sample BiotimSIPDNA_2_FD_89707 | JGI IMG/M metagenome (GOLD analysis project Ga0123335, IMG submission 89707) | Anaerobic biogas reactor microbial communites from Washington, USA - Biogas_R2 time_0 SIP DNA | ecosystem: Engineered > Bioreactor > Anaerobic > Unclassified | place: Washington, USA... | reverse complement strand
TGACGACCTAACCTTTACGCTAGCCACGGGCGGCGAAGAGTTTCGAAACTCGGCGATTGAAACGCTGAAAGGAATCAGCTTAATTAAGGAGGAGCTGCCCGGCGTGCAGACCTCGCTGGGCGTCAGCAACGTCTCCTTCGGGCTCAGCCAGGCTTCCAGAAAGGTTCTGAACAGTGTCTTTTTGTATCACGCGGGGCTGGCAGGGCTTGACATGGCGATTGTTAACCCAGCGCATATCAAACCCTACGCGGAGATTTCAGCGGAAGAGCGGGAGCTGGCTGAGGCGCTGATTTTCAACAAGACTGATGACGCGCTGGCGAACCTGATCGCTTATTTCGACCAACACGCCGCTGACGCCAGCGATGAGCAGCATAAGGAGGATATCTTCTCAACGCTCGAACCGGCGCCGCGCCTGCAGGCGCGCATTCTGAAAAGGCAAAAGCAGGGCGTTGAAGAGGATATTGATGAGATCCTCGCTTTGAACCCAAACCGCTCGAATGGCGAAAAGGCGGTTGAGATCCTGAATGACGTGCTTCTGCCGGCGATGAAAGAGGTGGGCGATCGATTTGGCGCGGGCGAGTTGATTTTGCCCTTTGTGCTGCAGTCGGCTGAGGTAATGAAGAAAGCGGTGGTTTATCTTGAAAATTATCTTGAGAAGACCGAAGGATTGAGTAAAGGAAAACTGGTTCTGGCAACAGTGTATGGGGATGTGCATGACATTGGCAAGAATCTGGTCAAAACCATTCTCAGCAACAACGGCTATGAAGTTGTTGACCTGGGCAAGCAGGTGCCGGCTGAGTTGATTATCAATACGGCCATCGAAGAAAAGGCAACGGCGATAGGCCTTTCGGCGCTGTTGGTTTCGACCAGCAAGCAAATGCCGCTGATTGTTAACGAACTGCATCGGCGAAGGCTCAATTTCCCGGTTTTGATTGGCGGCGCGGCTATCAATCCGCGTTTTGGATGGCGCATTCTGCGCGGTGAAGACGGTAAATACTATGAGCCCGGTGTATTTTATTGCAAAGACGCATTTGAAGGCTTAGCCGCTGTTGACGCGATTAGCGATCCGCAGAAATACGCGGATTTTAGGGCTGACACCCGACGCAAAGCAGATCACGAATTCCGAACGGCGGACGCAAGGCCAGTCGCACAGCATGAGGCAAAAGCGTCGACGGTTGCCCCCGCTGAGTTTATCCCCAAGGTTGAAAGATGGGGAGTAAGAGTTGTCGAAGACATCCCTGTGCCATTGGTGGCTGAACATTTGAATTTAAATGAACTTTATCGGCTGTCATGGGGCGGAAAGAACACGCATGGTCAGGCGTGGGAGGCGCTGGCCAAGGAGTTTGACGCCAGGCGGGTGAGGATGGTGGGCGAGGCGCAGCAGCAAGGCCTGCTGAAGCCGCGCGCGGTTTATGGCTATTGGCCAGCCTTGAGGGATGGCGATGAACTGCTGATTTATGACCCGGAGACGATTCAGTCAGACACTCCCAAAGTGTTGGAGCGTTTTGCCTTCCCGCGTCAAAAAGGTGGTGACGGACTGAGTCTGGCTGATTATTTTCGGCCAGTTGGGTTTGAAGGGTATGATGTGGTCGCTTTTCAGGTGGTTACCGTTGGTCGTGAGGCCAGCCGTCGCACGGCTGAATTTCAGGCTGAAGATAAATATACTGACGCGTACTATCTGCACGGCTTGTCAGTGCAAATGGCAGAAGCAACCGCGGATTATTTGAATGATCATCTCCGCAGGGAGCTCGGACTGGCTAAAGGTCAGGGCTTGAGGTATTCATGGGGATACCCAGCTATCCCAGAACTTTCGGATCATGCCAAGATTTTCAAGCTGCTCCCAGCCAGAGAAGTTTTGGGGATGGACCTGACAGAAGCTTATCAATTGATACCGGAACAATCCACCGCGGCGATCATCGTCCATCATCCGGCTGCCAGATATTTTAATATCGGTGTCAGCCGCGTGGACCAGCTGCTTGGTTAATTAGCCGCATTAAAGGTGAACAATTCTTGTTGTTAAACGTCTATACATAAAGACATGTTTATTCGATGCGGTAAAATATCGTTCATGGAGGTGCTTATGAACAAAGTTTTTCGTTTAATGAGCCTGAGTGTGATCGGGGTTTTTGTTTTGGCGGGTTGTTTTGTTTCGGCTGCCCCAACTTTAACCGCTGAGCAGCACACAGCGGTCGCTCAGACTCTGACCGCCATACCAACTGCTACACTTCCGGCAACTTTAACGCCAACCCCCGCGCCAACAGCTACACCCACAATTGTGCCGACGGCAGTGGTTCTTGGTCCAGACGCGTTTGATGAGGGAGTGAATCCGCTGACGGGCTTGAAGGTAGACAACCCCGAATTGCTTAAGCGCCGGCCGGTTGTGATGAAGGTTTCCAATCACCAGATTGATTATCAACCGCATTGGGGACTTTCTTCCGCGGATATCGTCTGGGAATATTATATCGGGGCGGGCAGTAACCGCTTTGCCGCTTTGTTCTATGGCCAAGATAGCAACCGGATTGGCCCAGTGCGCTCGATCCGACGTATTGATGGCCACCTCGGCCAACTCTATCAGGCGGTGTTCGGTTCCACCGGCGGCGACCCATATAAGGTACTTCCGTATCTTGATCAATATATACCTTACCGATATTTCGCTGACAAGTATCTCTGTCCGGGCGTGTGTGACGATGGACGCGGTTTTGTGTATAGCGTGTTTGGCGATTCGGCCGCGCTTTCACAATACTTTACAAACATCGGCGTTAATATCGAAAACCCTGATCTCACAGGGATGGCGTTTTCGGAGTCCGCGCCGGAAGGCGGCGAGGCTGGTGAAGCGGTGTGGATCAACTTCTCGCCCATTGAGTTGAGCGTTTGGAATTACGACGCGCAAAGCGGGAAATACGTGCGCTCGTCGCAAGACGAACAGACCAGTTATATCCTCCAGGAAACGTTAGATCAAAATACTAATGAGGCGCTTAAATTCTCGAATGTGATCTTGATTAAGGCTGATCACGTTCAATTGGAGGAAACTCTTTATAATGTTGAGCTGATCGGAAACACAGAAGGCCGCGAAGCAGTCGCTTTTAGGGACGGAAAAGCTTACGAACTGATCTGGAAAGCTACCGACCCTCAGAAACCGCTTCAGTTCTTTGATAAAGAGGGCAAGGTGTTTAACCTCAAACCAGGCAATACCTGGATGGCAATCGTGGGCGTGAGCACCGCGACAGAGGTGGATGGCGCCGAGTTTACTTTCAACTTCTCACTCCCGTAAGTTTGTTTTGTGCGTACTCTGATTATTTCTGATATTCACGCTAATTTGACCGCCCTTGAGGCGGTCATTGCGCATGCCGGGTCATTTGAGCGGACGATTTGTCTCGGAGACCTGGTTGGGTATGGTCCCGACCCGAATGAATGCGTGAGGCTGATCAGAGGATTGCCAAACATGACCTGCATCATGGGGAACCACGACGCAGCACTGATGGGCTTTATTGATATCAGCGCATTCAACGGAGACGCTTTCGCCGCGCTGAATATCCAAAACGAAATGTTGGAGCAAGATGTCAGAGATTTTCTGGAGTTGCTGCCGGTGAGAACTGAACTTGACCATATCACGCTGGCTCACGGCAGCCCACGCAACCCGATCTGGGAATATATTCTGAATTCCAGCACAGCCAGCGTTAATTTTCCGGATTTTGACACGCGATCCTGCTTGACTGGGCATACGCACATTCCTTCGATCTTCATCGAGCGCGAGGTTGATCTGCCGCGAATCTTATTGCCCCAGTCTGGCGACCGCTGGAAGCCGGAAGCAAAGTTCATTCTCAACCCTGGTTCGGTTGGCCAGCCGCGCGACCGCGATCACCGCGCATCGTACGTGGTCTATGATTCAAAAGAAGATACCTGGGAATTTAAAAGGGCTGCCTATGATATAGAGGCAGTCATTCGCCGCTTTGAGGAGAGGAAGCTGCCAGCCAGGCTCGGTCAGCGGTTAAAAAGAGGAATTTAAAAACTTGGAACCAATTGACCCTAACAGGCGTCTAATGAGTGAGCAAGTTAGTTCAACCCTTGGAGGAAATATGAAAAAGAGTAGATTTATCGTCCTGTTCTTTATCGCGATATTACTGGCGGGATGTGCCAGCGCCAAGTATACGAGGCAAGATGTGATGCCGACGGAGGCTCCTGCTGAAGCGGCGCTGTTCCCAGAGCCGATGGCCGCGGAAGGATCTTTTGACAACAAAGTCAGCGGTAATTATGATATGGCTATGCCAGCCGCGACCGAGCGAATGATCGTGCGCACAGCGCATATGCGGGTGTCTGTGGCTAATCCGTCTGAGTCTGTTGACGCGGTGTCAAAACTCGCGCAGGGGCTGGGTGGTTATGTTGTCAGTTCGGAAGTTTCTGAAGTTGTGCGGACTGAGAGCTTACGTTATCAATACAGCAACATTACCATCAGGGTGCCAAGCGAAAAGCTGGATGAGGCGATGCGCCGCATTCGTGAGATGGCAGCAGACCCTAAAACCGGAGTGATCAATGAGAGCGTCAGCGGGGAGGATGTGACCGCTGAATATGTTGACTCGGAAGCGCGGTTAAAAAACCTCGAGGCAGCTGAAGCTCAACTGGCTGAGCTGCTTGATAACGCGCCAGATCTGGAATACACCATGGATGTGTTCAGAGAGCTGACAAACATCCGCGAGCAAATTGAAGTCACCAAAGGGCGCATGAAATATCTGAAAGAGTCTGCTGCGCTTTCGGCTGTCTCGGTGGAGTTTGTCGCGGAAGCCTCGCTGAAGCCGATTGAAATTGGCGGCTGGAAGCCAGAGGGTACCGCCCGGGAGGCCTTGCAGGCGCTGATTAATACAGCCCAAAAGGTTGTGGATGGTCTGATCTGGTTTGGCATTTACTGTCTGCCGTTCCTGATCCCAGTTGGGTTGGTGTTGTACCTGATCATCAGAGCAGTGGCCAGGCGCCGGAAGCAGAAACGTGCCGAGGCTTTCATGGAAGCTGCGCCATCTGCCCCAGCGACGCCGCCTGACGAGCAAAAGCCTTAGTAAAAGCACCAAACACATATAAAAAGCTCCGAGTACTCGGAGCTTTTTGCTTACTTTTTAATAATTTGCTCAAAGTCCAACGGCCCAGCTCTGAGCAATTTGGGCTCCGCTGTGGTGCAGTCGATAATCGTTGAACCCGGAGAAGGGGCGAGGCTGCCGCCATCCAACACAAGATCGACCCTGCCGGAGAGCTGTTCGAGGACCTCTTGCGCGCTATGGGGGCTGGGGTGGTCAGAAAGGTTAGCGCTGGTGACCGCCAGCGGGCCGGTGATTGAAAGCAGTTTCAGCGCGAAAGGATGAGCGGGCATGCGCACTGCCAACCCGGGGTATGGGGTCAGATTGTAAGGCAAGCCGGCAATTTTGGGGAGGACGATGGTGAGCGGCCCTGGCCAATATCGAGACATCAGGCGATGAGCGAACTGATCAGGCGTGAGCACTAACTCATTCAATTGAGTCGAATCTGAGATCAGGACGGGCAAGGCTTTGGACGCGGAGCGGCCTTTGGCGGCATAGACTTTTTCGATCGCCTGGATGTTGCGAAAGTCGCAAGCCAACCCATACAGCGTGTCGGTTGGAAAAACGACCACCCCCCCTCTGGCAATGACCTCCTGAGCGGTTGGAATGGACTGAGCGTCAGTTATGGGTAAAACAACTGTGGGGATCATGCTATTAATTTATCTCAACCGATACCAGGCGGTCAAGCCCAGCCAGATCCTGATAAAGTTGAAGACTCGCGTCTGGAAAGGCATTCTTAGAAAGCTCCAACGTTTTTGTCCCCAGAGAGGATTCAATTTCCAACAAGATCAACCCAGGCTTCTTAATAAAGGCGGCAGATTCTTCCAGCATCCGCCTGATCACTTCCAGGCCATCTTCGCCGCCATCAAGCGCGGGCGATGGTTCAAAACGTAATTCGGTCAGCCCAGCCAGCTTTTTAGAAGGAATGTAAGGCAGGTTGGCGGTAATCAGATCAAATTTTTCGCTTACTTTCTCAAACAGGTCGGATTGCCGCAGGTCAAGCCTTGTTTCAAGTTGATAGACCGCGCGATTTTTGGCGCAGACCGACAGGGCAGCCTCAGAAATGTCAACGCCAAGCGCCTTGAGGTCAACGTGGCGCATGAGCAGACTGATTGGGATGCAGCCAGAGCCGGTGCCAATGTCGAGCGCTTTGCCTGCCTGAGGGTGGGTGCGCAGCCATTCCAGCGCCTTGTCTACCAACAGCTCGGTTTCAGGGCGGGGAATCAACACATCAGGAGAGACAATAAAATCGAGCCCGTAAAACTCCTGGCGACCGATCAGGTAGGGCAAGGGCTCACCGTTTTTCAGGCGGGAGAGAAGCTGGCTGAGGAGTTGCTCTTGTTGTGGGGTCAGATGGGCTTCGGGGTGCGCGATGACCCAGGTTTGAGGCTTGCCTAACACATGCGACAATAAAATAAGCGCCGTCTGGTGAGGGTTTTCGATTTCGCTTAAATCATGCTTACCGAATTGAGAGGACATTCATCTCATTGTCAGTTGTTGGTTTCGTAATTTGCCAGGCGTTCCGCTTCATCGGCCAGTTGGAGCTCATTGATGAAGGTGTCAAGCTCATACCCTGACATGACGCCGGCAAGGTTATAAGAGGAGGTGTTGATGCGGTGATCGGTAACACGCGATTGAGGATAATTGTAGGTGCGGATCTTCTCGGAACGCTCGCCGGTGCCGATTTGTGAGCGGCGGGTCGCGTCCAGCTCGGCCTGACGCTTCTCATGCTCCATGTCGTAAAGGCGCGCGCGCAAGACGCTCATCGCGCGGGTCTTATTTTGCAGCTGAGAACGCTCATCCTGACAAGCGACCACGATGCCGGTGGGAAGGTGAGTGATGCGCACGGCAGTCATGTTTTTCTGGACGTTTTGGCCACCAGCGCCAGCGGATTTGTAGACATCGATCTCGATATCAGTATCAGGGATGTCAATTTCAACGTCTTCTACCTCAGCGAGAACGGCTACGGTGACGGTGGAAGTGTGAATGCGGCCCTGCGATTCGGTTTCGGGCACGCGCTGGACGCGGTGGACGCCGGACTCAAATTTGAACCGAGAATACGCGCCCCGGCCTTTGACCGCCAGGGTGACTTCTTTATAACCGCCGATGCCGGTTTCACTGCCGTTAATGATTTCGGTTTTATAGTGGTGAAGTTCGGCGTAGCGCAAATACATGCGCAGCAGGTCTGAAACGAACAGACCCGCTTCATCTCCGCCGGTGCCGGCGCGGATTTCGATGATCACGTCGCGTTCATCACGCGGGTCGCGCGGAACGAGCAGGCTTTTTAACTCCTTTTCGAGGCGATCGCGGTCATCGATGAGCTGTTCAAGCTCCATTTCAGCCATTTCGCGCATCTCACCGTCGCTGGCTTCGATCAGTTCCTCTGTCTCGGTGATGCGGGAGAGAGCGGTGCGATAGTCCTGAGCACGGGTGACAATTGGCTCGAGATCTGAACGTTCTTTAGAGAGCTCACCCATTAATTGAAAATCAGAACCAGCCTCGGCCAGGCGGCGGTCAAGGTCCTGAAAGTGGTCAAGAATAGCGTTAAGTTTTTCGAGCATAACCAAAACCTTTGGGCAATTCGGTTGAGGATTATACCACTCCAAACCTGCGGCAAATGACGGCCTGGACAGGAAGTTGATGCAATCATTCCGAGAAAAAACCATTGGTGGTTATAATTGTTTTGTGGCAAACGGCTATATTTTTGATGTCAGGCGATTTTCTATTCATGACGGTCCCGGCATCCGCACGACTGTGTTTTTTAAAGGCTGTCCCCTGCACTGTCTGTGGTGCCATAATCCGGAGAGTCAGCTGTTTTCACCTGAACTGATGATTTTATCTAACCGCTGTATTGGCTGCGGGGCTTGTAGCGTTGTTTGCCCGTATGGCGCAATCAGCGAAGTGGACGGCGTGTGGGTGACCGACCGGAAGAAGTGCGTGGTGTGCGGCAAGTGTGGCGAGGTGTGTTACGCGGATGGCCGGCAAATTGTGGGCGAACAAAAAAGCGCGGATGAGATCATGAAAATTATTGATCAGGACAAGGCGTTTTATCTGGAATCAAATGGCGGGGTGACTTTTTCGGGTGGCGAACCGCTCGCGCAACCTGACCTCTTGCAGGAATTGCTTGAGCAGTGTAAGGCGCGCGGGTATCACACAGCCCTGGACACTTCGGGGAATGCCGCGTGGGGAGTGATTGAGCCGTTGCTGGATAAGCTCGATTTGATCTTGTTCGACCTGAAATTGATGTCCTCTGATCTGCACAGGCATTATACTGGGGCTGGCAATGAGCTCATCCTTTCCAACCTGCGAGAGTTGGCCAAGCGGATGGTTTCGGTCTGGATTCGTGTGCCGATTATTCCGGGTGTCACTGATGGAGAAGCGAACTTATCCGCGATGGCGGAATTTTTGAGTGAACTGAAGCTGCAAACTCGGGTTTTTCTGCTGCCTTATCACCATGTGGCGACCACGAAATACGCAAATGTCGGGCATGATTACAAACTCGAGCCAACACATATCCCAACGGAAGCAGAAATGACCGCGTTAGATTACTATTTTAAACAGGCCGGCATTCCGGTTCAGCATGGAGGTTGAACGATGGCGATTACGGAGCGCGTAAAAAAATTAAGAACCCAGAGTTTGTCTGCGAAGCCAACTATTTCGCTCGACAGGGCGAAACTGATCACTGAATTTTATCAACAGCAGGACCAGCTGTTATCGACGCCGGTGGAACGCGCCCTTTCTTTTGCCTGTTTGATGGAACATAAACAGATTTATATCGGCGACGGCGAATTAATTGTTGGCGAAAAAGGCCCGGAGCCAAAAGCCACACCGACTTACCCGGAACTTTGCTGTCATTCTCTGCAAGATCTTGACATCTTAAACTCGCGGCCGAAGACTTCTTTCATGGTCAGGGCGGAAGAGCGGAAGATTCAGGCAGATGTCGTGATCCCTTATTGGAAAGATCGCTCGATGAGGCAGAGGCTTTTCGCTGAAATGACCCCTGAATGGATCGACGCGTATGAGGCAGGGATGTTCACGGAGTTTATGGAGCAGCGCGCGCCGGGCCACACGGTGATGGACGACAAAATTTATAAACTTGGCATGCTGGACTTCATCGATCAGATTGACGAAAGCCTTTCCAAATTGGATTATCTCAATGACCGAGAGGCATATGCCAAACAGGAAGAACTGAAAGGAATGCGCATCGCGGCTCAGGCGATGATCCGCTTCGCGGAGAGACACGCCGAACTGGCGGAGGCTCAGGCGGAAAGCGAGCCTGACCCAATACGCAAGGCAGAGCTGCTCAAAATTGCGGAAGTCTGCCGATGGGTGCCAGCGCACGCGCCGCGAACTTTTCGCGAAGCACTGCAAACCTACTGGTTTGTTCATCTTGGGGTGACGACTGAGTTAAATACCTGGGACGCATATTGTCCGGGGCATCTCGATCAGCACCTGACGCCTTTTTATCGCAAAGAGATCGCCGAAGGCACGCTGACGCTGGAACAAGCCAGGGAATTGCTTCACTGCTTCTGGATTAAGTTCAATAATCAGCCCGCTCCGCCGAAAGTTGGTGTGACCGCGGCGGAGAGTGGAACGTATACTGACTTTGCCCAAATTAATAATGGCGGATTGCTCGCGGATGGCGGCGACGGCGTCAGCGAGGTGACCTACCTGATTCTGGATGTGATTGAAGAAATGCGGTTGCTGCAGCCCAGCACATCCATTCAGGTCAGCGTCAAGAATCCGGACGAGTTCATACGCCGCGCGGCAAAAATCATTCGCACGGGCTTTGGTCAACCTTCAGTATTCAACAGCGATGTGATTGTTAAAGAGTTGTTGCGGCAGGGCAAAAGCCTGGCTGACGCTCGCAACGGCGGCTCGAGCGGTTGTGTGGAGGTTGGCGCGTTTGGCAAGGAAAATTACAGCCTTACAGGGTATTTCAACCTGCCAAAAGTGCTGGAGGTGACGCTTTTCAACGGCATTGATCCTCGCACCGGCAAACAAATCGGACTTCGGACAGGCGAGGCATCTGAATTTGATGATTTTGATGAACTGTACGCGGCATTCGAAAAACAGCTCAATCACTTTGCAGATATTAAAATCAGAGGCAATCTGGTCATCGAACGGCTATATGCCCGATTCATGCCGTGCCCATTTCTCTCGCTGCTCACTGCCGATTGCATCGCCAACGGCAGGGATTATCACGATGGCGGAGCGCGCTATAACACCAGCTATATCCAGGGCGTTGGCATGGGGTCGCTGACGGACATGTTGAGCTCGATCAGAACGCATGTGTTTGAAAAAGGCTCACTGAGCATGGCGAAGTTGTTAGAAGCCTTGAAGAGTGATTTCGCTGACGAGCGCCTGCGTTTGCTGCTTTCGAATCGCACGCCCAGGTATGGAAATGATGACGATCAGGCGGATGAATTGACGAAGCGCATCTTTGAAAGCGTATTCGCCGCAATTGATGGGCGAAAGAATACCCGCGGCGGCGCTTACGCCATCAATCTTTTACCAACTACCTGTCATATCTATTTTGGCTCGGTGATGATTGCCTCAGCGGACGGCCGTAAGGCTTTTCAGCCGCTTTCGGAAGGTATTTCACCGGTCCAGGGGGCTGACCGGCTCGGGCCGACCGCTGTGTTGAAATCAGCGGCGAAAATTGACCACGTGCGCACGGGCGGGACGCTGCTCAATCAGAAATTTACCCCGCAGGTTCTGGCGGATGAGACCGGGCTCACTGGTCTGGTAAAGTTGATCCGAACCTATTTCAGTATGGGCGGACATCATATTCAGTTCAATGTGGTGGACGCTGAAACCTTGAAAAAAGCCCAAAAAGACCCGCAATCTTACCGCGATTTAATTGTCAGAGTGGCTGGTTATAGCGATTATTTTTGTGATCTGGGCGAATCGCTGCAAAATGAGATCATCGCTCGAACCGCTCACGAAGGTTTTTAACCGTAACTTTTCCGCCAGCTGGAGGGCATGACTTTGCATGTATAATTCTTCACCGGAGGAGACATGCAAGTTTATTTCATTAGGCATGGCCAATCAGTCAACAATTCTCTTTGGGAAGGGGAAAAATATATGGCTGAGGGGCGCATGGCTGATCCGCCGCTGACTCAAAAAGGCTTGCGCCAGGCTGAAATCACCGGCGACTTTTTGGCATTAAAACGAGAAGCGTGCAATTTAATGCGCCCTGAGCTGGACCATCAGAATCGTACGGGTTTTCATCTGACACATCTGTACTGCAGTTTGATGGAAAGAGCCCTGCAGACCGGCGTGATCATCGCTGAAAAAATTGGCCTGCCATTGATTGGCTTGGAGGATGTCCACGAGATTGGCGGCATTTATCATGAATCCATTATTGACGGATTGCCTGTGGTTGAGATTCTGCACGGGCTCGGCTCAAAAGAGTTGGCTGAGCGTTATCCGACCGTCCAACTCAACGCCCCAATCCCTGAAAGAGGCTGGTGGTTGGGCGGCAAAGAACCGCTTGAGAAAAGAGTTGAACGCGTTAAACGAGTGATTCAGTTCATTAAAGACAGACATGGCGGCACTGAGGACCGGGTTGGGATTGTGACGCACGGCAGTTTCACCGCGCAGTTATACCGCCAGATCTTGCATTTAAATATGAAACCTGACATTGACTATATCACCCGCAAAGGCTTTGTGAGTAATAATTGCAGCATTACCCGCGTTGACGATTATGGTCAGGAATTTTTGATGATGTACTTCAACAGGGCTGATCACCTGCCCGACGAGCTGATTACCTGAGCTTTATGATTGAGATTCTGATTATTCTTGTTTTGATCCTACTCAATGGCGCTTTTTCGATGTATGAACTGGCGATGGTCTCATCGAAAAAGGTCAGGCTTGAGCAGCGCGTGGATGACGGCGACGCTGGTGCAAAAACCGCCCTGAAGCTGCTTGAAACTCCCAATCGTTTTTTGTCCACAGTTCAGGTCGGGATCACATTAATTGGTGTGATCTCCGGCGCTTTTGGCGGCGCGAAATTAGCCGAACCTCTGGCTGAGCTCTTTGAAAAATGGGGCTGGTTCGG
>Ga0123335_1007520_pt1 | contig 12127 bp, 14 predicted proteins | sample BiotimSIPDNA_2_FD_89707 | JGI IMG/M metagenome (GOLD analysis project Ga0123335, IMG submission 89707) | Anaerobic biogas reactor microbial communites from Washington, USA - Biogas_R2 time_0 SIP DNA | ecosystem: Engineered > Bioreactor > Anaerobic > Unclassified | place: Washington, USA... | reverse complement strand
TTAGTAACACTAAAAAGCTTTTTCTTAGCATTTGAGCCTCCCAACAAAAAATGATAAATAACCTAATTACCCGTTTTTTCAACTTACTGTTTTGTTATGGTTTTCCATTATGCTTCCCCTCGGAGTTCGGGGAATTATTTAAAACAGGACCACCAGAGCCATAAATATAAGACTAATATAAACGTATTTATGAACGTAACCTGTTAAAATCAGCCTTATGTTACCATTTTTCGTACACCGTTTGTGTACAAAAAACTTCATCCTGGTATCTAATCATGACATTACACAGATTTCCTTTTTCCTGATCGCTGGTAAAGCTGTTACTATTGCCAGAATCGTATATTTACCCGGTTAATTCAATAAAACCAGTTTAGAGGATAACTTTTTTCCGGTTTGTTTAAATGGAATGATATTTGTAAGATCTCATTTTTCAGGTATTGGGTATCTACTTATCCAATTCGTACAGATCGCTGCAGAAAAGGTAATGCTTCATGAAAAAAATCCTGTTTTTTCTGGATGCTGGTAAACATATACTAACCATTCTTTTATACACATCAATGCTGTTTGCAGTAGAGCCCTGGAAATTCGGAGTAATGGGTGATACACAGTGGCTGGCTAATTTCTTTGGTGAAAATCCAAATAGTGTGGCAGTTGGAATAATTCGCCAGATTAATGCAGAGTTTATAAAACATGACGTAAAACTGGTTTTTCAGGTTGGTGATCTGGTAGACGACTTTTCAGAAAAAGCTTTCGATACTCGAGCCGAAATTGCACAGGAACTTATTGATACACAGATAGCTTTTTTCCCGCTTAGAGGTAACCATGAATCGGGCAGTGATGCTGCCAATTATTTTTCTACAGTTTTCCCCCAAACCTGCGGAAAAACCAATACATTTGGTGCACGAAATTTTAATTCCCCGTTTGAATCCCTGGAATGCCTGAGTTATTCATTTGATTATAAAAACGCAAAATTCATACTGATAGATCAATTCGTCAGAAAAGACAATTCCGGAAGGAATATCGACAGTAATACTATTGACCAGTTAAACTGGATAGATAGTCTCCTTTCAAACCGCTCTGCGGATACTCATGTTTTTATTTTATCACACAAGAACCTGATCGGGCAGAACCACGGAGACGTACTGTTTGGTTCTAACCCCTCAGGAAATATCAGTGCACAAAACCGTTTTTTTCAGCTACTTGACAAATCCGGAGTGCGTTATTGTTTGTCCGGACACGATCATCTTCATCACCGCTCCATAGTTTTGAGTCCGGACCTGAAATCATCAGTAATTCAGCTTATATGCACAGGAAACAGTTATAAATATTACAGCCCGGACATCCCGTCAAATGATGAAAAATATTGTGAACCGTCAAGAGAACTCCCTTTAGCGCAGGAACTGTATTCAGCCGGGTTCTATATTTTTACTGTTAATGGTCCGTATATCACAGTTGATTACTATTCTTCACCGGTGTGCAGTAAAAACCGAAATAATAATTCGAGCTGTATACTTTTAACCGCTCCCGATCTCGAATTCGAAAAAATGGAAACATTTGGCTATAGCCTTAATGGTAAGGATTTTACAATAATGCCTGACAGTGCTTTTACAGTTGTAGAAGACCGGTGTGACATTGATGGTTCCAAATGTACCTGTGCAAGGATCATTGATGGTAAAAACAGAAATTATTCTGTACTGTATGATGGGCGAAAAACGGTGCAAAAAATTTCAACCGGCTGGCAAATTAGTAAAGGAAAATCCACTTTTGCAAGCAATATTTTAACTCTTTGGGGCATGGAAAATGAAATCGGCAGCAAAGAGAGTGACTGGTATACACTTTCGTTATCATACAACGGAGAATTAAACGGACCGCTTATTCTTGTGGCTAAAGATACCGGCGACAACTGGGTAAATGCTGTAGAACTCAATATTGGCGGTAGTGAAAAAAAGTTTATTATTGGTGAATATAAAACCGGATTTGAGTCGGGATCTTACGGAATTGATCCCAAATCCCAAACCGTATGGGCAAGAATCAATTACGGAGGAAGTTTTGCGATACTACCGTCCTCAGATGGTGACCAGAATGGAGATGGTGTCATAGATGATTGCGATCTGGAGATAATTACATCCTTAAAAGGTAAACCGGTTTCTGAAAACAGATCTGCTGACCTGGACAATGATGGCAAGATCACAGACAGTGATATAAGTAAACTCGCAACCATTAAACACCGGGCAGAATTATAAATGTAAACTGATCAGAAAAGCATTTTAATTTATCCTGAATGGAGACGATTAATTTACAACTTGTCCCGCAGTGCGGGAATGAGCCGCATAGTATCATGTGAAAAGGTTTTATGACTGTGGAGGTCATAAGAAAATGGTGAATTATGAATTATGAATGGTGAATTATGAATGGTGAATGAAGAAAAAAAGCCACAATCGTTGTCGTTGTCGTTGTCGTAATCGTTATCCTGTACCTCGTTCTGGATTTGATTCTTAATCAATGTGTACGCGAAAAAGACTCGCGTAAAGGAATCGTTACTTCAGGTTTATAGAAAAGGGATAACAAATGACCTGGTTACTCCTTTTTTTGATACCAGTTTCAGAATCGAGACAGTACCAGATCCCGTTGATGAGAATGTAAACGAATTTGCCGATTCAAGATCCTTCCTGCAGATACTTTTTCCAATTGCATTGTAAATACCTGCAGAACCACTGAATGGTGAAGAAAAAGAGATCCGGTAGTTTTTTCCATTTCCCGATCTTTTTATTGAAGTCAATTGTATTTTATCAGTCTGTTGTTTTTCTTTTTTAATTGATGTCAAACCAGGATATCGCAGTGCTTTGTAGCAATTCCAGTATTGCTGGTTTAAATCAACTACCCTTTCCCTGCATCCAAATACCGATGATGAAGCTTCGGCGATTACTGTTTCCGACAAACTTTCCGATTCGATAACAAGGACCGCATGGTAGCCACAGCCGGAAGATGCCATAACAAGTGCATCACCGGGTTGAAGATGCGAAAAGGGGACTGTTTGAAGGTTCGAGTCGGAATAGAGCATGCTGGTTGACGAACGGGGATAATTCCAGGCAAAGCTCAAAAATCCGGAACAGTCAGTTCCCGCAATAGTATCGGATGGATCTCCGTAGGAATTATAATGACACTGATGAGATCCGGCAGGAAATCCCTGCTCAAGCTTGTCGCGAAATATATACCAGGGGTCCTCACCACCATACGAATATGCTACTCCATGATAAGTCAACCCTGGTGAAAAATCACATTTTCTATAAATCGAATCCGTTCCGGTGCATTGGAGTCCATTGTTTAGATACCAGGCTGCACTTGTGTTATTGGAATCGGGTGTCCATTCAACAAGTACACAACTGTCTGAGCGGGTTATTACACTATCGATGCTGAAGGCATATAAAGAAACGGAAGTTAAAAAAAGAAAGATAATAAACACTGGCTTACCGTGTCCTGAAAATCTGCAAACCATTATTATTGATTGTGCAGGTTATGAGCTTTTCACCAGAAATTGCAATTGATTTTCCAAGCAGCGGGAAGTGTGACTGCCTCATCCTGAATTTTTTGCCCTTCCAGTGTACAGATCCCGATTCTTTAATTACCGGCTTTCTTGAATCGTAAAAAAGAATCTGTTTATTTGGCGGTGATCTCATGATTTTTTGGGAACGGGATCTTTTTGCTAATCCGGGTTCATTGAAATCAAAAAGTGCATGACTGTTGCCAAGTAAAATATTTTCCTGATCGAGAAATATCCGGTTAATGATTCTGCGGTTTCGTTCCGGGAATTCATCCTTGAAATAATCATAAGGGTATTGAAGACTCTTTTCACGACTGCCATCAGACAGATTATAATACTCAAGACGTTTGTCAACAGTGTTGATAAAAATGGCATTGTTTTTTCTCACTACAAAATCATCACCAACATATGTTGCACGTCCTATACTTTCCAGATTGATCTTGTTGATAAATTTTCCTGCTGTATCAAAGAATGCAATGGACCGGTCTGCCATATCATAGAGATATATCCTGGTACTGTCTGCAACACATGCTGCAACAGTGAGTATTTCACCTTCAGGGGTTCTGCCAAGAGAAAAATGGGTATCCCAGGGCTCATCTACAATAATTTCATCATCAATTCCCTGAGCAAAAAAAAGCGAACAGTTTGCAGTGAAAGCCAGAATTAAAAATAGTGTTTTCATATATTACAAGTATACAACAGGTATGAACGTTTTAACAAGGTAGATTTGTTGGCTGGGCGTGTGTCTTCGATTCAGGTTAATAATATAGCTAATAGAGCTGCAAAAATTAATAAGGCAGAACTTAAAATTATGTAAAGAGCAGTACTGGTTTTATTATTCAGTATTAAGCAGTTTTTGGGTTTAGTTTTGTGATAAATTTTGTTGAGAGCGCATATAACTTCTGTAGGGGTCTGAAACCTCGCAGATTGCTTCTTTTGCATCATGCGGGCTACAATTCTGCAAAGGTTCGGGTCTGCACTTTTAACAGTCTTGCTTATTAATGGAACCGGTTTCTTCTGATGAGCAAGCATTATTTGTATAAGAGAGTTTCCCGGGAACGGAACTGTTCCGGTAATTGCATGATACAGGGTGCAGCCCAGAGAATAGATATCAGACCTGTGATCTGCCTCACTCGATTTTTCTATCTGTTCGGGTGATATGTAATGCGGACTCCCCAGTGTGGTATTTGGTTTGGTAAGATTTACTTCACCGCCCATACGTGCAAGTCCCAGGTCTGCAAGTTTTGCTTTTCCCGTTTTTGTAACAAGGATGTTTTCCGGTTTTATATCTCTGTGAACAATTTTGTGTTCAAGTGCCAGTTCAAGTGCTTTAAGGATATCCAGAGCAATTGATATAGCACTTTCCCGGGAGATCCTGCCTTTCTTTTTGATAACAGTCAGCAGATTATCACCCTGAACATATTCCATTATTATAAAATGGATTCCCCTTTGAGATCCGATGTCAATAACATCTACAATGTTTGGGTGATGAATGCGGGTTGATATGCGTGCCTCGCGTAAGAAACGCTCCTTTGCATCCGGAATATATGTGACTGCCTGAAGAATCTTGACTGCAACAGGAATATCGAGTTTAAGATGATACCCTTTATAGACACATCCCATGCTTCCCTGCCCGATTTTTTCTTCAATCCGGCAATCACCGATTTTTGATCCAATTAGAGAGTCTTGCATAGGAATCCTTTTTTTGATAAAAATATAATATTGATTATGAATAGTGAATAGCTGGTCAGTTAAGGACATGGATTAATTATAGATCAGTATGTTACACAGGGTGCACAAGTATAGAATTTAAAATCAGTAAATTGATAATATGCTACGCGGCAGCGCACAAGCCGGTAAGCGTCTTCGACATCGAACATGGAACTTCTGGTGAACCGGCAGTTCTGGTCCTTGGTGGATTAGGAGATCAACAGGCTCTCTATCTGTAGGCGCGACGTAAGGTTTGAACTCTCTAAGATGGTCGAAAATCGTTTTAACGTAGGGGTATAAACCCTCTAAGGTAGTCAAAAACCGTCTTAACGTAAGAATTAAAGCCTTCAACGTAGGGGTATACACCCTCTAAGGTAGGCAAAAACCGTTCTGACGTAAGGATTAAAGCCTTTAACGTATGGGTATAAACCCTTTAACGTAGACAAAAAACCGTTTTAACGTAGGGGTATAAACCCTCTAAGGTAGGCAAAAACCGTTTTGACGTAAGGATTAAAGCCTTTAACGTAGGGGTATAAACCCTTTAACGTAGACAAAAAACCGTTTTAACGTAGGGGTAAAACCCTCTAAGGTAGGCAAAAACCGTTTTGACGTAAGGATTAAAGCCTCCGACGCAGGGTACAAACCCTTCAACCTGGGAAAACCCATTTTTTTGATTTTCGAATTTCCTGTTAATCGGAGCTATTCACAGGTTGCCACACGCCCCCAACATTAATTTATTGCTCTATTCCTGTTTCGTATTTCTGATTTTTTCTGCTTGTTTTCATGCTTTTTCTTTGGCTTTATTTCGTATTTCGATATTCTGGTTTCGAATTATCCTAATCGTTCTGGTTTGAATTTCGTATTTATGATTTCGAATTTTTATTGCTATCGTGGAGGGGGCGTGTGCCCGGCGAACATGATGACCTTTTAAAAACGGCAACTCTTGAATTTAATAAATTCACAATTCACAATTTATAATTAATCCTGTATATCCCTTTATAACGTCAATACCAGAATGAGATTTGAGGTAATTAACAGCTTTTTCCCCGGTGCAATGGAACGGGTATATCTTTTTCACAGAATGTTCTTCGAGTTTTTTACAGGTTTGGTCAAGGCGATTTTCCGATGCATTGACAAGATGAAAGCCACCGATTATGGCTTGTACAGAATCACACCCGCTTATTTTTTTGCAATCTATTATTGTATTTGTTAATCCGCTATGACAGCAGCCTGTTACAATAACAAGACCTTTATCGGTTTTAAACCATAATGCCATATCGTCTTCAATAAAATCCGGTTTTATACAGTCCGGATCAAGAAAAAATGATCCTCCGGTATCTTCAAAAGAAGTAACTCTCGGGATCGGGCCTGTAATGCCTATATCAGATGAGGTTTTCAGCGGTTTTGTAACCCATTTAATTTTGTCTATAAAACTGTTAAGGGATTCTGAAGAACGGTTGGCAATTCCAACCGGTTTTACACTGCCGTCTTTGTGAAAACTATACCGTGGAGAAAAGATTTGCGCATGACAGAAAATCTTTATATTTCTGTTGTATTCCAGGACTTCTGGAATCGCGCCTGTGTGATCATAATGACCATGAGATAAAACCAAAAAACCGGTTTTACCGATATCAACTCCAAGTAATGAAGCATTGTGGCAGCAATCAGTGCTTTGTCCGGTATCATAAAGAATATGTTTACCATCTACTGTAATCCAGAAAGATAACCCATGTTCGGATTTGAGTTGATCATTTTGCGGATCAGGAACATTATCTATCAATGCTAAAATCGATAAATCCTTGATCATGCAAGTTTCTCCCTGCCGCTGTATACTTCTGTCGCGTTAAGAATTACCACTCCCTTGCGGGGATGTTTGGGATCTGCCCACGTAAGCATCTCTTCATATTGAGCACCATTGCTGTAATATTCAAGGGTTCCTTTGACCTGGTAAGACTTGTGTTTTTTAGTGATAAAAAGTACTGATGCTTTTGAACCGGAATCAATATTCGCTTTTGTCTTATAAAAATAGTTGTCAGCAACTGCAATCCGTCCATCATTTGTAATATTTACAATTGATGCATAGATCGAATTTGGCATTGCATTACTGTCTGTTGTCGTAAGTACAACTGGTCCTTCACGGTCTTCCCATGCTTCCATTAATTCAATTGGCAAAATATTTTTCATTTTCTTTAAACTCCTTGTAGGTTTGTAAAAAGATTATCCATACTGTTTTTTCAGGAGGTAATCTGCAAGTGCCTTGTGAAGAGTACTTACAGCCAGAATCGTACAATGTATATGATCCTGAGGTATATTTCCGCAGGTTTTAATGATATCTGACGGTGATATTTCCAGGATGTCATCAAGAGATTTACCATTGGCCAGAGATGCTGCAGTTGAACCGCATAAAATTGATGATTCACACCCATCAGTAAAAAAGGTTGCATTTTTAACAGTACCGTTTCCTACTTCCAGATATATTTCCATTGTATCTCCGCAGAGTCCGGTGATAAATGCAGCACCATCCGGATCATTCATTCTTTTCATGTTTTGTGGTTTATTGAACAGATTACTGCCCTGATCCTGATTACCCGAAGTCATTGGTGCATCTCCATTTTTTAAAGATTTTTCAAAACAGATTCCCATACCTTGCGAATATCATCCGTAACCGGACCATCATCAAATTCCGGTATTGATAACTCCTGTCTTTGTGCATTTGTGAATACCTTGTCGTAGCGGACAAGTCCCGCAAAAGGTATCTGTGCAGATTCTGAAAATTCTCTTATGGCATCTGATGCTTCGGGATTAATATCCCATTTGTTAACACAAATCAAGGCCTTGATATTAAGACGTTTTGTGAGCCCCGCGATTCTTTTCGTATCATGAATACCGGAAACCGTAGGTTCTGTAACTATTAATGCCAGATCTGCTGCTGTAAGAGAGGCAATTACCGGACACCCTATTCCCGGAGAACCATCAATTATCAGGTATTCCAGATTCTGATTTTGTGCAATTTTTTTTCCTTCATTTCTTACGAGAGTTACAAGCTTGCCGGAATTTTCTGCAGCTATGCCAAGTTTTGCGTGAACCATCGGTCCAAAACGTGTTTGTGAGTTAAACCACTCCCCACATATTTCTTCGGGAAAATCTATTGCAGATTCGGGGCAGAAATGTACACACACTCCACATCCCTCGCATGATATATGATCAATTGAAAAGACTGGGTGTGAGTTATTGTTACCGCGCGAATCATCTTCGTGTACTGCTTCATATCTGCAAAGTTCCATACATTTCCCGCATCCTGTACACTTATCTGCATTGATTTGGGCTATATGGCCACTTTTGAAATCATAACGATTCTTGATATCCGGTTTGAGTATGAGATGAAGATCTGCTGCATCAACATCACAATCGGCAAGGACTGCTTTTTTTGAGGTGAATGAGGCAAAAGATGCTGTAATGCTTGTTTTACCTGTCCCGCCTTTTCCACTGATTACTACGATTTCTTTCATTTCTTAACCTGTTCCTTAATCGCTTCCCATAATTTAGCATAAATATTGCGTAATTGTGGAATAGCATCTATAATCATTTCACCTTTTGAATACGCTTCAGCTATCGATCGATCATCCGGTATTTCACAAAGAATCATAACGTCTCTTTGTTTACAAAACACTTCAGCGTCGTTGTTATCTTTATCTGCCCTGTTAATAACGACTCCAAAAGGAATCCCGATTGTTTTTGTTGTTTCGATTGCCAGCCCAAGATCATTCAGGCCAAAAGGGGTTGGTTCTGTTATTAATACTATAAAATCTGTATTTTTTACGGATGCAATTACAGGGCATGAAGTACCCGGTGGGGCATCAATAATATTTACAGAATCTTTGTCTTTTTTTTCAAGAACACTGCGAATCAGTGGTGGGCTCATTGCTTCTCCAATTTTAAGCCTGCCGTGCACAAATCCTGTTTTTCCGGATTTTCCCGATTCTACAAAACCGATCTCCTTTTCATGTTCTGTAATTGCATTTTGTGGACATATCAAGGTACATCCACCGCAGCCATGGCACAGTTCGGCAAATACCATAACTGTTTTTCCAAGTCTGGCAAGTGCATTGTATTCACATAACTGAACACATTTACCACATCCTGTACACTTGCTTTCGTCTATTGAAGGGACTGGAATAAAAGCAGGTTGCTTTTTTGTAATTTCCGGCTTGAGAAAGAGGTGACCATTTGGTTCTTCTACATCACAGTCAAGATACTTGACCGAAATATTCCGGCCCGCAAGATAATATGCAAGATTTGTTGAGATTGTTGTTTTCCCGGTCCCGCCTTTTCCGCTTGCTATTGCAATATTCATTGAGCATTTCCTTTATTGATATATCCCCGTTTACCTCTTTGGTCTGCAGTTTCATTATCTATTTTTTCAAGCCATCCATTACCAGAATCATTGATACAATCGAATCTGGGGATATATGGTTTTATATCGATTACAGGTGTATCATTCAGTATGTCTACTCCACTTATATTCAGTATGTTACGTTTACGGTCAATCAGTTTGACAATAGAAAGACCGATGGCATTTGGTCGCGATGGTAATCTTGTTGCGAACACGCCGTGAGCTGTATCTTCGAGAAAGGGTTTTGAAATCAGTTCTGGTTTTGCGGCTTTGTTAAAATAGTATAACAGGATTATATGAGAGAATGTCTCAATATCCTTTAACCCTTTTTCAAATTCAGGAAAAATTTCTACATACCCTTTACATTCTTGAGCAAACCGGGGTTGGATGGGAGTGTCTTGGGGATTACAATGTTCACTTTTTAGATATCCTATCGTGCGAATCGTGAACTGATTCAAATCCTGCCTCCTTTCTTCCCTTTTTACTGTCATTCTGGTCAATGATTTCATATTCGGTTTCACGTGCAATGCGGGTGTTTTTATCATTACGACTGTTTTTGTTTAATGGAAAAGCTCCTGAAGAGAAACTTCTCAGAAAGCCGCGTGGATTACCAAGATCTTTTAACAGAGCAACAAGAAGTGAAGAAGTTATACCAAAAAGCCAGTTATTTCTTCTCCGGAATGAAAACATACCAGAACCACTGTTACACCAGAAACTTCTGTGCCTTCCTCTTCCTCTACGTGGTCCAAATCCCATTGGACCAGTTCCATCACCAAATGGCATAATGATCTCCCTTTTTGATTGTTGCTGTTTCAAATGAACCTATTGTCAGATAGATATGCCTTCGTCTAAGTGTGTTGAATTTTGAGTTTTTTTTTGCAGTTCATAATCAGTTCTTATGGTTAACTTTAAAAAATCTGCCTTTAGCCTGAACTACCCGTTTTTTGTTTTGAGTTATTTCGCATTTCATTTCAAACAGACTTCCGATGTGTACGGATTCTATTGAAGTTTCAAGCTTGCTTTCGAATCCGATAAAAAGTGGTTTTCTATATTTAATCGATAGCCCGGTTGTATATCCGACAACTCCATGACCCATGAGACACTGTGCCATTGATGCATCAATGATTGCGGCAATAACGCCACCGTGAACCATATCGTCGTATCCCTGATGAGTTCTGTTGCAGATAAATGTTCCTGAAAGATTTCCCCTGTTATCAAATGTAAAATCAAGATCAGGTACAAGAGAATCCGGGTTATTAAACATGCAACTGGAATGATGTTCTTTTTTGAGCAGTTTCAGGTTTTCTTCAAAACGCTCAATATTATCAGATTTACAGTTTACTTGACAATCATTTGAACTGAGTTTCTCAGATACACTGTTTTCCAAAACTAATGGTCGCAAATATTCCCCCCTGTGACCAGGTTGCCATTAAGCCAATCGAGAACAATTTTCTGCGGGTGATCAGACGGAGCACCTACAATTACTTTAATATCATATTGTCCAAAAAGTTGCTGTGCCCGCATTCCCATACCACCGGCAATAATTACATTTACATTGTTTTCGTGCAGCCATTTTGGCAGTACACCTGGTTCGTGAGGAGGTGGTACCGCGTCTTCTTTGCCAATAATAGTTTTTGTTTTCTCGTCAACTTCGACAATAACAAATTTTTCGCAATGACCGAAATGCATGCAAAGTTTACCTTCTGCAGTTGGAATGGCAATTTTCATATTTCGTAAATCCCTTCTTTAAAAATGCCTGTTTTTATGTACTATTACTTGTTTGCGTTTCTGATATATTAATATTTGAATATTCAAAATTTTTTCCAATGTTATCAATTACAGGAAACTTTTTACTTTTAAATAAACTTGTTAAATTTCTACGACTGCGATCATATTATGTTACCCAGGAACCTTCATAACAAAATGCAGTTGAATTAAACTCAAAAAACCAGATTCAGCCGGAATAAATTTAATGCAAAATGAGATTCGTAAAAAGAATTTATTCAGGTATATTAAAACCTGCTTTACCAGTGTCCTTCAACATCGGCAGAGTTGATTTTTTCAAGCTTACCTTCATTGAACAGTTCAACAGCATTTTTTACGCTGCCGCTTTTGACAGTGTAAACTGATACGCCCGCTTTTGAGAGTATTGAAAAAGCTTTTGGTCCGCAATGTCCGCTTATAAGAACATTGCAGCCTTTGTTGACCACATTGGATGCAGCCTGAATTCCTGCCCCCTGTGCAGCCTGAAGATTCTGCACATTGTCTTCCTGCGACCATGAATCGGTAGAATCGTCATATACCATAAAATATCTGGCTCTGCCAAATCTTGGGTCAACTTCGCTTTCGGTGGTTGGTTGTTGTGCTGTTACAAAAATTTTCATAATATACCTCAAAATTTTATAAATGTTTATTTTCGAAGGAATTGCTGTTATTGAAACCGGTTTTGCCATCCACGATGTCTTTTTCTGTATTGACATTTT
>Ga0123335_1007517_pt1 | contig 12133 bp, 11 predicted proteins | sample BiotimSIPDNA_2_FD_89707 | JGI IMG/M metagenome (GOLD analysis project Ga0123335, IMG submission 89707) | Anaerobic biogas reactor microbial communites from Washington, USA - Biogas_R2 time_0 SIP DNA | ecosystem: Engineered > Bioreactor > Anaerobic > Unclassified | place: Washington, USA... | reverse complement strand
GTACTTGTTGAAATTAAAGCGATCATTCAACTCGAAGAAGTGCACTGGGCACAACTATTGAATTACCTGAAAGCATATCGGCTGGAAGTTGGGCTGCTCATAAATTTCGGAAGTAAAAGTATGCAGTTTAAAAGATTCGTACTCTGAAAACATTGTCAGAATCACGGATTGAGAAGATTGCACAAATTACACTGATAAGTATTGATTATTTGTAACAATCCCTGTCTTTCGGTGAAATCCAATAATCAGTGCCAATCAGTGATTCAGACACTTTCCTTTGCATTTATTGCTTTCCAATACTAATTTAAATAAGTTAATAGTTTTCCTTTTTTCGATTACATTTTTGCCATGAACACCATTATTCTCACTCTCCAAACCACATCAAAAACTGCTGAACCGGTTAAATATACAGGAATAGCTGCAGATAAACACCAGACCAGCATACCTTTTTTTAAACAAAAAATAAAGATATGTACATTTTCTGATTTTAAATATTTATACGGCCATTTCTGGAAAATACCGTTATTAAAGGGAAGAAGTGTATTAAGATTACCGAAAACACTATTAAACTTTAAAATTAAGATCTTAGCAAAAGAAATAAATGTACAATGGTAAACTTTGAAGCAATTATTATTGGTCGAAGATATAGCAGGCCGACATTAGCAAAGCTTTGGGGTTATAGATCTTTTAATGCAATAAGCAGAGGAGCTTTTTCCTACGCAAGGCATGAATATTTTGATTTTCATTATTAATAATTCAAAGCTGTATACTTCCATTTTAAATTCAATGAAATGGTCAAAAAACAGCTACAAAACAGGAAAAATGTATTGTAAGATATTTAGTTAATTTTATAACGTGCAGATAAGGCAGTATGAATGCTGCTATCTGCAATTATCCCAGAATCGATGGTGAGAAACTGATATGCCGGAAGATCGTTCTTTTCCAGAATTCAGATGTTTAATTCCATATAACCGCTTTACTATAAACCTGTCTTTAAACGATAGCAAACCGATTTCACGATTTGTTGAAGCTACGATACGGGGCGGATTCGGAATAACACTGAGAAAGCTTGTTTGTCCATCCGTAGAAAAAAATTGTGCAGAATGTATTCTTCGGCACAGTTGTATTTACTGTTATCTCTTTGAAACTACTCCACAGAGTAATTCTCCACGATTGAAAAATTATAAAGCTTTACCAAGACCTTTTACGCTTTGGTGTGAACAGAATGAAAACACCATAAATATTGAACTTGTACTTATAGGAAATGCAATAAAAACATTGCCTTATTTTATCTATACCCTGAGAAAACTCGGTTCACAGGGATTAGGAAAAGAGCGTATAAGGTATGAACTGAAAACTGTCCGGGCTGGTGAAAAAGTCGTTTACGATAATTCTTCCGATGAAATAGATATGCAATTTGCGAAAGATAAACTTGATATCAAACAGGGAAAAGCTCAAACAGGAAGATGCGTACTCAATTTTTATTCACCGATGATTTTACGAAAAAACGGCCGCATAGTGGATGGATATGATTCCCATGCATTTTTTTCAACATTAATGCGAAGAATTACTTCACTTTTTGTTATCCATTGCGACGGAGAAAACTTTGACGACCTGAAACCGCTTTTAAAATTATGGGAAGAGAAAATCAAAGCACAAACTTCATTGAAACGGGTACACAAATCCCGTTTCAGTACACGACAGAACAGAAGAATAAAATATGATGGATTTACAGGTGAAGTAATTCTCGAAGGAGACCTGGGAACATTCATGCCGTTTCTAAACGCTGGTGAAATACTGTCTGTAGGTAAAAATACCGCTTTCGGGTATGGGAAATATAAAATAAAAGAGATTGAAATGAGATAAAACAGAATAAAAAAGGGGGCAGTTATGAGCAGGGTTCTTATAAGTACTTTAGGTGTAACTGATTACGTGGAATGTAACTACTGTTTTAATGAAGTAAACGGGTCGAAGGAAATTTTTAATAGTATAAGATTCATCCAGGAAGCTGTATTTAAGCATTTCTGTAAAAACTGGTCGACTGATAACGGTGATCGTCTTTATATATTGTGTACTGACGAGGCAAAAAGGAAAAACTGGGTTGATAACGGTCATAAGAGTGAATGTGAAGGTTTAAGAACCCGGCTGCAAAAAGCTTTCATGGAAAATGAGTACCGAGGGTTGGGCTACGATGCAGAAAAATGTTTTGTCGAAATTCAGGAGGGTAACAGCGAAGAAAAAATATGGAGCATATTCGAAACTATTTACAGTCTTATCAGGGATGATGATGAGATCTATTTCGATATTACACATGGTTTCCGATCGTTACCGATGCTCGTTCTTGTGGTTCTACAGTATGCACGTGAACTGAAAAAAAATATCTCAATCAAAGCTATTAGTTATGGTGCTATTGAAGCTCTTGGTTCTGTAACAAAAGTAAAAGAGATGCCGATACAGGATCGCAATGCACCCGTTTTTGATCTTACAAACTTTGTTCGTCTCATGGACTGGACTGACGCTGCAGGGGATTTTGTCGATTACGGGCAAACAACAAAAATCGGCAGGATGCTCATGGACGAAATAAAACCGATATTAAAAAAAACCAGGGGACAGGATATTGAGGCACTATCGAGCAGAAAGGTATCTGAAGCAATACGTGATATAGCCGAAAATATCAGGAAAAACGATTTATATCAAATTTACAGGTTCAGTGATTTGAACAAAAGACTTGAAGAGTACAGCAGCCAGACTGCAAAATACGCAAAACCGTTCAAACCAGTTGTTGATAAGATTAAAAATAAAATCGCAGGATTCGATGAAAACAGTCTGGGCAATGTTTTTCATGCCGTACGATGGTGTGTAAATCATGGAATGTACCAGAATGCTTACTCGATTCTTCTTGAAGGGTGTATATCAATAGCTCTTGATGCAGTTGGCGAACAGTGGAAACCAGATGGAGTAAACAGAAAATTAATAAAGAAAATGCGTAAAATACCAACTGCTGTTGCAGGAAAAAGGATTGGCTCTATAAAAAAAATAGAGGGTGATGCTTCTGAATTCCCGGAAATATGCGAAAAAATTGATAACATTTTGACCGATGAAACTGCGCTTGTTTTTTGTAATCTTAATGATTATAGAAACAGCTATATGCATTGTGGTACAGGTAACAGAATACCATCTAATCTGTTAAAAGAAATATACGGGTTTGTCGACAAAATGGAAAAATGGTTTAATGATCTGGAAGAAAACCGTGTTGAAAAAGAATCCATAATTAATTGATATAAATGTTTTTAGAGGAGATATTAATGAAATTACAGATAATTTTCAGGATGGAGGGAATATGAACCATCTTTCGGACAGAACGTTTTGCATCGCTCTCGCAGCATTGCTTCATGATATCGGAAAGCCGCTTCAGCGCGCAAATAATAACGATAAACAGAAGCTTTGCAAAGATGCAATTCAGATGGAAAATCTGGTTAAATATGATCATTCATTGTGGACTGTACAGTTTTTATTCAGAAACAGGGAGACTTTTGAAAAACTGTCGAGTGTACGAAACTACGGATTTGAGAAGTTCCAAAAATTGGCCTCAAAACATCATAAACCGGATTCGGATGCAAACGATGAGTTAATAATACAAAAGGCGGATTGTGCTTCTGCAGGTACCGACAGATATAATGATAAAAAGGAAGATAAAATTCAGTCCGGCAGGAATAATTATTTAAAGAGACCGCTTGATTCGATTTTCTCTATGATAAATCTGAAGGCTGAGAAAAATCAGGAGACAATCAAAAGATATGACCTTGGAGAGTTATCTGGTAACAATGTCATGCCTGTGTTATCTTGTGAACTATCTTCAGAAAAATATTTAAAATTTTTGGAGAAATTTGAGACTGATTTTAAAAACATTCCTGTTAAAAACCAGGAAGTTTTTCTGGATACGCTAGTATCTCTTGTAGAAAAATATTTCTGGTGTGTCCCGTCATCAACAATTGACAAGCACGCTGATATACCGCTTTGTGACCATCTGATTACTACATCAGCAATTGCGTCTGCCGCATCTGTTGCTTGTGAAGAAACCGGGTGCAGTTACAAAGACGTAAAATTTCTTTATGTGACAGGTGATTTTTCCGGTATCCAGAGATTTATTTTTTCTTTGACAGGAGAATCAAACAGGGCCGTTGCGAAACTTCTTCGGGGACGCTCTTTCATGGTCAACCTTTACACCATACTTGCGGCACGTATGATAACTGATTCATGTAAACTGCCTGCCCTTAATGCTATTACTGCTGCAGGAGGAAAGTTTCAGGTCCTTGTTCCCGATACGCCGCGCTGCAGGGAGGCTTTGTCAAAAACAAAATTTAAAATTGAAAAATGGGCTTTCAACAAGTTTTACGGTGAACTTAAAATTTTGATTGATAACGGCATAAGTCTCGAGTGGGATGATTTCAAACTCGAAAGATTTCAAAATGTAATGAAAAAAGCAGCCGATTCACTTAACCGTGAAAAATTGAGACCGTTTTGCTCTTTTCTGAAAGATGAAAGCGCATGGATTGATAACAAAAGATACAGTAATTTTCAGATTAATCGTATATGTCCTGTTTGCGGTAAGGAACCTGGTAATTCCCAAAATAACGAAACAGATGAGTGTGGTAATAATTGTAAAACATTTATCCGTATCGGTACAGATCTGAATAAGTCAGGTTTTGTTACAGTAAAAGGCGGGGACAAAACCGGTATTTTTAATGAGTATTATATACAAATAGAGGAAAAGCCTGATTACAGAGAGTACAGCTTCTGTTACAGGATAAATAACTACAGTGGTGAAAATGTAAATGAGCAAGGTTTATGGCCTGTTCTTCATTACGCATGCTATGTTCCTGATGCGGAGCGCAGGGAAAATGAAAAAGAAGATGATGACGGAAAAACAAGAGAGAAGAGGATATGTAAAACATTTGAAAATATTGCAAAAGAAGGAGAAGGGCTGGGTGCTTTGGCTGTACTTAAGGCTGATATAGATAACATGGGATGGATACTTAACAGTGGATTCAGAAATGAAAATGATAAATCCCTGATGAGTATTTCGAGGATGGTATCATTTTCCCGTATGGTTAACTGGTTTTTTGCCGGATATATGCCATGGTTAATAAACAGTGAGAGTCGATACAAAAATATTTACACTCTTTTTGCGGGCGGTGATGATTTGTGTCTTATCGGAAGATGGGATACAATGATTGACTTTACATGTAAATTCCATGAGGAGTTTAAAAGGTATACGGGTGAAAACCTTACTCTGTCGGCATCATTGGAGCTTTTCAAACCTGGATACCCGGTTTCACGTGCTGTTGATGATGCAGAAGAAGCTTTGAAAAAATCCAAAAATAATGGTAAAAACTGTATTACTCTTCTTGGATATACATTAAACTGGGAAGAAGAATTAGAATCACAGTTGGAATTTGCAGAAAACTGGAAAAAATTTATTGATATAAAAGAAAATAAAGATAAAAAGAATGCTAATAAACATTCAATGCTTTACAGATTCTTGAATTATCACAAGGAATGGGTTTTATCAAAAAAGAAAGGAGATATGCTTGGTTCAATGAAACACCGTTTTCGTTTTATATACGATATAAATCGCAATCTTTCTCCTTCAAATGATCATGAAAAAGATTGGAGAATTGAGGAGCCTTTCAGAAATCTTTTAATTACAAAGACGCCAGATATGGAAGAAAAACCGGTTTTCAAGTATTTGCCTGTAGGAATTACTATAGCAGCATATTCCAAACGAAGTAAAGATATCAATTATAAGGAGGATTTATGAATGATTTAAAAAGAAATAGTATTTATGATCGTAAAAGGAACAATGTTCATAAAAGCAGCGAAATTAAAATAGAAGTTCCTGATTTTACATCATCTGAATTATTAGGAGAGGAGGCAGCAAAGCTCGCGAAAGAAATTTCAAAAAATGGATTGACAAAAAGTCAAATAAGGAATTTTTATGGAGAAGTAAAACGTATTGAATCGCTATTAAAAAGTAGTAATGAAAATTGGAGCGTTTTGTATAACAGGATAAAATTGATAAAAGCAAAAGCAGTATATAACAAATACAGAGATAAAAAAACTGAAAATTCATTTGGTCCTTTTGCTAACTTTTTATGTAAATCTATAGATAAAATACATAATGATGAAAAAGGTAAGGAAAATTTTATGGTATTTTGTCAACTTTTTGAAGCTGTCGTAGGTTATGCAAGCGAACATGTTAAAAATAGATAGTGAGGTAATGATGAAATTTTTAGGCAATATCAAAATTAATTCAAAAATTGAAGTAATAAATGGACTGCACATTGGAGCCGGGAATGAAACACTTGAAATTGGAGGACTTGATAATCCGGTAATCAGAAACCCTAAAACAAGGGAACCATATATCCCTGGATCATCATTAAAAGGAAAAATGAGATTTCTTACTGAATGGGCAAAAGGTGAATTGAATGAAGATGATATTACAAAAGTTCATTCATGTAAGAGAGCAGATTGTTCTGTATGCAGAATATTTGGAACATTAGATAAAGTAAATGATAATAATAAACAGCGGGGGATTACAAGGTTAATAGTAAGGGATGCTACACTGGATGGAAAATTCAGACCTGAAGAAATGCTTGAAATAAAATATAGTACTGCAATAGATCGTTCAACTGGAGCTGCATTGGGAAAATCTCTGCGTAATATCGAACGGGTTGTCCCTGGTGTAATGTTCAGTTCAGAATTTATTTACAGAGTCTTTGATCTTGATGATAATGGTGAAATTGACATGAAAAATTTCAGAACTGTTGTTGAAGCCATGAAATTGTTGGAAAATGATACACTTGGAGGTTCTGGTTCACGGGGTTGCGGTAAAATAGCATTCAGATATATAAAAGTTGATGGTGAACTGTATTCGGGTGAATATAAATCTGTTGATGAACTTTTGAGTGCAATAGATTCAGGAGAAATAAAATGATTTACAAATTTACCATCACACCACAGGGAGCTGTTGGAACGCCTTTCCGTTCCGATACTCTTTTCGGACACGCTTGCTGGACTATGAGAATGTATGAAAAAAAAGAACGATTCGACAAGTTTATAGAAAATGCTGCTGAACAGAAACCGGAACTTGTCTTTTCGGACGGATTCCCTTCGGGGTTTTTACCCCGTCCACTGGAGCCTCTTGAGCAGATCAAGTTTGATTCAAAAGAACAGTATGATACTTTCAAAAAAAGATCAAAGCAGATGTGGATAAAAAAAGATGAATTAAATGAATGCAACAGTATTCAATGGATTCTGGACTCTTCGCGAAATGCTGGTGAGGAATACAAAAAAAGCCCTGTGCAGCAGGCTGTTCTTCATAATGTAATCGACAGAATGACTGGAACATCACTTGTTGAAAACGGACTTTACGCCCAGAACCAGCTCTGGTTTAAAGGCATTTGGGAAAATATTGATATCTATGTTGTTACAGAATGGAGCCGCGAACAGTTAAGCGATTTCATTTTAAAACTGTTTGAAATAGGTTACGGACGGGATCAGACTGCAGGACTGGGTAAAATAGAAATAAAATCTTTTCCCGAAAAAGAAACTTTTCCAAATATAGAAACAGAATGGTTTCTTTCATTGTCGAGGGCTGTACCTTGCAGTTCTGTTAATATTGAAAAATCCTTTTATCAGATTGAGCCGAAATACGGAAAAGTATGGAGCGGACTGGAAAAACAGAACCATCCTTTTAAAAAGGTAATTTTGGAAACTGTACCGGGATCTGTATTAAAAATGAATAAAAATACAGAAACTGCAGGAAAAGTTCTGAAAGAAATACATGATAACAGCAGTGTTATTGAAAACTGCATGACAATCCTGTATCCAATACCGCAAGAAGTAGTTGAAGGAGCTGTTGTATGAAAAGGTACAAAATAGATGCAAAAGCTGCCTGGCATGTACATGTGGGAGGCGGAGATGATCATAAACTGAACCCGCTCGATTATGTGGTAAGGAATCTGTTAAAGATGGTAAGGCTTATTTTTACAGAATTGATGTTGGTGAGATGATGAAAAACGACAGCCACTTTGCGGATGAATTTACGAGAATAGTCGAAAGGGATGATTCAATACATTATCTCAGAAAAATGATTTATGATAATTTTAATCCCGAAAAGAAAAATACATGGATACACAGGGCTGATGTAACCGGTGGCTTTTTGAATGAATATAAAAAGAATCTAAATGACACTCTCCTTAATAATCAGCTTATTGTGAATTGTATGCCCATGAATTCAGGTAAGGTTTATATACCAGGGTCTTCAATAAAAGGGTCAATACGAACTGCAGTTCTGGATTCTCTGGCAAGTAAGGAAGGTTACCAGAAAGTTTACAATGAAGTAAAAAGAAGGATGGAAGAGAAAAATGCTGGATATAATAGAGATAAAAAAAATGATAGAATAAAATCGGACCAAGTAGAAAAACACCTTCTCGGTTATAATAGAATGGAAAACGATCCTTTTAAAGCTGTAAAGGTAACCGATGCTATTCTGCCGCAGGATTCTACAGAGATTGTTGTTGTTAAAAATGTTGGAAAAGATAGAAACGATAAGTTAAAAGAAAATTATGGTAAAATTCAAATGTATATGGAAATGGTGAAACCTGGTACCGAATTCGAATTTAAAATTTCGATTGAAGATAAAGCGGGAATGAAAGGTATTGATATAAAAAAATACAAATTAACAATAGAAAAACTTATGGAATCGTGCTGCTGTTATTACTGGGGGGCTGTTTTTGATGAAAATGAAAAGTTTTATAACGAAAAATCAAAGGCTTTTGACTATTCACAGGATGTTATGACCGCAGTTATTGATGATCAAGATAAAATTATACCCGGGATGTCCATAATCAGGCTTGGTCGCTTTTCTCATCTTGAATCTATTACATACAATCACCGCGGCCCGGGTAAATTATGTCAGCCTTCACCGCCTTTTGATAAAAGAACCGGGAAAAGAAAACCGTGGGGTACAACACGTAACCTTGTTGAATGTAAATATCCATGCGGAGCAGTTGTATTAACATACAGAGAGGAATAGTGTTAGTGCGGGAAATACTGATATGTACTGTTGGAACAAGTTTGCTTACAAACCGAAACAGGGAGAACTTCAAAGAACTTCAGAAGTATATTGAAAAGAAAAATGTACAGGGTGTAGTTGAATCTCTTCTTGAGATAGACAGTTCGCAACGGGGCTGTGGAGCAGAGATCAATTCAATAAACAGTCTGATTAAAAAAGGTGAAATTGGTAAAAGAAACTGGTGTATATTTCTGGTTTCCGATTCTCCTGAAGGTGAGTTTGTCGGCAGTGTACTCAAAAGATATTTTGATTCCAGTAAAAACAGACTGCGGTTTGAAAATACAGATACAGTTGTAATTAAAGGACTTACTGATACTGATATTAATCGTTTCAGGAGTGTCGGGCTTCGTAATCTTGTAAAAGAAACCGGGAAAATTGCAAAAAAATATGGAGCATCAAAAATTTTGATTAATGCTACCGGGGGATACAAGGCTCAGATCTCTTTTGCAGGTATGATCGGACAGGCGCTTGGTATACCTGTAGCCTATATGCACGAAAGATTCAATGAATGTATCATTCTCCCGCCGCAGCCTGTAAACCTCGACATGAATTTCTGGCTGCAGTATGGTGAAGATTTTTTTGCCCTTAATAATGGTACATCTGAGCGTGAAAGTTATTATCTGAATAAAGATGTTCGTTTTGGGCCGCTTATCGAATCGATAGATATAGATGGTGAGATTCTTACATCACTTACTGCAACAGGTCAATTGTTCCACGAAACATTTTCGGTCAATTTCCTGCAAAGGGAAGAGGAATTCCTTCCTGAAAAGTGCAAAATAATCCCTGAAAACAAGAAGGTAAGGTATGAAGACTCGAACAGCGGCAAGCACAAAGGATTAAAAGAGTTTATAGGTAAAATTATTAAAGAGCCGTTTGTAGTTTCTGTTGCATCCAGTTATTATAACAGGGATTTGAGTAAAAAAATAACGTTCAGAATAAGTTCAAAATGTAATCAAAATCAGATTGAAGGGGTATATAGCAGTTTTGGAAAGACTACAAATGTTTTTATAACTACAACATCAGAAAGCGAAAACCAGAGAAAAGCTTGTTGCAACTATTTGTTACAAAAAGCAGAAACGGGTTTTTATTGATAAAATAAAAGAAAATAATTATAAATTCAGTGTTCCTTTATAAGAGTGTTCTTTGAAAATAAAGGTTGAAAAGATATTTTAAAACATGTAGAACATCTTTATTTTTCCGGTATAATATGAATAATAAAATTCAACCAGGAAATTAGAGCTAAAAACAGCCATTTAAATAAATATAGTGTAACTAATATAAATACATACACTTAGCTTATTTAACAAGCTTATTGTACGAGGTGATTTATGTATATTTGTAAACTAAAATATAAGTTGTTGAAAACCAGGCTTGTAAGTTGTTATCTTTAAAGGAGATAGAAAAGGTGCTATCAGAATGATTTCCATGATGTAGAATGGATTAAGACTAGATAAGTGAAAAGTTCGGTATCATCCAACGATTCAGTATCAGAATGATTTCCATGATGTAGAATGGATTAAGACTTTCAGATGTTGCGAAGGCTGCAATAATTGGAGATTCATCTTGGTTCATCAGAATGATTTCCATGATGTAGAATGGATTAAGACTCGTACAGATCGAAAATTTTGTGGTCTTTTCTATTCAGCTTATCAGAATGATTTCCATGATGTAGAATGGATTAAGACCAATATCAATAATTTCGCAATCTGTTAAAGCTTTTTCTTGAAGATCAGAATGATTTCCATGATGTAGAATGGATTAAGACATGAACCGGGATGAACTACAATGAATACTCCGATAAGTGAAAAATCAGAATGATTTCCATGATGTAGAATGGATTAAGACTCTATATTGAATGTCTCGTTCGGATTTGCTTCTTCTAATCAGAATGATTTCCATGATGTAGAATGGATTAAGACACGATGCTGACAACATCTTTTGGGACATCCCCTATTGATATATCAGAATGATTTCCATGATGTAGAATGGATTAAGACGCATTATATGTTTGTCTTTTTGCACCTGTACGAGATGTATCAGAATGATTTCCATGATGTAGAATGGATTAAGACTTTTCGGTTCGGGCTTCGGTTCAAACCTGTCATTGAATCAGAATAGTTTCCATGATGTAGAATGGATTAAGACGTTGCACCAGCAAACATAAAAGACATATCTTTAACTTTACATCAGAATAGTTTCCATGATGTAGAATGGATTAAGACGTTTTTTCGCCTCGGTACAACAGATCCCGCAAGCCCGGATGGAGAATCAGAATAGTTTCCATGATGTAGAATGGATTAAGACAGAATTGATAATGAAACAAACAACCGATGCGCAGGGTGATTTATCAGAATAGTTTCCATGATGTAGAATGGATTAAGACATTGTCTGACCTGCTCCGGTTCCGAATGCCGCAATGTTTCCATCAGAATAGTTTCCATGATGTAGAATGGATTAAGACTATGCATATTAACATACGGAATGAAATAAAATCGCTTTGTGACAATCAGAATAGTTTCCATGATGTAGAATGGATTAAGACCTATAAACATATCAGCATAAGGATCATCAAAAGATCCATCAATCAGAATAGTTTCCATGATGTAGAATGGATTAAGACCCCGATAAATCCTTAGGTGTAACTGTTGGTTTGAAAACGTCATCAGAATAGTTTCCATGATGTAGAATGGATTAAGACGCAGTCAAGGAATAGCTGATTTCACGAGTCTCAAGCCATATCAGAATAGTTTCCATGATGTAGAATGGATTAAGGGGTTTACAATGTTAATCACCCCGAAAACAGATTAGGATTAAGAGGTTAAAGAGAAGAAAATGTCTGGATTAGGATTAGTAGGATTAAAGGATTATGGGATTAAAAGAAAAAATCCAGGCATCCTGAAAATAAAGATTAGGATTAAGAGGTTAAAGAGAAGAAAATGTCTGAATTAGGATTAGTAGGATTAAAGGATTATGGGATTAAAAGAAAAAATCCAG
>Ga0123335_1007512_pt1 | contig 12142 bp, 10 predicted proteins | sample BiotimSIPDNA_2_FD_89707 | JGI IMG/M metagenome (GOLD analysis project Ga0123335, IMG submission 89707) | Anaerobic biogas reactor microbial communites from Washington, USA - Biogas_R2 time_0 SIP DNA | ecosystem: Engineered > Bioreactor > Anaerobic > Unclassified | place: Washington, USA... | reverse complement strand
TTGACAAGTGGTTCCCTACCGTCATGGACGCATTCAGGGCACAAAAGCCAATGCCTCAGCCAACCTATGCCATGCGGGCAAGGCGGGCAAACAAACAATTCCATCTCACGGCGGAAGAAATCGAAAAGCACTTCGCGGGCAAGGTCCTTGCGCAAAACCCAGACCTGAAGATCGACCTCAAGAACGCGAACCTGGTCGTCGAAGTCGAAATCCGCTTCAACCGGGCGTTCCTGTCCTTCGAGCGAATCCAGGGTGCAGGCGGCCTCCCGGCAGGTTCCGGAGGCCATGTCCTGGCACTACTTTCCGGCGGCATCGACTCGCCGGCCGCCTGCTTCCTGATGATGAAACGAGGATGCACCGTCGACTTCGTCACCTTCCACAGCGAGCCCTACACTCCCCCGGAATACATAGACAAGATCGTCGCCATCGCACGAAAACTCAACACCTACCAAAAAAGAGGTCGATTGGCAGCCGTCAACCTGCTTGACGCGCAACTGGAAATCAGGGACAAGTGCAAATCCAAGTACAGAACCGTCCTCTACAGAAGATTCATGCTCAGAATCGCCAGTCAAATCGCACGGATATTCGGCGCAAAGGCGCTCGTCACAGGCGACAACCTGGGGCAAGTCGCAAGCCAAACACTGGACAACATGGCAACGATCGAGGACGCTTCAGATATGATGATACTTAGACCGCTCCTGACGGCAGACAAGCTCGATGCAATCGCAATCGCAGAAAAAATCGGAACCTTCGACCTCTCCTCAGTACATATCCCGGATTCATGCACCGTGTTCGCACCGGACGACCCGGCGACATCGACAAGAGCTTACCACGTCAAAAACGACGAAGAAAACCTCAATGTCGAAGAACTCGTTCAAAAATGCCTCAAAAACACAATCGTCATCAATCCGAAAACAGACAAGAGGCATCCCCTCGAGGACCTGACCACAAACAAGACCTTCGTGCCACAAGGAACATGACATGAACCAAGACTATCTCTACAGAGGCGTCATCGACGACCTGGACATGCGATTCGTCATCGCGGATTGCACCCAAGCAGCAAACCAAATCATCCTAAACCATGATTGCGACCCAGTCGCAGCCGCAATCCTGGCCAATGGGATCGCTTCGACAGCACTCCTCTCCGCCCTCCTCACCGAAGACGAAAAGTATACCGTCAAATGGAAGTTTGACGGTGCGCTCGGGCTCGTGATGGCCGATTGCAATGCCCAGACGCACTTGAGGGCGCTGATCTCAAACCCCCACCTGGCTTCCAGCATCCAAGAGGAAAGCGAAATCTGGGGGAAAGAAGGCTCAATCTCGCTGATCAAGTCATCGCAAAGCAAGATACTGAACTCGGGAGTCGTCGAAGCCAACTTCCACGACCTCTCGCAGGACCTGGCGTTCTTCCTGTCTTTCAGCGACCAGATCGAAACAGGAATCGCCACAACCGTCAACTTCAATCCAGACCCGCACAACCCAATCCGAAACTGCCGGGCCTTCATGATCCAGGCGCTCCCGGATTGCAACCTGGAACGATTTGAGAAGGTGCGGGGAAAACTCGCTGACGCACACGCCAAGCAACTCCTCGCACAAGATTCCCCCTCGGACAACCACTTCGAAATCATACTCAAATACATTTCCGAGACCCTGATCAAGCAGCCGCAATTCTCCTTGGAGGAAGCGCCACCGCCGCAATTCAAATGCACATGCTCGCAAAAGGCAATCGCCCAAGTGGCAAAATCACTCGGGCAAGACGAACTCGATGATGCATTCAAAACCTCAAATGCCCTGAAAATCACCTGCCAATTCTGCAATACGACCTATGAAATCACAAAGGCCGATCTTGAGCGACTAACCTAAAACCAATGATTCGCATGCTGACACGCACCAGCAAAACCATCGTTAAAACACCAGGGAAGACAGTACTCGACTACCTCGCCGATCGTTTCACATATCGCTCAAGTTCAGGCTGGCTGGACGAAATCAAGGCAGGACGAGTACTCGTCAATGACAGCCCGGCCAACCCAAGCCAAATCCTGGAACTCGACGACGCCATCAACTACAACCCAATACCTAAACCAGAACCAGAAGTCAATCCCAATGTCGCGGTCATCGACGAAACTGACGACTTCATCGCCCTTGACAAGCCGCCAAACCTGCCCTGCCATCCCGCAGGATGCTTTTTCAACAATACCCTCTGGGCAATGCTGAAAACAGGACGGGTCAAAGGACTCGACCCCATGGACAACATCCACCTCGTCAGCAGGCTCGACCGTGAAACCTCAGGCGTTGTGCTCGTCGCAAAATCGCCAAAAGCGGCAAAACTCGCTTCTGATGCAATCAACGCCTCAACCGCAACCAGGGAATACGTGGTCCTCATCGAAGGAGTATTTCCAGATCACCTGGAAGCAGAGGGCTTCCTCTGGACTTCGCCAAACCAAACGATCCACAAAAAAAGGCAGTTCGGCGCAATCCCGCCAGCCAACGCCATCAACCCGGAATCCGCAAAGACAACCTTCGAAACCATAGCAAGAAACAACGGCCTGTCGCTGCTCAGCGCAACCCTCCATACCGGACGAACACACCAAATCAGGGCAACCCTCGCATCGCTTGGATTCCCAGTCGTCGGAGATAAGATCTATGGACTGGACGAAACGATCTTCCTCAGGTTCATCGACGACGCACTGACACAGCAAGACCAGGACAAGCTCAAGCTCGACAGGCAAGCGCTGCACGCAAAGAAAATCGCATTCAGCTATAACCAAAAGCAAATGGAATTCATAGCCAATACACCAGACGAAATCACCAATCTCATCAGGAAGTAACAAACCATGGACAACATCGTCATCATAGACGCATACGCACATATCTACAGAAACTACTACGCCATGTCAAAAGGAGGCGCATTCCAATCGCCTGATGGACAACCCGTCGGGGCAATCTTCGGAATGGCACGGCTCCTGATGCAAATCGAAAATTCACTGAAACCTAAATATGCCGCCGTCGCATTCGATAAGGGAAAGCCAAAATACCGCTGCGAACTCCTGCCGGAATACAAGGCGCAACGACCGCCAATGCCTGACGACCTCAGGGCGCAAGTGCAGCCAATACGCGAATGGTTCCTCGCTTTCGGATGGAATATCGTCGAGGAAGAAGGACGGGAAGCAGACGACCTGATCGCGGCAATCGTCAAACTCAAGGAAGATTGCTCGGTCGATATCCTCGCCTTCGACAAGGATATCATGCAGCTAGTCCAACCCAATGTAAGACTCCTGGCACCAGGAAAAAATGCAACATGGATCCCAACAGAAGAAGAACAAGTCCAGGAAAAATTCGGAGTCGCCCCGGAAATGCTTCCGGCATACCTCGCACTGCTTGGCGATTCATCGGATAATGTCAAGGGCGTCGATGGAGTCGGACCGAAAACAGCCGCAAAACTGCTCAATGACTTCAATGGAATCGATGGATTGATCCAAAACATCGACAACATCGAGCCAAAACGAATCCAGGACAATATCAGGCAAGGACAAGACATCCTGGACAGGAACATGAAACTGATCACCCTCGACAGCACAACGCCAAAGGGATTCGTCTCACTTGAACAATCGATCAAGAAAAAGGAACCCGATTGGAAACGCATCAAGGAACTCGCAGAAGCATTGGCCTTCAAATCAATGATCCCGGCAATCGACAAGGCGGCCAAGGCACAACTGCAGCCTACCCTCTTCTAAAATTGAAACAGAAGGGAAAGATGACGCCTAGACGCCCGTCAGGATGCAAATGTCTTCGCATTCTTCGCTCGATGCGACAAAGCTCCCCTAACTACAGTTTTTTTTAAATTAAATTGTTGAATTTATTCCAAAATACATTATATTAAAATTTCGGTTTTCGCCTTGATTTTTTGAGGCATTTTCAGTTGAATACCAAGTCAAGGCAGTCAGTGCTAGCGAAAAGGCAACACGTTCAATGTTGCTGAAGGGAGTTTTTTCTACGATGAACGAATATGCACAAAGAGTCCTGGATCTTCGCAGGTCCCAGGCGCCATGGGAATTGGAGTATCTCCAAAGCGTCACCGAGGTTTTCGAATCGATCGGATCCGTCATTGAGGCAGACCCTCGTCTCGAAAAGGACAAGATCCTGGATAGGATGACCATTCCTGAACGCGTTATTTCCTTCCAAGTTCCTTGGCTGGACGACAACGGCGAAATCCAGGTCAACAATGGCTATCGCGTCCAATTCAACAGCGCATTGGGCCCATACAAGGGCGGTCTTCGATTCCATCCAAGCGTCAACCTCTCAGTCCTCAAATTCCTCGGATTCGAGCAGACCTTCAAAAACTCCCTCACAACCCTGCCAATGGGTGGCGGAAAAGGCGGAAGCGACTTCAATCCCCGCGGCAAAACCGACCGTGAAGTCATGAACTTCTGCAATTCGTTCATGCGCGAACTCTACCGGCACATCGGCCCTGAAACCGACGTCCCGGCGGGCGACATCGGCGTCGGAGCGCGCGAAATCGGCTATCTCTTTGGCCAGTACAAGCGCCTCACCAACACGTTCAACGGCGTCTTGACCGGCAAGGGACTTGCATGGGGCGGCTCGCTTATCCGCACAGAAGCAACAGGATACGGCGCAATCTACTTCGTACAGCACATGCTCGCCAAGAAAAACCAGGAGATTATAGGAAAGAAAATCGCATTATCAGGCTTTGGCAACGTCGCTTGGGGCGCAGCCCTCAAGGCAACGACGCTCGGCGCCAAGGTCATCACAATCTCGGGTCCGGACGGATACATCCTCGATGAAGACGGACTTGATTTCGAAAAGGTCGCATACATGCTCGAACTCCGTTCAAGCGGACGCGACATCGTCGCTCCTTACACGGAAAAATTCCCCTCGGGCAAGTTCATTGCCGGTCGCAAGCCTTGGGAAGTCCCCGTTGACATCGCGATGCCCTGCGCGATCCAGAACGAGCTGAATGGCGAAGACGCCGCACAACTCGTCGCCAACAAGGTTGAACTCGTCGCCGAAGTCTCCAACATGGGATGCACGCCCGAAGCGATCCATTGCTTCCAGGGCAACAAGATCAACTTCGCCCCAGGCAAGGCTGTCAACGCCGGCGGCGTTGCAACATCCTGCCTCGAAATGACCCAGAACGCAAGCCATACCTACTGGGCAGCGGAAAAAGTCGACGCCAGGCTCCATTTGATCGCGACCGACATCCACGAAGCCTGTGTCAGGAACGGCACCGAACTCGACGGCTACATCAACTACGTCGCAGGCGCCAACATCGCCGGCTTCAAGAGGGTCGCCGAAGCAATGCTCGCACAAGGCATCTAAAACAATCTAGAGCCTAGCAACCAATACCAAACAGGACCGATTCCAACACAAAAGGAACCAGTCCTGTTTTTTTGAATGCTGAATGCTGAATGCCCCGTCTGGCCTGTCCGACCTGTCCGACCTGTCCGACCTGTCCGACTTGTCCGACTTGGGATGCCCCATTTTAAGCGCCTTGACATGCAAAAGGGTCAAGCAGAGACCCTGTTTATTGTGCTAAAAAGAACCTCCACATATTCTTCTCATTGACAAGATCGGAATACTTGCACCGTCTTTCGTATATCATACCCGTTCTTTTCGAGTGCTTCTCCTGCGACCTGTTCGCTTACGCCTGTAACATTTGATACAATGAACTTGGCACGTTCTCTGAGCTTGGCATTGGTCGGCCTCATGCAGGTCATGAAATTTCCCGTGACACGTCCGAGTTTGACCATCACTGTAGTGCTAAAGGATGTCAGCAGCATCTTTTGTGCGGTAGCCGCCTTCATCCTCGTCGAACCCGAAATCACTTCTGGGCCTGTCAGCAACCTGATGACGATTTCGGCTTCATGCGCGATTGGTCCATCCTGGTTGCAGAGGATGGCTCCGGTCACTGCTCCGCGCTCATGCGCCTCGCGCAATGCCCCGCATACAAAGGGGGCGCCGCCACTGGCGCTAATCCCAACCACCACGTCCTCGGATCCAACCTGATGCTCCGCAATCACCTGCCGACCATTGGCCTCATCGTCTTCGGCAGTCTCGTGTGCCTTGACCAGCGAACCTAAGCCGCCAGCGATAATCCCAACGAATCGTTCTGCAGGAAAACCGTATGTGGGAGGGCATTCCGCAGCATCAATCACCCCAAGACGACCGCTCGTCCCAGCGCCAACGTAAAAAATACGACCTGAGCCAGACAAAGATTCCACAGCCTTCTCAATCAATGGAACCAAATCAGGAAGAGCAGACTCAACTGCATCAACTGCCTTGCGATCCTCAGCATTGATGATAGATAAAATTTCCGGAATCGACTTCAGGTCGATGTCACGGCTCCGTTCGTTAACTCCTTCAGTCTGCTGTCTCATCATTCATCCCTCCGACCGATTTTCCCCACGAAGTACTTGGTGATGTACATCGCGTTAGTGATCATCTTGCCAACCACCACGGCGTGAGCACCGCATTCCAAGCCTTGAATGACATCTTCGGGCGAATGGAAGCGACCTTCCGCGATGATCGGGACTGCAACCTCGGCATGGAGCTTGCGAATCAGTTCCAGGTCGGGACCTTCGGTCTTCGGCGAATACGCCGTGTAACCGCTCAGCGTCGTTGCCACGAGATCCGCTCCAGCCTTTGCGGCCGACACGCCTTCTTCAAACGTACTGATGTCTGCCATGACCAGCAATCCCAATTCCTCCTTGATCCGTCGAATCAGCGTTGCCGCATCGCCCCCGTCAGGTCGCGGACGCAATGTCGCATCCAATGCAATGATTTCACAGCCTGTTGGGGCAATTTCCAGCGCCGACTCGAAGGTCGGCGTAATATACGGAATATCTGGGGACGGAGCCGTCTTGTTGATTCCGATAATCGGAACGGTCACCCGACTGCGTATCGCCTTCAAATCCTCCACGCTATTGGCGCGAATCGCCACAGCACCGCCCAAATACGCCGCCTCAGCCAAGCGGGCAATGCACTCCGTATCGCGAAGGGGATTCCCTTCCAATGCCTGGCACGATACAATCAAGCCACCCTTCAATGATGCAAGCAACTTGTTCATGAAACAATCTCGAACTCCTGGTCTTTTGTCATTTTAATTCCGTGTCCCGCTTCGTGGAGCATCTTTATCATCGCTGCCTTGACAGGCGAAAACTCGGGACACCATACCCAATGGTGATTCGGGCGGAACCCACTCAATGCCGCCTCGCACAACTCTCGAAACTCAATCCCCAACTGAAACAAACCGCCAATCCCCAATACCCCGCAACAATCATCCGCACATGTCACAGCGCGAGCCAACATCGCATTCTCGCGGGCAGCGTCTTCCAATAATTCGCAAGCCACGGCATCGCCACCACGATACAACTCCATCAAGCCAGGTGCCAAACCCGCCAACTGATGACGCTCCAAAGCATTCGCCCGACGCTTCAGCTCCATCCGACCAGCAAAAGTCCCAATGTCCAACCCCGAAAGAATGTCCACAAACAACTCGCCTAGCCTGCCTGCCTCGGACATCCCGTCAATCGAACGCAAGAACCGATGCAAGATCCGAAACCCCAAGCCTCCCCCTGCTCCCTCGTCGCCATACACAGGCCCCCAACCACCGGCATACACACGCTTCCCACCAACGTCGCCCATCGCTACGCTACCAGTACCTACCATTACAGCGGCACGACACCCCAACAACCCGCCCGACAGCAAGATCATGTTCCCAGTAGACTCGCGCTCAACCTCAACAGGACAACAGCGAAGCGCAAGTTGCAACAAGCCAACGACCTCATCGACATTCGGACCGCCAAGAGACAAATAAGCACGGCAAACCGACAAGTCGCCCAAAAACGACAACTCCTCACGCAACGAATCATAGCTCAACGTCCCAGGATGCAACCGAGCCAAACCGCTCGTCCGATGACGATAATGAACGTCACCCGCATCATCGAAAACAAGCCAATCCGTCTTCGTCCCCCCAGAATCCCCTGCCAAATACAATCGTCCCATACGAAACCCTCGAGTCATGTCGTCACATCGCTCATCATTCATCCTACTTCGCGCCTTGCGCTACGGCGGACAGGTCATTCACCATTCACCATTCATAATTCCTCCCTCGTCAGGTTCTTGACCCACTTGTACCGTTTGAAATGCCAGATAACCCACGGAATCTTCCCAACTTCATCCAGGCAGGTACATGCATACACGACCAAAACGTGCCAATTCAGCCAAAATGCACCGATGAACGCACAGGGAACAGCAAGACCCCACATGCATATCGCCAAACTGTAAAAGTCAAACAACGTGTCGCCACCTGCGGCAAATATCCCGTTGATCACAATCGTATTGACGCAACGACCAATCATGTAGATCGACAAGATCACGAACATCCCAACCAAATAGCTACGGGCAGTCTCGGTCAACTTGATGTAGTAAAGTACAGGCGGAATCGACAATAGCACCAAGACAGTTGCCAAAAGACCGACCACGAACGAAAGCACCATCAGCCGGTCGCCATACAGCTTCCCGCGCTCCAGCCGACCCGCGCCCAACTCGTTCCCGACCACGATCCCGCCGGCGGCGCTCAAGCCGTTGCAGAGGCAGCACATCAAATCACGAACTACAGCAGCAACGGAATTCGCGGCGGCGGCATCGGCGCCCATGTGCCCCAGTACTGCCGTGTACGATGTAAACCCAACGCCCCAAAACAAGTACGCACCTAGAATCGGCAACGAACAGCGCCAAAAATCACGGCACACCCCCCAGTTGAAACTGACTATGTCAGACAACCGCAAGCGGATGTATGTCTTCTGGCAGGACGATGCAATCGCCCATACAAGCTCAACGACACGCGCAATCAACGTCGCCAATGCCGCTCCGCGAACACCCATCGCAGGTGCTCCCAGCAAACCGAAAATCAATATCGCGTTCAGGACGATATTCAGCACAACCGTCGTCGAACTGATCCAAGCCGTCCGCGACGCATGCTCGCTGACCTTCATGATCGCCAAATAGCATTGAGATACACCGGTCAACAGGTACGACCAACCTGCAATCCGCAAGTAATCCGCACCAATCTCAATCAAGGCAGGATCGTGCGCAAACAAACGCATCAAGTATTCTGGATAAAAAACGCATCCGACAAAAAACAATATCGAAATGACAAGGGCTCTGGCGGATGCTGATCCCGAAAATCTCGCCCAATACACGCTTGTCGTTCTTCCCCCAGTACTGGGCGCCAAGGATCGCCACGACGGATACCACTGCGCCCAGCATCATGTTCTGAACAAACTGGATCTGCGTAGCCAGGGACACAGCGGCCATCGCATTCTGGTCAAGCCGCCCCAGCATCACCGCATCGGAAGCAGCGACCAAGGCAAGCATCAAATTCTGCAACGCGATCGGAAACGTCAACCTCAAAAGTTTCCGCAAAAATTCCTTGTCCGAAAACATCCCTTTCAGCATGCGTGCAATTCCATTCTACAGGTGCATTTCAAAATTCAGAAAACGCAAATAAATATAAGCCTTTGAGATGGATTTTCAACGAAAACCACCATCATCAACCATGGATTGCATTCATTTGATTTCGGCTTATGGTATTAAGTCCCTACAAATCTTGCGTACAACAAAAAATAGGAATACAAAACCATGAAAGCACTCCTGATTCTGATCCTGGCAACCACAGCCGCATTCGCACAAACCGTCCACTACAAATCCGATTTCAAGAATACAATCAACCACTGGATCGGCTGGAACGACGACCCGCAAGTCAACATCAAACTCGAACCAACGACCGAGGACGGAAAGCCAGTCCTCCAACTGACCGGTCCTGGCGGCTGGATCACCCCGATCCTTACCCTCGAAAAACCAGTCAAGTGCACGCCGAAAACCATGATCAAATTCAAAATCTGGGCAACGGACCAAATCGTCTGCGACGTCAATATCCTCAATGTCGAAGAGCAAGCCTACTACGCGATCTACTTCGACGTCCCGGCGAAAACATGGGTCTCCGTCTCAAGATACCTTGCGAAGGCGCCCTACAAATTCCAGGGCAAGCCGGATATCCCCAATGACGGGCTTCTCGGCGACCACATCGGCTCCTTCCAAATCGCCGTCAAGGGGACAAAAGCGCTCGTCGCGGATGTCGAACTCCTCGAAGCCGATGACGAACCCGAATTCCCGCCCGAACCGCACAGCGTCATCCAAGCCAGAAAACAAAGGGAAGAAGAAAGGAAACTCGTCCAGGAGCTACTTGACAAAGCGCCGATACTCGACTACCCGTGCCTCAGAAGAAACGGCTTCTTCACCTACTCCGTCGTCTCAAGAGTTGACGCAAACAGAACAAAAAGCACGCAGTTCGGAGAAGACCTGGAAGACTCCCTGCTCAGGGACCTGGTTGACATGAAACGGCACTACATCAACTCCTACTACGACTTCTGCACGGGAACGGAAGGCTGGGAGCTACGGCTCAAGCAATCCGAACAAACCGGAGTCCTGCTGATCGAAACCATGTTCAGCCATGTTTACTTCCCGGAAGCCTCGCAAAAGGACTTGGACATCTTCCACAAGGCGAAAACATCGCCCTCGCTCCTCGCATGGTACGGACGCGACGAACCAGCAGGCTCGCAACTCAAGCCATATCTCATCAACAAGGCATGGGTCAGCGAAAACGACCCGATCCACCTCTACACCAGCGCCTTCCATCTCGGGCATGTTCGAGACCTGCTCGGCAAAGCCATGGAAGTGATGATCCCGGACATCTACTCCCTAAGGCCAAATACTCCAAAAAACCAAGCCGACATCATACTCCAACATGCCGCCATAACAGCAAACGTCAGGGAATCGACAGCCAAAAAACGCGTCTGGTTCATGACGCAAACATTCAGCAACAGGCACCAATCGAAACCCGGGCAAGCACACTTCAGCTCAAGATACCCAACGCCGCTCGAAATGAGGCTGGACCTCTACGCTTGCATCGCAGGCGGAGCAAGCGGCATCTCGTTCTTCATCTACAACGACCACGTCCCGTTCCTTGGCGGATACAGAGGAGAAAAATTCGACTACACGCTCGTCGATCCCTGGGGCAATGGAAACGAAGTTTACGACGAAATCGCGGACTTCGGCAAGAAAATTGTTCCGATCATGCCTTCGATCATGGATGCCCTCCCAAGCAGGGATCTCGCAGTCGAATGCGACTCAAACAACTTCCTCATCACCCAGTTCAAGGGCGAAATGGGACATGTCATCTACGTCGTCAACAAATCGCTTGAGAACGACAAAGCCGCAACGCTCAAGTTCGAAATCCCAGCAGACTACGCTCTCTACAACCTTGTCGAACTCGCAAAAGTCCAAGATCCCAAAAACGTCAAGGTCAACCTAGGCCCTGGCTACGGACTCGTATTCGCAGTCGCCACGCAGCAAAACTTCAATACGATCAAGAACGAAACAAACCAAAGAATACAACTCGACCAAGAGCAACTCGCCAGAATCCGCCAGGACGAACTTAAAAAAGCGGGATTCAATAACGCCCCAACCAAAGAATGGCTCGATGCCGAAATGCATCTCGAAAAAGTCAAGCAGACATTCGGAGACCTCTACCAACTGCTCGTCCTGCCGGACAATATCGTCAAGATCGACGGCGGCAAGGACTTCGAAGAACTGAACAACACTGTCCAAGACCTGAGCAAAAGCTACTTCCAAGCTAAAAAACAACACGCAAACGGAACAATCCCGTCGAAAAAATCCCTGGATGACCTAATCGCAAAGATCAACCAGCTCAAAGACGACTACGCAAATAAATTCCCGTGATCATCAGCGATAATGGATGGATCAGCTCAGGTGCGAGCACGGGTACCCGTACCTAACCCCGTCTTGTTCCGTGGCAGGGCAGATTTATCTGCCCTGTATGACCCAGTCGGACCCGGTCGGCCCCCGGCCGATCCCGTCGGACCCGTCGGACCAGTCGAACCCAGTCGGACCCAGTCGGACCCAGTCGGACCCGGTCGGATCCAGTCGGACCCGGTCGGACCCAGTCGGACCCAGTCGGACCCAGTCGGACCCGGTCGGACCCAGTCGGACCCAGTCGGACCCAGTCGGACCCAGTCGGACCCAGTCAGACCCGTCAGACCCG
>Ga0123335_1007511_pt1 | contig 12144 bp, 12 predicted proteins | sample BiotimSIPDNA_2_FD_89707 | JGI IMG/M metagenome (GOLD analysis project Ga0123335, IMG submission 89707) | Anaerobic biogas reactor microbial communites from Washington, USA - Biogas_R2 time_0 SIP DNA | ecosystem: Engineered > Bioreactor > Anaerobic > Unclassified | place: Washington, USA... | reverse complement strand
CTTTTGACTTATAAATGCGTTCCATGTAAGGTCTTGCAAGTTCGCTAGCAACTTCTTCAAAACCCTCACCAATCATCGACATTGCAACTCTTGCAACGGGCTTAGTCATAAGTTTTGTACTTACTTTACCAGCAACCTTAGGGAAGGCTTTAGACAACCAGCCACTGCCAACACCAGCAACACCACCACTCGCCATCTCAATTATGCCTTCAACCGTTCCACTGACAACGCCATACTTAGTTGCTTGCTCAAGCGTTGCGCCTTCTTGTAGCGCTTGCTCTGCGCCTCTACCCATTGCACTTGTAACAAAACTTGCAGTCGATAATGCTTGCCCTGCAACGGGTATCGCATTTAAAGCAACGCTCGGCAACATTTCACCAACACTTTGAATAGCGCCTTCAAGCCACGTGTCGTTTAAGTAACTACCTTGTAAGTAACTATCCATTCCTTGAACGATTTTGCTTTGTCCTACTTGGTCTTTTCTTATTGCTCGTGTAAGGTTTGCTTTTTCTTCTTCATCTTTAGAAAAGTTAGCACTTAAAGCAGCACCGGCGTCTAATATTCCTTCAAAACCTTTTGCAATACCTTTACCGACTGTTCCAAAAACATCTCCTGCTGTTTGTAATGCTCGCTTACCAAAACCCATTTGTTGCGCTTTCTTTTGTTCTTCGGCTTGTCTAATGCTTGCAAGTTGATTTCTGTATGCTTGTATTTCATCTAAAACAGAAAGAGGTGCTGTTGGTGTTGCTAGTTGTTGTTGCTCTTTTATTGCTTTATTATAAATGTCATAAATGTTTTCTGCCATTATATGCACCTCTAATCATATTTCTTTTGGTTTGCTAATAAGTCTTTGTTTAATTTTCCGCTAAATCTATTATCCTCTTCGTGTTTATTTTTAATCCAAAATAATTGCCCGTTGTGTATTAAATATGTTTGTCTGCCTCCAAGTGAAGTGTAAAGTTTAACAACCGCTCCCTCGTATGCTTGTGGATTTGTTGCAAGTAATGATAGGCGTTTTTGGTTGTGTTGAATGTCTTTTTGTCTGGTTTTTACATTTGGTATGTCTGTAAATCGTTTGCTATTAAACTCAAAACGATATGTTCCATCGTCAATTCCGTATGTATCAAATAATTCTTGTTCTTGTAGTCTGTTGATTTCGCTAGTATAGAATTGGTCTAACTCTTGTAGTTCTTGTGGTGAAGGATTATAGTTACGAACAAACACTTCTCTTGCTTTTTGATAATCTTCAAGCGTAAGTGTTTTGTTGCTAAGTCTATCTTCAATGCCTGTTATAAACGCTTCTTTGGCTTCTTTTGCTATTGGTGCAATTCTGTTTGCGTAGTTCCAATCTCCTTCTTGCATTGCTTGATTATATGCATTCAAGTAATAGTTTGCTTCGTTTTCTGTTTGTTGTTTTACTCCTTGTACTGCTCGTTGTGTTTGTTGTTGCACGCCTTGTTGTTGCAAGTCTGCTACGCCACTGTTCGCCATACCCGTTGCTCGTAATTGGTTGCCAAGATACTTTTGCACAAGTTCTTGGTTTTGTTGTAAACTTGCTTGTGTGCCAACGCTTTGTTGATATAGTTGATTACCAATTTGCGACAGTTGTTGTGCTTGTTGTATATCATTTAGATAACGTTCATATTCAATCGCTGCACGCTTTTCGTCTATGTCAGTCCAACCAGAGAGTGCTTGTCCGGTTTGCTCTGTGTATGCTTTGTTGACATCAAAGTTACCCATACCATATTTTTGCATAAGCAAGTCTTGGTAGCGTTTGCGTATTTGTTCTTCGCTATTGAGTGCATACTGCCTCAAGTTCGTTATGTTGGTTGCCGCCATCTTCTTCACTCTCCTTTGGTGTTAATAGTTCGGGTGTATTTTTAACAATATTAATAAATACGTATAACAAGTCTATTTTGCGTATAATCTTTGAACGTTCTACTTCGTTTACATACTCGTAGTTCTTTTGTTGTTCTAAAAAGCCAAACAGTAAAAATATGATAATTTGTAAACCATACCATATTATAGCACCAATATCGATTGTTTCAAAGCGTTTAAATGTATAATATGAAAACAATACTGCAGTAATAATCTTTGTAATAGCACGTTTTGTTAATTGCTTTTTGCGATACTTACCAAGTCCGCTTTCTAAGTTTGCAAAACCTTCGTTGTTAGAGTGTTCACTTACAAGCAAATCTCGTGTTAATTTAAACGGTTCGGCTTTTCGTGCTTCTTTAATTGCTAATAATTGGTCGTCGTCTAGTGGTTTATTAGTGGTTGGATTAATACCTGCGTCATACTCTCCGTTGATAAAGCGTTTATACGTTAGTCCTTCCTTATATAATATCTGCGTTTGTGCTTTTTTAAGTGCTTGTCCGTTTTCGTAATCGCAAAATGCGTCCAGTTTGTCAGCAATCGGTGTAATGTCTTCGATTACTTTACCATACACTTCCTTTGTCTTGCGATACTTGAGGCTACCTCTTGCTTTCATTATGCCTTGTTCGCCCATTAATGATACATACAAGAAGCCGAAGATAAAGGAAATCGCGCCGTCGGTAATTATTTGTAAAACTGTTTTGCCTGTCTTTACGATTTCCCCCAGCCCGCGTGCTAGATATAATATACTCACAATCACAAGTATAATGGTTATAAAATTAGACTTAATCCAATTACCGATCTTTTCGCTTGTTGTTGGTCGCACCTCTAAAATTTCTTTATCACTCATACTCTACCTGTTGTTTCCTCCAATTTATTTTGTTTCATTACTTTACCCATTGCTCTTGCGTTGATATTTGCGTCAAGTTCAAGTTCACATACCTTTTTCAAATAGTTGTAAATATTAGTGAAAATGTATTTATACACTGCATAACTGATGGTAAAAACCGTCAACAAAAACTCTAAATCTGCTAATATCGGCTTTAATAATGCTAACATTATCAACACAATACCAAGCCAAACAAGCAAGCCTGCTTTTACCTCTTTTGCAATAATCGGCACTATAACTGCACCAGCAAAAGCAAAAGCAGCGAATATTTTATATGTTGCAATTTGATCTTTAAAGTAAATGTCGCGATTAAACCAAATAACTAATGCAATCGGTGCGAGTAGGGAAAGCCATCTCCCTACCCACGCTAACGCTAAAAATAGTCTATTCTTCCACATTAGCCAACACCTCGTTTACCAACGGTTGTGCTTGCTCTAATACTTTTTCAATCGCTTGCGCATAGCCATTACGCACTAAGTCTTTGTCGTTGGTAAAAGCAATTTCAAGCACTTTTGCAATTTTGTCAAATTTGTTGTCTGTTTTAATGAGTGTATCGTTTACAATTTGTGTCAATCCGTTTACAATGTCTGTTAGTTGTTTGTTTTCTTCTAATAAGTCAAGTGTTAGTTTTGCATACTCGTCAATTTTATCAAGTGCTTGCTTCAATTTTGTTTCAACAAGTTCGTCGGCTTTTTGCAATAATTGCTCGTTCATACCTTTTAACATTTGTGTTTGTTCTTGGCTAAGGGCAAGTTTATCAATCGCTTTGTCGATTTTGCGTTTCAAAAACATTCTAAGCACCGTATAAAGCCCATAGCCACCACCCGCTGTGCCAAGAAAAGCCGTTAACATTGTTATGCCGTGTGGCCTTATCTTTTCTTCATAAAACTTTGCAATAGGACTTTGTTCTAATTCCTCTTCAATAATCGGCTCATCTATTGGTTCATCTTCGGCATATACCCTTAAAGGCACAAGCGATAAAGAAAGAGCAATAATGAATATGCCTATTTTAATGTATTTCAATTTGTATCAACTCCTTATTCAGTTGGATTTTCGCCTTGCGTATCAGTGGCAACTTGCTTTCTCAATTCTTCTATTGTTTGATTTTGTATTTTGGTTAGGTCTTTATATTTGTTTTTTTGCTTAACTAAATTGACAATTTGTCCGATAGTTAATTCGTATATCGCACAAATAAACCCATAAGCGATAACGAAAGGCAAAAATACTAAAAAACCTAATGCCTCCGTTATTTTGAGTTTGTAATTACCGTCCAATTCATAGGCAATTAATACTACTGCATAAACAATAAACCACAATAATAAGATTGATTCTAATAGTGTAAAACTTAATTTAATCATTTTTTTTCTTTCTCCTTATGAATAATAATTTTTGTATCCTAGTCGCAATCCAAATTGTGATAGGTTTTTCAATGGTGAAGGGCAGGTATAGAAAGCCAGCATAGGCTAAAGCAATCGCCCTTACCCACCCTTTGCCGATAATAATAAGTAAGTAACACCAACCGTTAGTGATAAACCACGCAATACCAAATGATATGAACATCGACCATGTAAGATATGGCTTAATTACTTTATATAAGTCTTTCAAAATCGGCTTAATATGTTCTTGTTTTATTATTGGTTGATTAATATTGCTAACCACTTGCATAAATCAACACTCCAAGCGTTACTGCGTATAGATACACAATACACAATATAACTGTTGCAATTTTTACTATTGGCTTGTCCTTATAACGCCACAAGACATAAACGCATAAAGGCACTATGATTAGTTTTAGAATGGTAAGTGAAAGCGTATTGTCTATTATCGGTCTTGTTAACGGATTGGCTTCTTCAAAATTGCCACGATTAAGTAATGTTAAAGTGTAGTCAAGTAGATTAAGGATTGTTAGGGTTATTATCATATTATAATTATCCTCCTTTCTATACTGGAGGATTTTCGACATAGTATGTTGTGTCTATGGTTGGATTGCCTTTAAATGTTCCGCCTGTGCCCATAAGCATATTCGTATTCCAAGATGTTGCTTCCGTTCCTGTTCCACTCGTAGGAATTCGCCAAGCATATTGATAACTTCCCGTTTTTGTTGTTGATACTTTAAGTGTTGTGCAACCATAGAACATATTAGCGTAACAATAGTTGGCTAGTGTAGTAGCAGGTAGACTTGGTGCGATTGTTAATCCTGTGCAACCATTGAACATACTATCGTAACAACGTTCGGCTAGTGTAGTAGCAGGTAAACTTGGTGCGGTTGTCAATCCTGTGCAATCAATAAACATAGAGTAATAGCAATACTCTGCTAGTGTAATAGCAGGTAGACTTGGTGCGGTTGTCAATCCTGTGCAACCATTGAACATAGAGTAATAGCAATACTCTGCTAGTGTAGTAGCAGGTAGACTTGGTGCGGTTGTCAATCCTGTGCAACCATTGAACATATTGCGATAACACTCATTTGCTAGTGTAGTAGCAGGTAAACTCGGAGCTGTGGTTAATCCCGTGCAACCTCTGAACATATTAGAGTAACAAAGACCTGCTAGTGTAGTGGCAGGTAAACTCGGTGCTGTGGTTAAACTTGTGCAACCTCTGAACATATTAGAGTAACAATGACTAGCAATATTAAATGTGATAGTGTTATCACCTAAGTTATCGCATAATAAATATCTTAAATCACCATAAACGTGTAATTTATTTGATGAATCACCACTAAATACCCATGCATTTGAGCTAGAACCTAAAGTATATAAACTTTTTGCACCCGTTGCACTCCCTCTAAACCATATTTCATCACTACTAGCAGTTGTTTCACCACTTGAAATATTATTCCAAGTTGAACCGTTATCAATTGAGTATTGTAATGTTACTCCACTTTGCGTAAACTTCGGTGTAATTGTTCTAGGGCTGTCGCTTTTGAAAACGACGACATTAGTTGGTGGTGTAGTTTGTTTTTCCCACAGCAACTCGCTGCCCTTATATATTCTTACTACATTTTCTAACTCTTGACTGCCTTTGTAAATCTTTGTAATAGCCATTACTCCACCTCAACTATCAGATAGTATGTGTTAGCGTCTTTTGTCCCTAATGCATCATATTGTGCTTGTGTTAATTCTATTGCACCTTGTATTTGTTTTACTCTTTCCCCAAAATCTACATCTCGTATGTTCTCACTCGTTCCGTCTTTACTTCTAATAGCGTCTGCTATTTCAGTAAATAGACTACCTAAATTATGCCATTTTGCATATAGAGTTACATTGCTTTCTATTGTGTCGCCTGCTTTTGCTCTTGTTTGGAAGTTGCTTTCATAATACCATGCTACGAATGTATAACCACTTTTTGTAGGTATTGGTAATGTAGGAAGTTCGGTTGCTTCTTCTATATCAGAGATGGTTGTTCCACCGTTTGAGTTGAATGTTATGGTATAGCCTGATGGTGTGGGTGCAAGGTCTTCCCAATAAAGGTAAGTCGAAGGAGAACGATAAGTAATAGTTCTCTCAGCTTCGCTTAAAGTGCTAGTATCTATATCACAATAAGAATTAGGCCCATAACCACTATACCAACCATAAGTTGAATCGTCATCCCAACCAGCAATTTTATGTAAAATTGTATTACGACCCTCAATCTCGTCATAAAAACCTAAAAAGCCTGCCGCAAAATACCAACCACCATATGCATAATCAAGTCTTGTTAAAATAAAATCACCAGCCTGAGTTTTAAGCCGGTCATACCAGCCAATGTTGAAGAATTCCTCAGCAGTAATATTTCCCCAACTAATTCTTAACTGTGTGGTTGCAGGTAATACATCATTGACTTGAAAGATTTTCGCTGCCATTAATATTCACCACCTAACAAATTGTCAAACATTGCGTCTATTTCGGTTTTAGTATAGTAATTGCTTAAATCAACTCCACCACCAATTTGAATTAAATCAGCTTCGGTTTCGTTCCAAAAATACAACGTTCCATTAAAGGAATAAATTACTCCTGGAATTGGTTCGCCTAATCCTGTTAATTCCCACGCTGAACCCGTATAATAGTAAAGTCCTTTTGTGCTTGAATTGTAGTATAAATCACCATAAACGAACGATCCCGTTGGTTCTGTGGTAATGCTCTTTAATTCTTGTGTTTCACCTGCTAAATCACCAACTAATGCGTCTATTTGTGCCTTTGTATATGTTTCGCTTTTTTTGTAATATTCGCTATCGTGATTATGTGCTGTTGGCGGCATTGTGGTAGGAAAGTCTGTGATTTCGCTTTTAGTGTGTTGATGAGCAGTAGGTGTCATACTTGTTGGAAAATCTGTGATTTCGCTTGTAGTATGATTGTGAGTTGTATTTGCTTTGCCACCTAATTTAGTGTCAACTTCGCTTTCGGTGTAATATCTATCATCGTGATTATGTTCGCTTGGTGTAAACTCGTCAGGAACCTCAGTCAAGTCACCGAATTTACCACTAAAACCTTGTGGTAGGTCTGCTTTTGTTACAATAAGTTTATGTTTGTCTGTTGTGTCAACAGCCACTTGACTTATGTATTTGCCAATTTCAGCAGTTCCATTTGTAATTGAGATGTTAGGTATTGTTGGTATTGTTGGTGTATTTGTTAAATCATTATAAGAACCTGTTGTCGCTACCGTTGCCAAGTCATCACTTTTCACATAGTCCGTTAAATTGACTTTTTCAGTTTCTAACTTAACTTTATTTGTGCCATTCCACCAATAGTCCGGTTTGTCGGTTTCTTCAATATAGAAGTTATCGCCTATTTGTAGTAATGCAACATTTTCAGGATTACTCAACCATGTATTTAATGCACTTTCGGTTGCAAATACTCTAGCTCTTGATTTGCCTTCTGCTATTGCTTTGGCTTCGGCCACTGCATTTCTAATGCCTGTATGTGCTGTTTCACTTGTATTGTGATTGCCTATTTCGGTTGCATGATTGTGACTTGTTATATCGCCCGTTAATGCCGCTTCTACTTTTGCTTTTGTTAGTTCAAACGGCGATGGTATTTCTTCGTAAGTCCCACCCAAAACGCGATACATTTTATTTGTGTCAACTTCAACATATAGTTTGCCAAATTCTGGCGTTATTAAATATTCGGGATTTTCTTCGCCTTCGCTATAAAATTGACCGTTGATATAAAAACCCTCGATTATATCGTCAACGAAAGATGGTAATTGTTCTCTCGGCACTTTACCATCGACTAGATCGGCTTTGTTCTCTAATGCGCCTTCGATTTCTTCTGTAATATTTGTTTCTAAATTTTCTGCAAACAGTTCTAACTTACCAATTCGGCTTCCGTAGTTTTGCAATGTGTCGTCAATACCATCTATTTGTCCTTGCAAATCATTTTCTAGGTCCGCTATTTCTTGCCTAATGTCTAAATGTGTTGCTTCGGTGTTGGTGTTGTGTTCGTCGATTGCGTCGGTTATGTCAACTTGCACTTGTTCTAATTCTGCGTTTGTTTCTTCAACGATTCTGTCAAGTTCTTGTATCATTGAGTTGGAAGTGTCGACAATCGGCTTAACGAAGGCTTGTTTTAATTGTTCGGCTGGTATTTGCGGTCGATTTGGTAACGCTATGACGGAGTTGGCTTTAATTTTGTTTTTTGTTTCTGTGGTCGTTTTATTTATCGCCATGTTATCTCACCCCTCGGTTTTTGTTTGTGATTTTATAAGTTAATACAATCTCATGCAATATGCTATCTCGATCATTTGTGCTTGCAAATGTTACTTCGGCATAGTTGCATTTGATATTTAGTTTTTTGTTAATTGAAGTGTAAAAGTCGTCTGTATCAAAAGTGAAGTTTGCAAAGTCAATATCAGCAAAATTAAACAAGCCGGCATTAGACACGTCAACCTCTTTTTCTTTAAAGTTGCGTGTGCGTATTAATATATTAGCAATACTGTTAGTAATCTTTTCAGGCGTAATACTTATGCCTGTTATTTTTTTTGCAAACAAACTTGTGCCAAAATTGGTGATTGGTAGTGTAAAGAACGATACAACTTTATTTTTTAAAATAAAGTAAGCTACAAAGCCACTATGTCCTTCACGTGTTATAATATCATATGGCACAACTGTTCCATCACTTGTAATGTGATTCACCAGTACAAAGTCGCCACTTTCATTTATTTTCGCAATCGGTACTTCAAAGTCCATTGTATTTACTTCTGCTTGGTTTTCAAACAGAGCGTATTGTAAATCATACTCAACTTCGTCTTCGCCTTCAAGCACTAATTCTTTAATGCGTATGCCATCACCATCTTTAAGTTGTTCGATCAATTCGTCATATGCTTCTGGTATTGTAAACACGCCATCGTTGTATGTAATACTATCAACTGCTATGTATGTCTTGTCGTTTAAGTCGGTTCTGTCAAACATAAATTTACATATTTGTCCTTGTTCTGTACCGAAGTATAATTCGTTATTTATTACAAAGAATAACCTTGCGGGAATATTATCCCAAAACCACCACTCATATGAGAAGGTGTCTGGCATATCAGTTGAGATATAGTTTTTAAATCTTGCGTCTGCCACATAGCAGTTGCCGTTTACTGCCAAATAATAGCGATTATCAAATGCGATTGCAGTTGCGTTTTTTAAGTTTTCTTCTTGCGTTAGTTTACCGTTAATTAGCCAACTTCTATCTAATGCGTATCTTTCGCTTGAAGTAATGTTTTGCGATAATGCAAGTCCAAATACTCCGTTTCTTGATAAAAACAAATTATCGCCTAACAAATTATCGCTTGTGTTTCGGGCTATCATGCCTTCGCCAACCGCCGACTGATTTATTGTAAAAAATACTTCTTTCATTGCATTTCCATAAATGTCCGTTACGGGTTCTCCAAGAGGACCTAATGCATTACCTAAATAGGAAGTGCGTATGTATAATATGTCTTTCTTTGTTGTTGCTTCCTTATGAATTGCCATACTCCCATCACCAAGTATTGTGTAGCCAATGTTCTTTTCGTTTTGACTTCCTATTGCTGTATAACTCGTTTCAGGAAAATATGTAAAATCACTCATTGTTTTCATGGTAGTTTCTAACGAATAATCACTGTGCCAATCATAATTTGGTTTGTCAGGATTGCCACTTAAAAATAAGAATTGCCCACCTTGTGCGTTAAATAGTGTTCCAAATGTGCATTTGTCAATATCGCTTATGTTTTCTTCGTTTGCTTTTTCATATGTTACAATTATGTTTTCTTTTGCTTTGTCTGATGGTTCAAACGGGTCAAACAACCTTAAATATGTTGCGTCTTCTCTAAAAATCGCCCTACCAAATTCAATGTTGCGTTCATCTTTTAATGAAAAATAATTATCTACAACACTTGAATTGAGTTCTATTGTCTTTGTAACGGGCACATAATTGTTGCTTACCAAATTGTAAGTTACATAATTGATTTCGACTTTTATTGTTCTGTCAAAATCTGCTTTACCGTCTAGTTTATATTCGTTTTCTTCGCCATAATAAAATAAAAATTGGTTAAAAAGTCTTTTAACATTTAATACTGTTCCTGTTGCTATAATTTTGTTTGTTGTCCAGCCACCACTCGAAGTCCACAATACTTCTTCATAAGGAGATTGATACGTTTCTTCATACCGATATTTAATTTCTTCTTGAGAGCTTATAACATAGTAAGTATAAGTTATTCCCGCGTCTGTTCCTTCAACTTTTAATAATGGTGAAGAAATGTCGTTTGTTCCAAGCAAAGTCATTGTTGCTTTTGTGTCAATTATAATTGTTTTTTGGACTAAAACATCGCCTTGTTTTACTTCTTCATATGTTTCACCAAATAATCTGTTTTTGCGTTTAGGGCTTAATTTGTTTGGTTTTTCAAAAGGTATATATTTGTTTTCGTAAAGCGTGCTTCCTTGTTTGCTTATACCAATCGCTGTTGTTGGTATATATGCTATGTCAGTTACCTTTTTAATGTCTGTTCCGTCATACACAAGATAAGCACCACATAATAAAAACAATTTTTCATCATTCGTTACGCCATAACTTATTTCATCGGTAAGTGTTACTCCTATTGGTAAAGTCAATTCTTCTAAATGTGTATATACGCTATTTATATCAAAACCACTTGTTGTTTCATCTCTTTTAAATACACGATATAATTTCGTACCTATGTGTGCTATGATATGTTCTTCTCTATTGGTGTCATAATATTGCCATACACCATTAACATTTCCTTCGCCTTTTGCAACTTCGTTCCAACTTGGTCGCTTACGATTAACACCGTTTTCGTAAATGTAATTTTTCATATTTGTTGCTCGGTTTGGCGCTACGTTCATTTTTGTGTTCGTGAAGTCAACACCCATGAAGTTTTTAAATGTTATTGCTTTGTCTGTGTCGTTGTCTGCTACAAAGTTTAAATTTACTCTTGCCATTATTAATCATCCCACTTATAAATATTATAATGTTTGTTGATAATCGGTGGCACTTCTTCGGTGTTGGGCTTGCTTTTGCGTATTTGGTCATTCTTTGGCGGTGTTGGTAAGTCATTTAAAAAGCCTTCAAACACGCTAAATGCTTTTATTGCCATGTTTTTGTCATCTTCTTCGTATAAGTCTGCTTTGACAAAGTAAGGGACTATTTCTAGTATGTAATTGCTAAGCCCGTGTTCTTCTTTTAAGTCGGTATCATCGCTTAAGTTATTTGGCAATCTTTTTAGCAACCACATTTCAATGTCTGGCTCATATTCGTGGGTAACGTTTGGCTTAATTGCTAGTTTGTTTACTGCGTCAATTCGTGCTAATGCTCGATTAATACTGCCCATGATATTTGTAAGTCGTGTCGCATATTCATCATTGGCAGTCATTTCTTCGGGCGTAATATCGTATTCTATATCAAACATTACTTTTAAACACTCTAATTTTAATTCGCCTAGTGTCATTTCTCGTTCTCCTGTTCTGATTTAATTTAAAAAATAGGCAAGACAATTTGTTATCACTGCCTTGCCTTTCGTGTCGGTTATTTAAAACATAATACTGCCGCTTTTACTAGCGTGTCAGTTGTTTCTAATACCACTTTGCCTTTGTCGTCGCCGTATGTGTTTTTAAAGCGACCGCTTTCTAGTCTAATGTAATATGTGCCGCCATGTCGTAAATCGTATGTTTGGTCTAATATTCCTTGTATTGAGTTGCCTTTAAGTATTGTAATTTGCTTGTCACCACTTACTTCTTTAACGTATTTGCCAGATTCAAATGAGTCATACATTCGTGTTCCGTCTGCTTTAATTACGGCATCATATTTAATTTGGCCTTCAGTAGCAACGCTATTGACCACTGCAATTTTTTCATCGTCTTCACTTGTCGTTTCAACGTGATAAATCGGCACAGTTGCGGTGTTTTCGACAACTAATACATACTT
>Ga0123335_1007510_pt1 | contig 12145 bp, 10 predicted proteins | sample BiotimSIPDNA_2_FD_89707 | JGI IMG/M metagenome (GOLD analysis project Ga0123335, IMG submission 89707) | Anaerobic biogas reactor microbial communites from Washington, USA - Biogas_R2 time_0 SIP DNA | ecosystem: Engineered > Bioreactor > Anaerobic > Unclassified | place: Washington, USA... | reverse complement strand
GTCGTGAATTGCGGTGAGATCGAGATCATCTAGCATAGGTTGCGCAGTGTACCTGTATTTGGCATTTTCGGCAAGTGCCTTCGGCGGGAGTTTGTCTCCCCCGGATTATTGATAAGATACGTTGAACGCTTACTCCAAGTCGCACTCGCAAAGTTTCACCCCTGGCAAGGATTCCATTTAGCGCCTGGCGTCCGCTGCGATCCGCAATAAACCAGTTTGTAAGCTCAATGTCTGCGTTGGTAGCATTTAGGATGGTTACAGTTTCATTTCCACGTTCTGGGCGCTCCTGCGGATTGATCAAAGCAGCTACGATGCGAACGAAACCCGGCCCCGTGTGGGGTAGAGTGTCCGTGTCTGGCGGTGTCACTGGAAGAGTGAAATCGTCCGGCACAATGACAATATCTTCAGGCAGATGCGCCAAATGTAAACTATTCCCGTTGACAACAATCAAGTCATGCATATTGCCAAGCTCCCTATTGGGCAAAAGCACTCGGTCATCGCGGTCTCGCGGGTCAGCTCTCAGCCAAGCATCCAACTCAACCAGATTTGTATAACCATCCTGATAGAATGCAGCAAGTCGGCGAAAAAGTTTTGGCCAGATGACTAATGCTTGCAACCCATCGACCCCCGGTATATCTGCATTCTTTGTGGTAGTGGCGGTGGCCGCAACCCACAAACCAGTGTGATTTGTCCTGGCTGCGGAAACAATATTTCGAAGGTGTTCTCGCAGTTCTGCCGGTAGGGTTAGGTAAAATGCAGCGTAGGCCTGTCCTTGATCTAGCATGACGGCATTGAGACTGATACCTAGCATCTCTGGTGTAACGAATATGCTGGAGCCATCCACATCAGGATGATCACCTGTGTAAACAAAAGCAATTGTCCGCCCGTAAGTGTCCAATCCATTGGACAAAAGGTATCCTCGGATCGGATGATTCTCTACAGTCTCTACTTTAAACGGGCTATCATCAAAAAACTGGATCTCTCCGAAGCCAGCTTGCTTGAGCAGAATATTCCGAGCTGCTAGAGCCAGGTCCATTTTCTGATGGAACGTGTCGCCTTCTACGGAGAAATGTGTTTCCAGGGCATCAATACCCTCGAAGCGAATCGTAGTAATGCCTGTTTGAGTAAATCGGGGCGGCCTGTTTGGTCGAGGTAAGTTTTCAATGAGTTGACGGTTATCCGGAAGAAATTTGAGCGTATCCCCGTCCGGTTCTGGTCCACTTCGCGGATTATCCGGATAGTGGATGTGAAATGTCCCTTTGATCAATGTGTAAGGCATGTTTACCTCCTAATTTCTTTAGCTGGACCGCTAACTTTGTTGTGCGCCTGTTACTAGGTCGCAGCCGTATGCCTCCCATCCTCTGTTTTCAGATTTAGGATGCTACCTGCTGGCATCGCGGTCGCCCTCAGGATAGGGCAGCTTTCCCTTCCAGTCGATGGTGATCTCTATTTTATCGTCGGTCAGTGCATACGTTTTGTCTATCCTAGTCATCCAGTTCTCAAATTGCCAAAGCTCTCTCTCTGTGGGATAGCCATAGCTGTGCCCGAAGAGTAAGTCGGTGACGACAAATTCCGGGCTACCAGTAAGCAAGAAGGTATGGGCTTCGGGTGACTGGTTATAAAGGTACTGATGTACGAGACGATAATGGACTGCCGGTTCATCTGGTGTTTTGGGATCATACACGTCGAAGCTACCGATAACGTAGCCGCCCGTCACATTAGGAATCGCCTCAGCCCTGTCGATCATAGGTGTCTCAATCACCCAGATCAGATTCGGGAACCTGAAGCCTCCCCCGTCGGGATAGGTGAAATGCACATCGTGGTAACTGATGGCATTCCATGATGGCTCGACGAACTCTGTGCTGATTATCACCCATGTGCATTGGGGAACCTTCTTTTCCAGATTCCAGTCCACGGTCAACTCTCGCCGTGGCTGAGTTTCAGTGATGTTGGGGGTCCCTCCTGGCCAATCAAGCCAGGTCCGATAAGTGAGGATATCAACGTCGGTGCCAACGCGATAGTGAAGATCGCTAGCTTCTTGTTCGGAAGTCTGATGGATTTTGTAAGAACCTATGACCCGAACACTGTTCAGTCCAAATGGGCCGCTAGTGGGAGTCAAGGTGACGATGTGTTTAATGAAGGGATGATCTGAGCCGTAGTTGAAATACCAGCCGTTGCCTTCGTTGGAACCACCCGGGTTGGGGTTGGTATAAGCATCATAGATGTAGGCCTGAACGTCGTCGCCGCTGTCATTATCCGAGTCGGTGACCCGTACCCCACTGGGATTGGTGGTGAGTGTCATAGTGCTGGTGGTGCTGTCTCCCCAGCCAGTAATGGCATGGCCCCCAGAGCCGCCCGACCCGGTTGGCCAACTGATGCTTAACCCTACCATATTGCAAGTGCGCAACTCGTTGCCGATGTCCCGTGCGCCATTCGTATTCGCCCACGGAATCTTTGTTTTGTTACCATAGACGGTGACTATCGTGTAAGGATTGTTCGTCCAGGTATTGTTATTTGACCCCAACCACCACTGGAGTGCGGTGTCTATCCAACCACTGTTAGCTGTGCTGAAATGCGCACTCATAGCAGAAAAAATATCGTCGGCTCGAGTCTGAGCCGTAGTCCCATTGCCGTAGCCGGCACCGGCCAACATATTAGCAGCCGTGTGCAACCAACAGGAGTTATCTCCTGAGGGGACCGGTAGAGGTTTGTCGGAATCGGGTGGTGGATTCATCTTCATGTAGGAACCTTTCTGACAGCTGCTAGCCATAATGGCAAACAGGACTACAAGCAAAATACTCCATACCTTCAGGGAAAGGATTTTGCATTTCATCAAAGGCCTCCATTTTCCACTAGGGATGTACTGTACCCCGTAATTCTGTAGAAACAGTAGGGATCACTATGAAACCTGCCTGTAGCCCCATAAGACATAGATGAACAACCGCCCCGACACTGTTCTGCCTTGTCACATGAACGACACAATGGGCCCAGATCATCAAGGCAGAACTTGCGGTTGTACGCAAACGAATCGGGATGGAACCAGATGTCCCAAAGGTCGCGCTGCCGCAGATCACCTTCTACCAGTTCATCCGGCATAGAAAGACAGCCTTTGACCTTGCCATCACTGGTGATGTCACATGATGTTAAGCCAGCAGAGCAACCTCGCCAGGGCGGGTCTCGCATGTCCAATTCGGTGAAATAGCCAAAACTATCCCCAGGCATGAGTTCGAAGTCATCTTCCGAAACTGATGTCCCCCACTTCTGCACAAAGGCTCCCAACTTCAGATAGGCTTTCTCTGAGAGCTGAAGTTCAGAGTCGGTTTGTCCGCGACCCAAGGGAAAGATCGGCTGCACTTGCCAGACGTTAACTCCCACGGATCGAAGGAGCGCGTACAACGTGGGGAGTTCGTCGATATTGAGTGCATTAACCGTGGTGATTACAGTCACAGGGAGACCAGCACTCAGAATCCGCTCAATACCGGCTATTAGCTGCCGGAAAAGGTCCTCGCGGCCCCTGATTGTGTTGTGGGTAGACTCAAGCCCGTCTATGCTGACTCCGACGCCAGCGATCCCTGCGTCTTTGATTTGCGCAACCGTTTCCGGCCTCAGGACTAGTCCATTGGTGAGTATTTTAGTGCGGATGCCCAATTCTCTCAGGTGGATTGCGATTCTCTGCCAATCAGGCCTGAGCAGTGGCTCTCCACCCGTGAAATTGACTTCCTGCACCAGGAGTTCTGGAAACTGATCGCATATTGCCAGGCACTCTTGCAAATTCAGTTCATTTGCCCTCGGCAGGGCAGCCGACGAGCCGCAGTGCCGGCAGCGAAGGTTGCAGGCCAACGTTAACTCCCAGCCAACGATGAGGGGAAATCCTTCGAAACCCATAATCTCTATTATTCTCCTGAGTTACAGGGGAGAGACGCGTATCTCTCCCCTGCTCATGTTATAAGTGTCTAGGAACGCATCGAACGTACGTAGCCTTGCAGGGCGATGTAGTCGCCAGCCCGCAGTTTGACCGATTCGCCCTTCATAAAATCATCGGCCGCGTTCAAGACGGTCGGTGTGATTGCTTCGGGCGGCATCTCGTCCTGGTAGACATAGTTGTACACGTGCTTAGCCAGCATTTCGTAGGTCTCCGCCGGGATCTCCCAGTGCGCTTTTTCTACTAGCTCGCGGATGCGCCAGTTGATGACGAGATAGCAGCGGATGCACCAGCCCTCTTTGATCCGGGCGGTTAACTCCTCCAAGTCGACATGCCACCTGAAGATACCGAACTCTGCAAATTTGGGCTTCATCTGTATTACCTCCTACATAGAGTTGTATTGTGATGGGCATTCTCATATGACGTAAACAAGCTTGATAGTGGTCACCTCCTTTCTTTGAGTTTCTCTTCTCACCCACGTTTGTCAGAAGGTGATATCAACTATATCCACCCAGACTCTTAGTGCTAATCAGGTAAGCCAGGTTTTTGGGTTTAGTATCCATATCGACGCAATAGCGTGGCCAACTCGGTGAACATTTGAGCCGGTGGTTGAGCAGGTTGCGGGCCAGAACCGACAGCCGCCGGTTCAGGATTGGGCCCTGCCATTCCTGGGGTCAGACCTGTCTGCGGTTCGAAAGCTCCGATTGTTTGCCCCATCCGTCCCAGACCTTGCCGGTAGTAGCTCACCCGATCTACGAGTCGCAGCTCAGGATATACCTCATCAATCACTGAGATCAGTACAGCTTCCTCTTGATCAATGGCTATACCCGGGTCAAACCAGTGCGCAGGCTCCCTCACGTCCCATATCACTTCACGAAAATGGGCAGGCTCTACCCAGTCGGTGCCCAATTTAAGTTTGAGCGCTCCGTACCAGAACACATACAGCTTATGGATACCCACCTCATTCCAAAGCGGGACAGGATCGTCATACAAGGGCTTGATCACAGGAGTTAGTTTATGGTCGAAAATAGTGTTCTGCAACTCTTCAGTGATAGCAACCTCCTTGACACGCTTATCCTTCACTTCAAAGGTGTAAGGCACAGCAGTTGTCACCACAAAGCCAATTTCTCGCGAGATTCGGTCAAACGTCTCATCGATCTGGGTTTGGTATTTCTCTCGAATATGCGTGTATGTTTCAAACAGATCATCACGGAACCGAACAACCATCGAGTGTGCCGGCTCAGGGAGCACTTTGGAGAATCTCGTTCTAGTCATTTTGTACCTCCAGACTTTGCATACTAATCAATATACCTGTTACCCCTGCTTGGCAGCGGAACAGAACTTCAGTATTAAACGAACAACACCGCACATTTCTTCTTCATCACCCCCTTTCTGCCTTTTGCTGATCCAATTGGCGTTTGAATATGTGATACGGAACCGGCACTGGCGCAACACCAAACAGGGACTCAACATCCATCTGGCTTGTCTCAGGTGCAGCCCACTCTAGCTGTCCCAAACTTTCAAGGCCGTGATAAGGTGTCCAACCAAGGTCTAGAAATGGTGATTTCTCCGTCGTTGAAATGGACTTTGTTATTTCGCCATGATCATCACGGCGTTCATAAGCCTCACCTAATTGGCGCTGAATGCGTTCGCCCTCGACGTATAGCTCTCGGCTCCTTGCATCTACACGCCTCCGCATATCTTTGGCAAAAGCTTGAATTGCGACTTGATTGATCGGATCTGTAATTGTGACAAAGTCATAAATTTCGCACAAGCGCATATAGGTATCCAGGTTGGTTCGCTTGATGAAACTGCGCACAACTCCACGCAATGATTGTGTTAAAACCTGGGGGTAGAACCGCCTAAGTAACTGAAAGTAGAAATCCACCTGCATATTGAAGTAATGCAAACCGAAGTCACTAAAGTTACGATCAAAAAATGCATAGTTGGCGATCTGATGAAAAACTTCCGAGTGCGGGTCTTTGAGCCGGTAGTCAAAACCAAAGTAATCACCCAACAGCCGATCCTCTGATCTAAGTTTACTCTCTAATCCAGTACCGGCGTATGCCTCTGCACGGCAAAAGTTAAATGGGTTTTGCATATGGCGTTCTATAAAGTGCAAGTTGATTAGGATATCATCCATAATCGTATCCGGCTCAAACATTAACAGGTTGTAGGCAATGTGTACATCAAAGTCGTTCAGGATTTGCAATGCATTCAATATCTGATCGAATGAGCATTTACGATTCAAGTTACGTAACCCGTGTTCCGAGGCATTCTCGACTCCTAAGAAAACTCGGAAGAGACCCAGATCGTCTAATACCTGAGTTGAGTCGCGCGTGATACTGTCCGGGCGTGCTTTGACGGCAATGGCGATTCCATTTACTCCCTCACGCTGGAGGCCTGCCCGCAGTTCCTTGAAACGCTGAAGAGCTTGCGCTTGATCGGGTAGGAAAAAGTTGTCATCCTGAAAGTTAAAGATCCGGACACCATAGTCAAAATAGAGTTCCTTCATTTCCGCGACGATATTCTCCGCGCTCCGTGTTCGGAACTTCTTACCTCCCCCGCTTTTATACCAAGCATTGATACTGCAGAAGGCACAATTTCGCCAGCATCCACGGCTGCTCAGAATGCTTGCAACTGGCTTATCGAAATACTCACGGAACGTTGTACGCTTGGGAAATGGTAGTGCATCAAGATGATCGGGATTGCCGGTTGAGGGATTGATTGTTATCGTTCCATCGGGCTTGCGGTAACAGAGACCGTCTATCTGGGAGAAATCATCAAGATGATCAGCTAAGGCACAGATAATCTCTTCCCCCTCCCCTAAAGCGACTGAATCAAATTCGGGGAAGTCTTGAAGCAAACGCTCGCAATTGAGTGCAGCGAAATGCCCTCCCGCGATTATGTGGCCATGGTAGTCATTGTCTCGCAGGGCTTGCACCAAACGACAGAACTCATGCGCGCGGCTCGTAAATACCATCGACATCCCTACAATCCGCGGCTCGAACGCAGTTATCTTCTCTAAAACATGCAAGGAGTCGTGCTTGGAGTTAAAAGGAACGATTTGGACTTGATGATTATGGCACTCCAGCATAGATGTCATATAACGCAGCCCCAGATTTTCCTCTAGTTCTGCACCTATCAGCGCTATTTTCATAGATTACTCCTCTTAAGAGTTGACATAATGTTGTGAACGACTCCGACGTATTTGGTGTTCCACCCTTCGTAGGCAGGACATAAATTCACAGTGTATACAGAATGATCCAGCGAAGAGATACAAATACTAGCCAGTGCTTATCAAAACAAACCCAACCTCGCTACTCGCCGGATAGTCGGTAGCAGGTCAGTGATCAATTCCGTCTTACATACAAGAGTATCCGCACCAGCATCTATGACTGCTTGCCGATAAGCATCGCCCTCTGCTAATGTCAGAGCGACAATCCCAACACTGGGCAGCAATTTCCGCAAACGAATGATCATCTCCAACCCAATTTCATCCAAGCCAACCAAGATCGCATGCGGTTCTAAATTTTGTGCATAGGTTATTGCTTGTTGATAATCACAAACTGTACCAACGACATCGATCCCACATTGACGTTGCAGAAAGTCGGTCGCAGCTCGCAAAAAGACTTTATTGTCATCCACAAGTAAGACCCGAATCTTGGTAGCTCTCTCGGTATCCTCCTTACCCAATATGAGGGACATCTTTTTCTCGCTTTCTTCGTACTTTTCATTGTTACCCAATTTATGCCATTCATCTATACATAATCTTCCTACCTTCCAACAAAAAACGCCCCCAATTCTGGGGGCGGCAGTATGTAGTACTCTTGATACGCTATTTGTTGAGGAAAACGAGCCTGTGCTCTATTGCCATGCGCACCAGTCCGGCAACGTCATGCACTTCCAGCTTGGACATCAGATTGGCACGGTGCTTTTCGACGGTTTTTGTACTGATTTTCAGCATGTGGGCGATACTTGTATTGGTATGGCCTTCACAGACGAGTTGCAGCACCTCGCGCTCGCGCGGCGTGAGCTGTTCAAATAGATCGGATGCATCAGCGCCCTTTTGATAAGCGAGATAGTCGGTTACAATGGCACCGGAGATCGCCGGGCTGAGATACATCTCCCCTCGACTGGCTGCGCGGATGGCGAGCAAAAGCTCTTCCATGACTGAACATTTTAGCAAATAACCGATCGCACCGTTTCGCAACACCTGGCGTATTAAGGCTTCCTCCGAGTACATCGAAAGTATGATCACTCGCGTGGATAAGCCCATAGCGCAAACGCGTTCGACAGCTTGGTTGCCACTCAAACGTGGCATAGCAAGATCCATTACCAGTACATCGGGATGTAGCCGCAAAGCTAATTCGATGGCTTCATGACCGTCAACTGCTTCACCAATAACATCGATGTCATCGGATTTGTCCAGTAGCGCACGAAGGCCCTGCCGGACCAGGTTATGATCATCCGCTAAGATGACGCGAATCACCGATTTTCCCCCAAATTTCCTGCGCTGATAGGAAGACATGCGGTCAAGCAAGTTCCCTGCCCGGGTTGAGAGTTTATCTTCAGTCGCCCCCCCAACGATTCCAGTCGCTCCTGCATCCCCAGTAGTCCAATCCCCATTGACCAACCCGGTGTGGATAAGCGTGCCTGTTCATCGAAGCCGCACCCATCGTCTACCACCATCAGACTTACTTTGTCGCTCTCGTAACAAAGGACGACATCTACCCGATTTGCCTCGGCGTGTTTCGCCACATTCGTCAGCGCTTCCTGTAAAAAACGGTATAGACAGGTATTAGCTGCATCGGACATCTCCGGAAGTATCTCCGGGTCAGTATACGTGATGTGTAGTTGCGTGTGCCTGGAAAACTCGTCACAAAAGCCTTGTAGAGCAGGCCTGAGGCCCGCCGCATCCAGCGTAGGGGGGCGTAAGTCGTGTGCCAATGATCGGATTTGTGACATCGTCGTCGTCGTCAGCGCCACAGCATCGTCTAAACGTCGGCGAAGCTGTTCGAACTCAGCCGGCACGTCCTCTTGGATCAATCCTAAGTTGATCCTCAGTGCGATCAAAGCCTGACCGGCATCATCGTGCAAGACGTGCGCCAGGCGCCGGCGCTCTTCTTCCTGAGTCGAAATCAACTGCTGGGTGAGTTGTCGTAACCGCAAGCGGCTGGCATTCATATCTTCTATCAGGCGCGACTGCTGGATGGCGATTGCGAGTGATGCGGCAATTTCGCTGGCAATGTCTACATATTCGGAGGCGAAAGGGCCGGGATTCTCCATACCTAAACTGAGCGCACCAATTGACATATTCTCAACGATAAGAGGAATGCTGAGAAGTGAGTGTATGTGCCACCTCTTGAGAGCCTGCGTAACTTGTGAAGATTGTGGCATAGCAGACGTGTCTTCCACTGCGTGGACTTTTCCATGTTGGAGTGACTCAATGAGTTCGATGGTCCCGTCGAACGCTGTGATGGGTAGATGAGTCTCTTCTTGTATCACGAACTCATCGTTAAATTCTGCTGCAAGGATAATAATGGCGCCAGATTCAGGTTCAAATAAAGAAACGATGCTCCCTAGACACGGAACCAACCGTCGAATATAGTGTAGTGCCACTTCTGCAATAACTTTTGGTGGCTGCATTGCCAGAATTGCCCGATCGATCTCATGCAAGACTTTCAAGCGTGCAATACGTCTTTCTGCCTGTTGTTCCAATGCCTCGTGTGCTTGTTGCAGTTCCCATTGCATTTCCTTGATCTCAGTGATCTCCCTCGCCACCGCTACAGAGCCTGTGAAATCGCCATCCAGAAAAACCGGGGACATTTTGCCGGAAAACCACCTGATCTTGTCATTGATTTCAAGCCAGTACTCGTACTGCGCCACTTCACCACGTCTGTTTTTCTTCATCGCCTCAGTGAAGGGGTCCTGCATTCGAGCGGGCATCACTTCTGAATGAGTTTTGCCCAGAAAAGCTTCCGGTGGCATATAGAGGCCATCCATCTGAGGGGAATGATGAAAAATGAAGCGGCCTTCGCCATCGAAGACGAAAACGAAGTCGACCATGGACGACAATATGCTACTGAGTCTACTTTCGGATGCTTTGTGTGATGATTCGCGGGATTGACAGTAGAAACCGATGGCCAAGCAACTGAGCCAAGTCGATAAACGGGGTTGCAGCGCGATGATTTGCTCGACAGGCAACCCATGGATAAGCTGCAAGGCTAGCAATCCCTGGACTTTGCCTAATGTTTCCAGGTTGTCATGGCAGACATACGCCAGCGAGGCGCCGAGGGTTTCTGCCTGCTGGGGATCAAACGGTTCTATAAGCAGACATTCAACGAGCTGTTCAGCTAAATTGACAAGTCTATCGCGTGCTTCTGGTTCAGTCTGAGGCTCAGGTTGGGTGTCTACAGAAGCTTGACGTAAAATATCAAAGATAGAAGCGCGTCGCTTGTGCAAGATCTGCTGAATTTCTAGCCGATCCGCCAAACACATCGACTCCACCTTTCGGGTATAAGGACACAAGTTGTTCCCGGCTCACATATGGCGCTATTTTTGCAAAGCCCCTAATCCCAAACTCTTGTGTCCCAAGGAAAAATGTACTCACTTCCCTAATTATACACAAAATTCCCAGGTTTACAATAAAAAAACTTTCAGAGGCCTGTAATGACATCTGAATTTAGCTTCGATGCCCTACTCTCTGGTACGATGTTGCCATACTTCGCATACAATTTCGTGGAAACGCCCGGTGAACAATAGCGCAGACGAGGAGTTTTCTCTTAGTGTGGATGTTTGTCTTTTCACAAAGATTGTACTACATTGAGAGCAGTCTGAACTACAGAACGCCCCGCGACTCCAAATCAGTCTGAGACTATGACCTCCGGCGATTTAACTTGCTACCCGGGTGACGACGATTTCGAGAGAATGAGCTTACCCCCCCCAGCGCCTCACGCCGCATACGCTCGCAGCGAGCGCATCGGCTTGCCGACCATGCGGAAGGCCCGACGCTCGGCTTCCCAACAGATGCGCTCGATATCCAGGGTCAGGAACTCGTCCTGGCGGTAGAGCAGCTTCCCGTCACACCAGACGTAGACCACGTCAGCGGGATGCGCGGTGTAGGCGATGCCCGCCGCCAGGTCGTGCCGGGGAATCCAGTGCGGGGCGGTGGTGTCGAGCAGCAGCAGGTCGGCAGGCCGGTCCGGCGCGAGGACGCCGCTTTCCGGGAATCCCACCGCTGCCGCCGAGGTCTGCGCCGTCATGCGGAGCAATTGTGTGCGCGGCATGACTTCTGGATCGCCTAGCGCGCCCTTCCAGTACAGGCCCGTCAGGCGCATAATCTCCAGCATGTTGAAATCGCTGTTGGAGGCGGGGCCGTCGGTGGCGAGGCCCACATACATCCCGCGTGCCAGCATCTCCGGCAGAGGGGGCATTGTCATGCCGAGCTTCTGGTAGGTCTTGGGGGTGTGGGCGACGTAAGCGCCCTTCGCGGCGAGGAGCGCCTGATCCTCCGGCATGGCGGCGTTGCAGTGCGCCAGTAAGGTGGGGCGCGGTAGATCGAGCAATCCCAGTTCAGCGACGTAGGCCGGTGGCGTGAGGCCATGCCGCTCCAGCGAGGCACGCACTTGCCCGTCAGATTCGCTCAGGTGAAAGTGCGCGCCCACGCCGATGCGCTGCGCCTCCGCGACGAAGCGCCGCAGCACAGGCGTGGGCGTCATATACGGCGAGTGTGGCCCCATCGTCGTGTGGATGCGCCCCTCGGCGGCATTGTCCCACGTTTCAACGAAGGCGACGGTCTCCTCGAAAGAGATGTTGCCGACCTCTTTATCGTCGCCGATGCCGAAGTGGCACCAGGCAAGCAGCGCCCTCATCCCGCACTCCGCCACCACCGCAGCGACTTTGTCCATCCAGAAGTAGTGATCGGCGAAGCCCACGATACCGCAGCGGATCATCTCGGCGACGGCGAGAGCGGCCCCCCAGGTGATATCGTCGGCTTCGAGGGCCGATTCCGCGACCCAGATCTTCTCGTTGAGCCAACGCTCGAAGGGCAAGTCCTCAGCCCAGCCGCGCTCCAACGTCATCGCCGCGTGGCAGTGTGCGTTGAAGAAGGCCGGTACTGCCACCATCTCGCGCCCGTCGATCACCTCGTCAGGCATAAAATCTGGCGACACCTGCCCTACCGCGAGAATCCGCCGATCCTCCAGCGCGATGTCGATGTCC
>Ga0123335_1007503_pt1 | contig 12152 bp, 8 predicted proteins | sample BiotimSIPDNA_2_FD_89707 | JGI IMG/M metagenome (GOLD analysis project Ga0123335, IMG submission 89707) | Anaerobic biogas reactor microbial communites from Washington, USA - Biogas_R2 time_0 SIP DNA | ecosystem: Engineered > Bioreactor > Anaerobic > Unclassified | place: Washington, USA... | reverse complement strand
ATCCGGCTCCTGAAGAAGGTGCTCTCTATAGTCCCCCGCCGGGAACTACCCTGTTAAGTGCTCTTTATTTCGAAGGGCAGGCGCCTGAGACAGTCAGCTTTACCCTGGAAGGCACAACCGGCACTCGCCAGACATTTACCTTCGATACCGCAGCTATCAGTATAAACGATATGGTTAGTGCTATAAATGCAGGAGCTACCGGAGTAACGGCCAGCTATAACGAAACTACTGGCCAATTCAGCCTCAGCAGCACCGGCCTGCTGGCAATTCGCAAGGACGATGGTTTCCTGGGTGATGTTATGAAACTGGAGATGTTTTCCCAGGAAGGGAATAAGGCCATTATAGACTTTGACGATGCCCAGAATCTGGAGTTTGATTCCAACCAGTTTTGGCTTAATAATATCCACTTTAACCTGCTGGAAGCAGACCCTACCCGTACCCTCAGTGTTAAGGTGGAAAATAATATCGATGGTGCAGTAGAAAAAATCAAGGCCTTTGTAGAGGTTTACAACACCGCTATAGTTCACATGAATACTGAACTTACCGAACGGCGCTATAATAATGGCAGATATGGCGGTGACTATCAGCCTCTGACTGCGGCGCAGAAAAAAGAAATGTCCGAGGACGAAATCAAGGCCTGGGAAGAGAAGGCCAAAAGCGGTATGCTAAGAGGCGATTCCACCTTGTTTACTGCTTATTCCAGCATCCGCCGCGTTACCACTGACCCGGTACAGGGGCTAAGCAAAGATAACCCATTTACCAGTCTGGCCAGTATTGGCATAACTACCGGCACCTTTGTCCGTAATTCCCTGGAAGGGGCCAAGCTTGGCATTGATGAAGATAAACTGCGGGCTGCCCTGGAAACAGATGCAGGTAAAGTAATGGAACTCTTTACCCTGAATACCCCGATGATTGGCACTGACGGCAAACCGGTTAAAGACTGGAATGGTAACCCCACTTATAATAAAGGAATAGCCCAAGGGCTATATGATACCTTGGATACCAACATTGCAGCTATTACTACCAAAGCCGGAATCTCAGGAGCCAATGTCGACACCAGCCTTCTAACCAAAGAAATTAGCCGTGTCAACGAACGCATCACTCGTATGGAAGAACGGATTGAGGATCTGACCGAACGCTACTGGAAACAATTCTCCGCCATGGAACAAGCCGTAGCCGCCATGACCGCCCAGGGCGAATGGCTCATGCAAAGAATGAACGATATGCAGAGCAACCAGAGCTAGTAAGCCGAAAATAAGTTTTCGGCCAGGTATGCTGTTTATTCTGTAGGGGCGAACCCATGTGTTCGCCCGGCCGACCACACTAGACTGCATTGCCCGACCCTTATCGGGAAAGAAGCCCGTATAAGGTCAAGATACCGAGTAAACAAAAGAGAATAAGGCAAAAGGCGATTTTTTACTTGTAAACCTATTTTAAAACAAAGACGATACATAAAATATAAATTACCATATGTCTGCCAATCACATACAACAGCTTATAAAAATGGCAGACAGGGTTAAGTAATATTTTAAAAAAACCCGCGTAAATCCTATTATAATCCGCTACCTTAATGGTAGCGCGGTAGCGCTACATCAGTGTGCCCTATGGGTACGCGATCCGCGTAAATTAAACTCCAGCAACAACCAGGTAGCTTTTCCCTTAAAGAGCTCCCCGGTGGTTGCTGTACCCCTTGCAGACGGCCGCTGCATGTGGAACGACAACCAAAAAGCCGCAAGGAAGCGGCTAAATAAACATTCAAGGAGGAATGGTTTATGATTATTAACCACAACGTGTCCGCGCTCAACGCCTATCGCAACCTCACCATGACCGATAGAGCCATGAGCAAATCCCTCGAGCGCCTCTCCTCGGGCTTAAGGATCAACCGGGCGGCTGATGATGCTGCCGGGCTGGCCATATCCGAGAAAATGCGCGCCCAGATCAGAGGCCTCAACCAGGCCATATCCAACGCTCAGGACGGCATCAGCCTCATTCAGACCGCTGAAGGCGCCCTGAACGAAACCCACGACATCCTGCAGCGTATGCGCGAACTGTCGGTACAGGCGGCCAACGATACCCTGACTGCCTCCGACCGCCAGAACATCCAGCAGGAAATCGACCAGTTGATTGTTGAAATTGACCGCATCGGCAATACCACCGAGTTTAACACCAAAAAACTGCTCGATGGTACCAGTTCAGCTCTGACCACCACTGATAAGCTCAGCACCCGGGTCTTCATGCGTGACGGCCTGCGGGTAGTTGACCAGTTTGGTCAGAAGGCTCCCGGTGGCGGCAACTATCAGCTGGAAATCACAGCTACCCCCGGTGTAGCCCAGGTGCAGAAGACCGACATCATGCGGGTAAAACACGGCGAAACCACTACCAACATTGATATGGGTTACAATCAAGCCAGTGTAATTTCCAGTATAACGGCTGGATTTACTGTAGATGATGTAGGAGATGTTTTTACCTTTAACTTCGAATTCGAAGATGGAGTAAATCACTCCGTAGAAGTAGCCATTACTGAAGCAACTACTGCTGATCAATTTACTGTTAAGCTAGCTGATGCCGTGGCAGCAGATAGCGTTCTCAAAGATAGAGTATCTATTCAGACCGGAAGTGCTGCAACCACCTTTGATATACAGGCATTAACTAAAGGAGCAGCCGGGAACTTCCAACTGAATGTGACTCGCGACGTTTCAGGCAGTCCTGCCACTGGTGCTGGAACATTAGAAATCGGCGGCACTACTATTACCTATACTGGCACAGCGGTAATTACTCTCAATACCGCTAGCACTGCTCATGCTGATATTCAAAAGGGTGAAGATGTAGCCCAATCCGGACTGCAGAACTTTACCGTTACCGGCTTGGTTCAGGGGACCTATAAAATCACCACTGATGCTGATGCCGCAGCCCGCACTGCCGCTAATAGCAGCGGTGTTAACCTGGTGGCTCAGTACCGGCAGAGCGGTACTGGCGATTTGGTTAGAGATATTGGAGTTGTTACTGGAGCAGCAACTGCAACTGGAACATCTCTATTGAGCGCTTCGCGTACAGTTAATGCCCAGATGGCTTTTGAAGTAACTGCAGTCAACAATAATAATGTTACTTTGAAAATCAAATCTTATGAGATGGCTAAGGATGGTACCCGGCAGGTCTATGAGGCGGAGAGGGTAATCGATAAGAGCCTGGCTAACTCTACAGCCGAAACCATGACTGTTGGTAATGTGGAATTTGCCAAGTTTTCACTATCTACAGGAGATGTGTCTGTAGGAGATAGTTTTATTCTTAACATAACACCTATTGGTAATAATACTGAAGACCTGGCAACAATTACTCAAACTACCGATGAAAATGGTAAGAGCGTAAGCAGATCATTTACCTACTATAAGGCTGCAGATTCATGGAACAACAGCAGTCAGGCAGTAGATTATTTGACTCTGGATGATACAACAGGTGCCATTAAGCATAGTGAAGTTAATCTTACCTTTGGTACCATTGCAGATTATGATACTAAAGGTGGAACCTTTGTCAGCTTTGACCGCAGTGCAGGTGTTGGCGAACTTGCGACCAAGGGCACTCAATTACGTGATATTGAAGCCTTTTGGGATAAGAGCGGTAACTTCTTGATTGACCAACCACAAAAACTTACCCTGATCCAGGGCAATGGACAAAAAGCTGAAATCACTCTATTTGGTACTGATACCATTGAGAGTGTAGTACAAAAATTAAACGCTGCCATTGCCAACCAGCTTGGGCAGGCTGACCTTACCGGTATTGGGGCCACTCATAGCGACAAATTTGCTTCCTTTGTAACTGAAGGAGGAAAACAGGATAGCGGTCTGGAAACCGTAGCTGGTACATTTGTTATTAGATCCGCCGTGACCGGTGATGCAGGCGAAATAGCCTTTGTAGGTGATGAGAATGTTATAAAGGCGTTAAGCTTAACTAATCTTAAGGCTGCTGTAAACAACCAGTTCACAGTTAATGTTACCGATGCTCACACTGGTAATTATGTAGCCAAGGACGTTAAAATCGAAGGCAATACCCTGGTAGGTACAGTACATCAGAATGTTGATGTGGAATTTGACAACATGACCGGTATTAAGCTGGCTTGGAACACTGAGACGAAGAACTTTGACCTTACAGGAGGATTTGCCAATAAAGACAATACCTTTGTTCATATTGCTGACAATACCATGGTATTTCAGATTGGGGCTAACCCCTTGCAAGATGTAGGAGCTTCTATCGGTGATATGAGAGCTCGCGCTCTGGGTGTTAACAATATCCTGGTGACCGATCGCGCTCATGCTAATGACTCTATCAGCAAGATAGATGCAGCCATCCAGCGGGTGTCCGGCGAACGCTCCAAGATGGGTGCTCTCCAGAACCGCTTGGATCACACCATCAACAACCTGGGAGTAGCTTCCGAGAACCTGACCGCAGCCGAGTCCCGCATCCGCGACCTGGACTTCGCCAAGGCGATGATGGCCTTTACCAAGGCTCAGATCATGCTCCAGGCAGGTACTGCCATGCTGGCCCAGGCCAATGCCAAACCGCAAAGCGTACTACAACTACTCGGTTAATACTACTAACCAAAAAGCCGGCCCTCATAAGGGGACCGGCTTTTTTAAATGATACCCCTCGCATTCCATCCCAAACCTTTTCTCCCGTACGCCGCCATTCCCCGTACCCCCCCACCCATTACCCCTTACTCCTCACTTAATACCCATCCAGATTAAAGACCTCCCAGGTTTATAACGATATAATATATATCACTTCGCATAACAAAGGAGTTTACCATTGAGCAAAAAGGCTAAAAAGCAAAATCGAAAAGTAAATAAAGCGGTAGATAATAATCTTCCGGTGCGCCTGGTCAGGGTTGATAATAAAAAGAATGCGGATAATAGTATTTACCATGCCAACATGCAGGCTCTCAAAATTAATTATCCTGATTTAGCTGAAAAAGTTGAAAAAATACGTGCGAATAACAGGTTTATGATATCTAAAGCCGGGGCAGCCTTTAACATCTATAGCAGAGAAGGTAATTTCTATTATTACGATATTAATGACCCGCAGAAAGACGTTGCTACCCAAATCAAAGCCCTTAATCTAAGAAATGCCCGTCTGGCTGTATTTCTGGGCATGGGTTTAGGTTACGAACTCAGGTATTTTTCTCAAAAAGAAGCAAAACAACACAATACCAGCTATATAGTGGTTATAGAAAAAGACCTGGAGATTTTCCGAGCAGCAATGGAGACTACTGACCTCAGGGAATTTATCAGACATCCTCAGCTAAAACTTATAGTTGGCCTGGAAGAAGGTGAATTATATACAGGTCTCAGGGAGTATCTTCACGAAAACAACCGCTATTTATTGCTGAAGGCTTTAAAATTTATCTATCACCCATCGTCTCTGCGTTTAAATAAGGAGTATTATATAAGAGTAATACAATTATTGAAGGATGCCGGCAGTCAGCAAATACTGCATTTTGGTAATGACCCTTACGATTCACTTATAGGTATTGAAAATATGTTGGCTAACCTGTACGAAATCATCTCTAACCCAGGTATTAAGCTGTTATATAATAAATTTTCCGGCAAACCCGCTATAGTAGTAGCTACCGGACCTTCGCTAAATAAAAATAAGCATTTACTGAAAGGGCTGGAAAACAAAGCCCTTATTGTTGCTGCTGATGCTTCACTCCGGGTGCTTATCGATATGGGTCTAAAACCCCATTTGGTTACTTCCCTCGAGAGAGTGGCAGAGACTGTTAAATTGTTAGAAGGTTATAATAGGGAAGAAGTGGGGGATGTTTACTTGGCGGCTTGCCCGGTAGTTCGTAATGAAGTGTATCAGGCTTATCCAGGCCCACGGGTTATAGTTTACCGTGATTTTGACCATTTTAAATGGCTGGGTATTGACCGGGGAATATTAAAAATACAGCTTTCTGCTGGAAACATGGCCTTTAAAGTGGCTGAGGCTTTAGGGTGTAACCCTATAATTTTAATTGGTCAGGATCTAGCCTTCAGCCGTGACGGTCGTACTCATGCAGCAGGAAGTGTTTATGGAGAAAATCAACAACTCCCCCTTGAAGAGATGTTCGAAGTTATGGGCAATGATGGAGAATCTATAATGACCAACCAAACCTGGTATTCCTTCCTGAGAGCATATGAGATGGATCTGCTCAACTATTCCGGTACCTGTATTAATGCTACTGAAGGAGGGGCATATATTACCGGAACCTCCATAATGCCTTTCGAGGAGGCTATAAATAAACATATCCGGGAGGAATTCTACCCCCGGAATACCATCAGAGAGAGCCTCACTATCTTCACTCCCCAGAATGTAGAGCAGGATCTGCAGCAGGTGCTGAAATTAACTGCAGATACCATAAAAGACCTGGAGCAGATAATCGAATACTGCCGTCAGGGTATAAGTAGCTATGAAAAATATAAAGATGAACTGGAAAGTTGTTTAGATGGTAGTACGAACATGAAATCGATACTAAAAAGACTATCGACGATTGAACGTGAAATAATGGAATATAAAGAAAAATGCCGCCAGCTTCACCATACCTTCCAACTTTTCTTCGCCCATGTTTTCCAATCATTTGCTATAAAATTTGAAATGGAAATGATAGCTGTACCGGAAAAACATGAAGACCCGGATATGGCGAGGGTAGAAATTATTCTAAGGCAGGCTGAATGGTATGCTGTGATAGGCGACCTGGCAGGAATATGCTTACAGTCACTGAAAAAAGCCAGCAAGCAATTGGAGGATAAATACCAATGCCAGTAGTACGTATAATTATTCAGTGTCGGTTAAGTTCTTCCCGGCTTCCTGCGAAAGCATTGCTGCCGGTAGCCAGTATACCTGCAGTAAAGCTTTGTGCTTTGCGGGCAAGTAATACAGGACTTGACACAATTATAGCAACCTCTGAGGAGGCTAGCGATGAACTATTATCACAAATAGTAAAAGACTGCAATTTTGCTGTTCACCGTGGTCCCTTAAACGATGTACTTCGCAGATTTGTACAGGCAACTGCTGATATGTCTGCAGACGATATTCTAATACGTTTAACAGCGGATAATCTCTTCCCGGATGGGGCCTTTATACAACAGTTAGTAGAAAGATTTAAACAAAGTGGGCAAAAATATATGGGGACTTCCTCTCCCTTGGACGGTCTTCCTTATGGCATGAGTGCCGAGGTTTTTACAGTTGGTGTGCTTAGAAAGGCAGACATGGCGGCCAAATCTAAATATGACCATGAACATGTTACACCCTGGATAAAACGAAACTACGATTGGAATATCTTTAAGCCTAGAGAAAAGTTAGGTGATTTATCACATTTACGTTGTACTATTGATACCTTAGAAGATTACTATCGGGTTGAACAGGTATTTCGAGAGGTAACTGACCCTATAAATGTAACCTGGAATGAATTGTGTACGAAACTAAGTAAAGTGGCTGATGCTCCCAGGTTTCGTATACCTTATACTGTTCGGAATGGTCAAATTCATAGTCGGCTTACATTGGGAACTGCTCAATTGGGTATGTTCTATGGGGCTGCTAACCAAACTGGTATGCCTTCAATGGAAGAGGTTAGCAGCATTATTACTACTGCGGTTAGTTACGGAGTAACTTCATTTGATACAGCCAGAGCTTATGGAGATAGTGAAAACAGATTAGGGCAATGTTTGTTCCCATATAAGGATAGAGTAAATATTATTACCAAACTATCCCCACTTAATAATTTACCTGATGATGCTTTAAAAAGCACAATATCTAATTCGGTAGATGCTAGTATATTTCGCTCGTGTCGAGAACTAAAGCTTAGTACCCTAGCAACGGTCTTAATCCATAAACCGGATCATTTATATTTATATGATGGGATGGTATGGAAAAGGCTTGAAGCTCTTCGGGATGAAGGTGTAATAGGAAGATTAGGTGTTTCGGTATATAATCCTCAGCAGTTGGAATATGCAGTTACTAATTATAAAATAGAACATATTCAGTTACCACTAAACCTATTAGATCGGAGATGGCGAGAGGTAAACGTTGAAGAAATATTAAGTAAAAACCCTGATATTTTGGTTCACGCTCGTAGTATATATCTACAGGGAATATTACTATCTAACCAGCATGCATGGCCAGATTTTGCTAAAAGGGATTCATTAAATTGGATAAAACATCTACGTCAGCTTGCTTATGATTTGGGAAGAGAAAGCGTTCAAGAGCTTTGTATTGCCTATATATTGGGCCAGGAATGGATTGACAGTGCAGTTATCGGAGCAGAATCACTACTTCAATTAGAGCAGAATTTGGAACTGTTTTTAAAAACTCCTTTAACATCCGAAGAGTGCAAATATGTTGAAAGTAAATTAATCGGGGCGAGCGAACGTTTATTAAATCCATCTTTATGGTAACAAATAGTTTTATTGGGAGACGAATACAATGAAATATCTATACAAATTCGATTTAACTGATAGAGTTGCATTAGTTACCGGAGCTGCAGGCCATTTAGGGCACAGCATGGCGTTTGCGCTTGCTGAAGCGGGGGCCCATGTTCTTTTGAATGGGCGAAGCAAAGCTAAACTTGAATTACTGGCTGATGAAATACGAAGTACTGGTCTTAAGGTTTCTGCGGTGGCAGGAGACATATGTGACGATAACTTTTTGCAAGATATGATTAAGAAGTGTGAGGAGAATTTTGGCCGATTGGATATAATCGTGAATAATGCTTATGCAGGCAATGCAGGAAATATGGATAATTCAAGTTTAGAAGAATTTAGGAAAGCTTATGAAGTAAATGTTATGGCGGCTTTTAGAATTATACAACTGGCAATGCCCTTATTAAAGGTGGCAGGGCAGCAAAACGCTGGCGGTGCTTCGGTTATCAATATTGCTTCTATGTATGGAACTGTAAGTCCCGACCCACGCATATACGGAAATAGTGGACAAAATAATCCTCCGTTTTACGGTGCTGCTAAAGGAGCCCTGATTCAATTAACTCGTTATGCAGCCTGTAACCTTGCTCCTCATAAAATACGAGTAAATGCGATAAGTCCGGGACCATTTCCAGCAGGTAATCTTAAAGAGAGTAATCCGGCTTTTTATCAGGAACTATGCAATAAAAACCCCATGAACCGTATCGGTCAACCTGATGAACTAGCTGGAGCAATACTCTTTCTGGCATCTGATGTGGCCTCTTTTGTAACCGGAATAAACCTGCCGGTAGACGGCGGGTGGACGGCCTGGTAAATATTTAAGAAAGAATGCTACTTAATCCATATAGTGTGTTGAGAGGGGGGATAATTATGGAACAGAGAAATATTGTTACTCAGACCTTGGTTAATATGTACAATATCTATACTGATATAGGGCGAATTATCCAAGTTATTGAGGAGGAAACAAAAAATAATAACCTTACTGCGGTTGGCGGTGATGCAAAGGTATCTTGGGAAAACTCATATGCCTATTACAGCCCTGAAGCCTGGTTACCGTCATGGTTTGCCAGAGTCTATCAAGATGAGAGGTTTGAAGACAAAGCGGTAGGTTTCTGTATACATCTTGGTGGTGAGCGATATGATATTGGAGATCAGGAGAAATTGGAAGCAGCCCAGATTCATTTCCCATTTGTCAATATTTCATTGATTGAAATGGATACAAACATTAGGGAGGTTAAACGGACTAATTTGAATGACATACTCTGGGCGGCAGGATGGTATAAGCCACGGTGGATTAATAATATTGAAAATGAAAGCCTGGTTTTTAGCCAGGGAAAAGAAATAGATGGAAATGCAAAACTCATCACTTATTTTCTCGATCTCTTTACTCTGAACAGTGAAGAGGTAGTTTCGCGACTGGTGGTAGAACCAATGGTTCAAATGTTAGCCGAGAATACCGACTGGATAATTAAAAATGTATTGCCGGTTATTAAAATAAACCCACCCGGTTCTGCGGGGGAGTGATTTTATGTTGGCAGCCGAGTTGCATGGGAAGATTTCGGATGGAAATCTTTCCGATCGCATGGAGGATGTTTTAACCTCTTATGTTATGTCACTTTTTCGCTATTTGAACAACCTGTATATTCCTCTATTATTCTTATCCCAGGCAAGGAATTTGCATGGAGAATCTTTACATATAGGAAAAGCACTTTCCGCAGTGGAGCTTTTCTTCTGGCCGAAATTTAGCCTTAATGATAAAAGTAGGCGCGAATCTGATGCGTTTTTGATCTTTAGCGAAAACGCAAACAATTGTGATGTTGCGATAGAGATTGAAGCGAAATATCTATACGGCCTGAGCAATATCTATAATCCTGAGCCTGATGAAGACATGAACATAGATAAAAAACAATCGGAATGTTTCAAATATGGTCATCAACTTGCAGACGAATATTGCGGGCTCTATTGTGGCAATTGGAATTTGGAAAAGGATACTAAAAAACGCTTGTCATTAAGTAATCGGAAACATCTTGTTTTCATTACTAAGCATTACCAACTGCCCCGACAGGATTTGCTAGATGCAGTTCGGGAGGTAGAACTACGCAAGTGTTATAATGCCGAGATTAATTGTGGCTTAAATCCAGGAGAGAATATCTTTTGGGTTAGCTGGCGCCAACTTTCGGAAATTCTTGAAGATGAAAGACTGGTGGGATATCCCGGCTATGCCCAGGGGGAAAGAAACCTGCTTGAGGATGTTCGCAGTGTGCTTATCAGAAGAGGGTTGGTTCCTTTTGTCGTGTGGCAGAATCTTCAACCGGTTATGGTTTATAAAAGGTTTTGGGAAAGAAAAGCGCTTATAGACAAGGGTTATTGGGCAGGGCTAGAAGTAGTACCCGAATATATTGTAGTGCTTAGAAATTGACAAATAGAACTTGGGACCAAATATAACTGAAGCGGGAATGGGATTTGTGGTTAGATTATTTATTATAATTGTTACGGATGCTACAAGCTGGATAAATTCTTATATACCAGAATTAGTAGAACGACTTGTAAAAAGAGGGCATAAAGTTAAATGGCTCCATGATGTAAACTTTATTCAGCAGGGAGACATGGTCTTCTTTTTAGGTTGTGGACAAATTGTTCCTTTAGATGTACTACAAAGAAATAAGCATAACCTGGTAGTTCATGAAAGCGATTTACCCCAGGGTAAGGGTTGGTCACCTCTTACCTGGCAAATACTAGAAGAAAAAAATGATATACCTATTGTCTTATTTGAGGCAGCTAAAAAAGTAGATAGTGGCGTAGTTTACTTAAAGGAAACAATGCATTTTAAGGGAACTGAGCTTGTTGAAGAATTGCGAGCGACTCAGGCTGATGCAACATTTAGGTTGTGTTTGGAATTCATTGATAATTATCCTGATATTATAGATAAAGCTGTTAGTCAAGAAGGAGAATGCAGTTTTTATCATCGCAGAACCTCCGAAGATAGCCGTCTTGATCCAGATAAAACTATAAGAGAACAGTTTAATCTTCTGCGAGTGGTGGATAATCAGCGTTACCCTGCCTTTTTTGAGTTAAATGGAGAGCAATATCTTTTAAAAGTTTTTAAAAAAGGAAATTAAAATATGTCTTATGTTTTGGCTTCAAGCCGACCTGGATACGAAAATATTGCGAAAAGGTTAACCAATGAAACCGGGGAGAGGTTTGTTTATTTTACTAGCAATAAGGATTTTGAGTACAAAGCTTTAAAAGAGGAGGAGTTGTTCTGGTTATGTCAAGGTGATAACGGCTTCAGTAAAGTGGTATGAGCCAGCGTATTATCGTGGGCTCGGAAGAAGATGTATTATTGCGTTATTACGAAGCGGCTACCGAATTTGGGACAGATATAGTGGTAAGAGTAACCTCCGACTGTCCTCTAATAGATCCAGCCGTGGTGGACAAAGTTATAAAACATTACAAAGATAATTGGGATAAATATGATTACGTATCCAACACCCTGACCCGCACCTACCCCCGGGGGATGGATAACGAGGTTTTTTCTTACAATGCACTGCAAGAAGCATATTATAATGCTCAAGAACAGCTGGAAAGAGAGCATGTAACCCCTTATATCTGTTGCCATCCTGAACGCTACAGATTAGATAACGTATCTCACCATGAGAACCAGAGCCAACACCGGTGGACGGTGGATCAAATAGAGGACTTTTT
>Ga0123335_1007502_pt1 | contig 12152 bp, 8 predicted proteins | sample BiotimSIPDNA_2_FD_89707 | JGI IMG/M metagenome (GOLD analysis project Ga0123335, IMG submission 89707) | Anaerobic biogas reactor microbial communites from Washington, USA - Biogas_R2 time_0 SIP DNA | ecosystem: Engineered > Bioreactor > Anaerobic > Unclassified | place: Washington, USA... | reverse complement strand
CCTCCTAAAGTTTCAACAATAAACGCTACAGAAGTTAACAGAACTTTATGTGTCCCAGCAAGTAAAGACGCCATTCCAACAGCTATAAACATCACTGCTAAGTTTACATTAAAGATTAAAGAGAAAATGTAGCCTAATCCTGCACCTATTACTATTGTCGGAAAAAATAGGCCTCCGCTTCCTCCAAATTTTAGCGTGGTTGCTGTAACAAAAGTTTTGAGTAAAATTATTCCAGATAGAACAGCTATGCTGAAGCTTGCTCCACTGATTAATGCACTAACAAAATGCAATCCAACTCCTATAGAATATACTGACAAAAGTCCTGAAATTGCTAAAGTTACAGAACCCAAAACAGCTACTAAGTTATTACCTAATCTTTTTTTAAGTTTAACTACAACCGCTTCCATCCAACTGAACGTTTTTGTGAAGAAAACAGAGTATAAACCACAGATTAAACCAAGAAGCAATGAAAGCGCAATGACTTCAAATGTAAGTGGTATATTTCCTATTGTCCCAAATAGTGGTTCACTGCCAAGGACAGTTATAGAAATTAGATATGCCGGAATTGATGCAATGGTAGCTTCGATGAATGTTTCTCTATCTAAATCGTTTTTGTAGGGAATTTCTAAGGCAAATAAAATTGCAGTTAAAGGTGTTCTGAATGTAGCGGCTAGACCAGCGGTTGCACCTGCAATGAACAGTCTTCTATACAAATTAGGTTTCACTTTAAGACGTCTAGCTAATTCTGAAGCTATACCTCCACCAGCAAGTAAACTTGGTCCCTCAGGCCCAGCACTACCGCCTAAACCAATGGTTAACATTCCAGCAAGTGGCTTTACTATTGTATCTCTAAAATTTACTTCTCCGTTTGTTAAATGATATGCTTCAAGTACAGTATGTGTTCCAGAGCCAGTTGTTTTACTGTGAGCGAAACGTTTTACCAACAAGTACGATAATCCTATTGCTGCAAAAGCTATGGGGATGAATAATAGATTCGAATAAGCTAATGCGTTTTCCGTTAAACGCCAAAGTTCAGTGTAAACGAGGTATAAACCTATTGATACTATCGATGATAGTATACCTGTAATAATTACTAATAAGTAGTAGCGGATGTCTTCTTTTTTGCTCATTTTTTCAGCTCTAGGGTGTGAACTAAATATAAATTTATTGAATAACTACTATCAAATCAACATAGACAAAAAAAATTTTCCCTTATTTTGTTTGATTTTGCCTCCAATTTTTTAACTGAACTCAGAAAAGTTAATACTAACACTCACCCAATTATTTTTTAAAGCAAAGGGTGACCACATAATATCCAATCTAGGACTGCATTTAAAACAAAAAAACAAAAAAGTTACTGTTGGCCTTATTCAGACAGTTGTCTCTGAAAATATAGTTGATAATATAGAGAAAACTAAGCAAAAAGTCGTGGAAGCTGCTGAAAGAGGTGCTCAAATAATTTGCCTTCAAGAGTTGTACAGAACAAGATACTTTCCACAGCAAGAAAATTCAGAAATAAAAGAAATAGCTGAAACTATACCTGGAGAATCAACAAGAGTTTTCGCTAATTTAGCAAAAAAACACAAAGTAGTGATTATCGTCCCAATATTTGAGAGAAACCAAAATGGTAAATTCTACAATTCAGCCACTGTAATCGATGTAGACGGCACAATAGTGGATACATATCGCAAAATTCACATACCTCAAGACCCATACTTTTACGAAAAAAATTACTTTTCGCCAGGTGAACAAAATTACAGAATATATCAGACCACCTACGCTAATATCGGGGTACTCATATGCTATGACCAATGGTTCCCTGAACCAGCACGTATTAATGCTTTGTTAGGTGCAGAAATTATATTTTATCCCACAGCAATAGGCTACATTAAAGGTTACACATCTGAGGATGGCGATTGGCATGGTGCTTGGAAGACTATCCAATGTTCACATGCAATCGCAAATGGTGTTCACGTAGCGGCTGTGAACCGTGTTGGAGAGGAAGATGAACTGGTTTTCTGGGGTGGCTCATTCATATGTGATTCTTTTGGAAAAATCCTTGGTGAAGCCAGCACTTCAAATGAGGAGGTTCTTGTTGTTACTATTGATTTAACCAAGAACAAGGCGATTCAAGATGGTTGGGGTTTTCTAGCAAACCGCCGGCCAGACACCTATAAACCACTTGCTGAAAAAACCACAGAAGGATTTCTTCATGAGTGACTTTGATAAGCAATATCAAGAATTAGGTTTTTATATGCCTGCAGAATGGGAAAAGCACACTGCCATATGGTTAGCTTGGCCATACGAACCAACCACTTTTCCAGATAGGGTTGATCGTGTCGAAGAAACTTACATTCAGATTATCAAAGAAATTCATGAAAGTGAAGATGTTAATCTATTTGTAAAAGATAGAAAAACAAAAAATAAAGTTACAAACATGCTTGATGAAGCCAAAGTTGACTTGGATAAAGTACACCTCCACATTTTTAATTATGCAGATGTTTGGTTCCGCGATTATGGACCAATTTTTGTCAAAAATCGTAATCACGAATTAGCTATGTTACATTGGGAGTTCAACTCTTGGGGCGATAAATATGACCTACTGCTTAAAGATAAGCAGATTCCTGAAGTTATTAAGAAAAAGTTAGGTATTAAATACTTCAAACCTGGAATAGTGTTGGAGGGCGGCTCAGTAGACGTTAATGGTTTAGGTGCTCTGTTAACCACTGAGCAATGTCTATTGAATTCTAATCGTAATCCACACCTGAACAAAAAACAAATTGAAAATTATCTGTCAAAATTTTTGGGTGCACGTCACTTTATATGGCTTAAAAAAGGAATACTTGGCGACGATACTGATGGACATATAGATGACTTAGCACGTTTTGTAAATCCCACTACTGTTGTTTGTGCATACCAAGAGGATAAAAACGACCAAGATTACGGTGCGTTACATGAGAATTACGAAATTCTATGTAAATCATTAGATCAAGACGGCAATAAACTGAACATAGTAAAGTTGCCTATGCCAAAAGTGCTAAGCGATGAGGGTGAACCTCTTCCTGCAAGTTACACCAACTTTTACATAGGGAATACAAAGGTTTTAGTTCCAATCTTTAACCACGAAAACGATGCGAAAGCTCTCTCCATTCTGAAAACTTTGTTCCCAACTAAAAAAGTAGTCGGCATAGACTGTGTTGATTTAGTTTATGGCTTTGGAACTATTCATTGCATAAGCCAACAACAACCTGAACCTTGACATCTAAAAATTTATTTTAGTCTAATCTTTTTCTTTTTTATTTAATTTTTTAGTTAAGTTTAAAGTCTATAGTTACGTAATAGGTAGAGCACCACAGTCTTTGGCAGTATAGGAGTAAAGAGGGGTTATGGTTAATCGTCAGCCACATCGAAACCGTGGCGTAAAAGTTCTTAAAGCAGTTTCTTCACCCCTCAGGCTACAAATCCTAAATCTTCTATTTGATAAAAACGCTTTATCATACACTGAACTAATGAATCAACTCAAAATGAATCCTAGTAGAGACGCCGGTAGGTTTGCTTATCACCTAAAATTCCTTCTTAAAGCTAGCCTAGTAGAAGCAGATGTAGAAGCAAAAAAATATTATCTAACAGACTTAGGTAAGATGCTTTTAGATGTGGCGGATAGAGTTGAAAGAAAAGCAGTTAAACCACGTGGTATGTTAGTTCGTACTTCTCATTTAACCATGGAAGATTTTGATGCGAACAAGATTGCGAACTCTCTAATTAAAGAAGCAAAAGTGCCTGCGGAATTAGCTCAAAAGACCGCTAAAGAAGCAGAAAAAAGATTATTTAAATCTAAAACAAAATATTTGACAACATCTTTAATCAGGGAAGTTGTAAACGGTATTCTAATTGAGAAAGGTTATGAGGACTACCGTCATAAACTAACCCGATTAGGTTTACCCGTAAATGAAGTAACAGCGCTAATCGAGTCTAGAGAAGAGTTTCGCCCCTGCTCGAAAACCATAATGCAAGCTGGACAAACTGTTCTTAGTGAATATACTCTACTGAACATTTTTCCAAGAGATGTAGCTGACGCCCATCTTTCCGGAGCAATCCACATTGAAGACTTAGGAACATGGATTTTAACTCCATTTGAAATAATCCACGACTTGCGTTACTTTTTTCAAAATGGGGTAAATCTTTCTGACCCAGAGTCTTTCTACATCAAACCGCCTAATGATTTCGAATCAGCTCTATCTTTAGCTTTTAATGTTTTATTGCATTCAAGTAAAGAATCCAATCGGACTCAGACTTTAAACTATTTCAACGTTTTCTTGGCGCCCTTTGCAAAAGGGATTAGTCCTGAAATACTGAAGGAAAATCTGAAAATTTTTATTTTAAATTTGAATCAGCACACACAAGCAACTTTGGGACTTGAACTTTCAATTCCAAAACAAACAGTTCATAAAGAAGCTGTAGGTGTTGGAGGTAAACACTCTGGAAAATATGGTGATTTCACAAATGAAAGTCTTTTGTTGGCTTCCGTTGTTCTTGATGTATTCATCGAAGAATGTTCAAACAAACCGATGTTTAACCCCAAAATAGTTGTAAAAATCGATAGTACATCAGTGATTAATGAGTACTCAAAAGTTGTGCTTCTAAAAGCTCACCAATTGGCTCTGGAGAGTGGAATACCCTACTTTGCTAGCTTAAACTGTAAAGAAGGTGGCGCTTTAACTTTTTCATCTTCCGGAATCAAGTTTATGCTAGATTTAAGTGGCGATTGGGAAACTGATACGCTGCGTACGGGTTGCCTTGGTGGAGTTACCATAAATTTGCCACGAATCGCAATTGAATCTAATAAAGATAAAAGCATATTCATCGATTTATTGAAAGAGAGATTTGAGCTTTCTGCACGTGCTTTGGGTATAAAGAATAATGTACTCAAAAAATTTGGAAAAAACTCTTTACCTTTTCTTATGCAAAAGGCCAACGGTGACACTTATTTCCGTTTGGAAAACTGTTCACGTATAGTAAATTTAGCTGGTTTTAGAGAAGCAGTAGAGACATTTACGGGAAAAAGCTTGAATTCAGAGGAAGGCCGTAGCTTTGCTGAAAATATAATTAGTGACTTGTTATCTTTCAAACAGAAACTAGGAAGAAAATATGGCAAAAGGCTTTATCCAGCTTTATTAAGTACAATTGAAGCTTCTGAACGTCTTGCACAGTTAGATATTGAGCGATATGGTGTAGCTAAAGTAAAATTCTCAGGAGCAAGAGACAAACCATATTATTCAGTGGTTAAACGCATAGAACTGGAACCTGCTCAACCGCTTTTTGCTCCCACAGCAGCTTTAGAACAAATGAAGTTGCTAAAAGGGTTAACAACCGGTGGAAGTTTGGACGTATTTGAACTTGTGGGCAACGACTTTAATGTTGGAGCTTTAATGGATTTAACTTCCCGTTTAATAGACAATAAAAACAGTGACTTTTTCATTTATAGTCGAGCGATTAGTTACTGCGAAAACTGCAAGAAAAAATGGTTTGGCACCTTACATAAATGTCCATCATGTGGGTCAATGAGTACACTTACTATTTTTGACCGTTTCAAATCAACTTATACGTAATATTTTATTTATTCTCTATTTTGTATTGGTAAATATTTATTTGATGGCCCCCAAAACAAGCGAAAGTAAAGCCATACGCACAACAATACCATTCCATACCTGTTGGAAATACCTTGCTTGCGGAGTTGAATCTACCTCTGGAGAAATTTCATCTACACGTGGCAAAGGATGAAGTATAATCATGTCTTTTCTAGCTTTTTCAATTGTTTTTAAATCTATTCTGTAAGCGCCTTTGACTTCAGCGTATTCAGCAGCATTCGGAAAACGCTCTTTCTGTATTCTGGTTACATAGAGCACATCTATCTGTGGTATTATACCCTCTAGTGTTGAGTTTTCGGTTACTTTGATTCTGTTTTTAATTGTTTGAAGAACATCTTTGCGCATTCGAAGATTTTCAGGTGAAACCAGATATAATTCAATATTGTAAAGTGATAAAGCATAAGCAAGCGAATGAACAGTTCGTCCATATCGCAAGTCACCTAGTAAAGCGATTTTTAAGCCATCTATTTTTCCCTTGTCTTTACGAATAGTGCATAAGTCAATAAGTGCCTGTGTTGGGTGTTCTTCAGCTCCTGTACCTGCGTTAATGATCGGAACACTTGAGAAGTCTGCAGCTAACTTTGCCGAACCTTCAAGACTATGCCTAAGTGCAATTACATCTGCATAATTCTCGACTGTACGTATAGTATCTGCAATATTTTCACCTTTACGCGCAGATGTCAAATCTGGTTCTGCGAAACCAATATAGCTTCCACCAAGTTTCAGAATTGCAGTTTCAAAACTTAGACGAGTACGAGTGCTTGGTTCAAAGAACAGTGTTGCCAAAATTTTACCTTTAAGAATTTCTGAACCTGTTTTTGCGTAAGGTTCCATGTTTTTGGCCACATCCAAGATATGATTGATTTCTTGTTGGCTAAAGTCTTCAATTGATATTATGTCTCTGCCTTCGAAATCCAATTTAGCGGCACCTAGAACAAAGAGAGTCTGAAACTTCTAATTAACATTTGTATAAAAAACCTCAATCACTTATCTTATTGCATCAACTTATAACGTGGATTGTTAGAGATTTAAGCTAAAGCAAACAATACCTTAAGCGGTTTTAAATCAGGCCTAAAGCCACTTTACCGCTTTCCTATGTCTTCAACTATTATCTAACTAATATCACAGTGCAAGATAATGAACGCGTTACTTTTTCGCTTATGCTACCCACGAAGATGCCCTTAAATTTACCTATACCTCTATGTCCTAGTACAACAACATCAAAATTACCCTCATTTGCAGCTTCAATAATTGCAGACGCTGGATTACCCTCTTTTAATATTGCTGAAATAGAAACGTTAGGTTTAATTTTTTTCGCATGAATTGTTGCTTTGTTTAATACCTCTTCATGAAATTTTCGTAAATCTCTAGCTACAACTACCATGTTGTCGTTAGTGTAAGGCGCAATTTCAGGGGGAACAGACACTACACCTGATGATTCACTAACATTCATAATCGTTAATTCAGCACCAAATTTTTCTGTGAATTCTAAAGAGAAATCCAGGGCTCTGTATGAATTTTCTGAGCCGTCAACTGCAACTAAGACCTTTTTAACCAAATAATCTGCCTCTATCCACGTATTGCTCTTTCTTAACCATAAGCTTTTCTGCAAGAAATTTAAATAACTAAATGTTTTACCCTTATTGAACTAAGGATATAAGGATGATATGTAGTTATCTATTAAACAAATACTCTGGGTGTCTACCTATAACCAGACATAAACAAATCCTTACGTTAATACTGACTGCTTTGGTTGTATTATCGTTATTCTACCTTCCGTTTAGTCTAAACTTTGTACGAGCTGAAACTGACCCAGCTTGGAGTACTCTATCATCAATGCCTACTCCCCGAGCAGGTTTTGGTTTAGCAGTTGTCAACGGAAAAATCTACGCTATCGGAGGAATAAACTCAGATAATGTGCCTCTTCGTACTGTTGAAGAATATAATCCTGTAACAGATACTTGGACGACTAGATTATCTATGCCTACAGCTAGAAGCGGATTTGCTGTAGCTGTTTATAATCATAAAATCTATGTTATTGGTGGCACAGTTGGTGATGGTTACGTAGGAAACAATGAGGTTTACGATCCAGTTACTAACACTTGGACAACTAAAGCCTCTATGCCTACGCCGCGAGCTGACTTATGTGCTTCCACGATTGACGGTAAAATCTATTTGATTGGCGGTAAAAAATATTCAAGTTCAGCTCCATTCTACATAGAAACTGACACAAACGAATGTTATGATCCTGTTAGTGACATTTGGGAAACAAAAACACCTATTCCCACGGCAGTTCAAGGATACGGTTGTGTAGTTGTAGATAAAAAAATTTTTGTTATTGGCGGTTCAAGGGAACCCACTTCGCCAGGTACATCCATTACAGTGAACAACAATCAAGTTTATGATTCTATAACTGATAAATGGTCAACTGCAGCGTCGCTTCCAACTGCGACCAGTTATGGGGCAGCAGCTGCAACTCAGGGTTACTTAGCTCCTCAAGGAATATATTATGTAGGTGGCTTTACTGGAGGTGTTTTTACCGGTCAAGTTAAAATATTGACTTTATCTAATAACTCATGGAGTATAGCTGAATCGATGCCTACCCCCAGAGGGTATTTGGGGCTAGTAGCTGTCAATGACATGTTATACGCAATAGGTGGTTTTGACGGAACAGACTACTTAAGCGTTAACGAACGCTACAAACCCGTAGGTTACGGGACAGTTCCTCCAAAAATCAGCGTCCTTTCTCCAGAAAACAAGACTTACACCGTAACAACTTTAGATTTTACTATTAACCGTGATGTTCAATGGATAGGTTATAGTCTTGACGGAAAACAAAATGTAACAGTCACATCTGGGCTTCAACTTAGTGGTCTTACGCATGGGCCACATCACATTACAGTATATGCTAACGACACTTCAGGTAACATGGCTGTCTCTGAGACTGTTCATTTTTCGGTTGATTTAATCGGTCCTGAGATTATGATTTTATCTCCTAAAAATCAGTCCTACGATACAACCGATATGCAATTAACTTTTACTATTAATGAACCTGTAACTTATTTAGCGTACATTTTAGATGATCAAGAAATTGTGCCTATAGTTGGTAATGTTACTTTAGTGGCTTTGTCAAATGGCGCCCATCGATTAACTATTTATGCAATCGATGAACTAGGTAACACTTCCAACGAGACTATTTATTTTTTAATAGCGACTTTTCCAATTTTAGCTGTTATTGCTGCAGTAGTAATAATAATTATAATGGTGGCTATAGGTTACATACTTTTTAAACGTAGATATTAATAATCAGTTAGAAAAAATTTTAAGTAACCTGGCAGTTTCTCCCTTGAGAAGGTGAAACTTGTGGGCTACAAAATCGATTATGCTGCTGGTGAACGTGTAGGCTGCTCTTCTCAAATCAATATTGCAGACCGCATCTTTTATGTTAAACTTTATTCTGGAGCTGTTCCCAAATTTTTTTCTGCGGATCAGCAGGGTGTGATTGAAAAAGAGATTTCACAAAATGAATTTGAACTTTGGTTAAATGTTTTAGCGGATAATGAAAAAGAAGTTTCAGAAATCCAAATGAAGCTCTCTTCGGGGAAAAAATTCTAAATATCCCTGCGATTTTTCATTTATTAACAAGGAATAACAGTCGATTAAAGCGTTAAATTTTATAGCAGTATTTACTTTCCTTGATTTATAGTGAAGACTTATGAATGTTCATTTATTACCTTGGGATTCCAGTTGCAACTTAGTTGAAGCTGCGAACAGGCTCTATGATGAAGCGGGAACTTTTGATTGTATAGAAAAAAATGATTTAGTAGCAATTAAACTGCATGTAGGCGAATTAGGAAACCCCTATTATGTTCAGCCTGTTTTTATTCACGAAATAATACATAAAGTTAAATCTTTAGGTGGAAAACCTTTCTTTACTGACTCCAACACTTACTATCTAGCACAACGTCACAACGCCTATGACCATATGGTTACTGCTTTAATGAACGGCTTTAACATGGCGCCTTTCATAGTGGCTGATGGCTTAAAAAGTGAAAACTTTCAACTTGTAAAAACTAAAGGTGTACTAGACGAAATCGAGGTTGCAGGTGCAATTGCACAAGCGGATGCAATGATTGTAGTTTCTCATTGTAAAGGTCATGAACTAAGTGGTTTTGGTGGTGCAATAAAAAATTTGGGTATGGGCTGTACATCGCGTTCTGGAAAACTTCGGCAGCACCGAGTTGTAGATCTAATGGTTGACGCTTCAAAATGTATTGGCTGCGGTAAATGCAGAAAAGCTTGTCCATGGGGCTTCCCAGGGATAATTGAGGGAAAAGCTCATATTACCTCAGAAGGTTGCATGCGTTGCTCTTTATGCGCAAGTTCCTGTCCTACAGACGCGATAAGTCTGATTGGAAAAAATGAACTGGGCAAAGCTATCGCTTCAGCAGCTTTTGGTGTGCTTTCAACTTTTGAACCAAAAAAAGTTTCTTACATAAGCTTTGCAAAGGATATCACTGAATTTTGTGATTGTTTACCCAATCCCGGGAAGATTATGTTAAGTGATGTTGGAATTTTCTCTTCAAAAATGCCTGTTTCAATCGACGCTGCCTTTTTAAATTCAGTAAATTACAAAGCATTCAATGCGGCATCTAATGTGGATTGTATGGTTCAGGTTCAAGAGGCAAAGACTTTAGGACTTAAAGGTGAACTCAATCCAAAAATCGAAATTTTCCATTAACATGAGCTAAAAAACTGTTAAAAAACTATAAGCCTTCTAAAAACCGGAAAAAAGAAAACATACTTCAGAAACTATTGCATTAAAAAAGGAAAGTATTGCCTTCTTGATTTCAGAGTTGATTGTCCCTTGTCTATAGTCTATCTAAGGCAAATCTTAGTGTTTAAATATTTGTTTGGCATGTTGGAATGTTCAAGGTGGGGTCGTAGTCCAGACAGGTTAAGACGGCGGGCTCCAGAAAGCAAATCTCGGGTTTGCTGACTCCAGTGTGAGGATGACGAATCTCTGGAGCGGTCTTAGAGAAACCCGCAAAGATAGACTTAGTGTCGTCTTGGGTAAAGGTCATCGGTTCAAATCCGGTCGGCCCCACCATTCCTGACCTGAAAAGGTACTGCTTTTTCTCTTTTTTAGCTATTTTCCCTCAGCGGCGGTTTTGATTTTTTTGGTTATTTGATATAAGTAATTTTAGTATAAGTTAAATAGAGTTAAAATAGCCTGTAATATTTAATATTGCTATGATCTACTGGAAACATATTCAAGCTTTTATAGATGGAGGAAATCAAAAAATGCTGGTCAGACCGTTTTTCTCCAACAATTTTTCAGTCTAAAAACTAAAAGTATATAAGGGAACACTCAAGAGTAATGCTGGGCTTGCCGGCCAAAGGACACGGGTTCCACCTGATCCCATTCCGAACTCAGAAGTTAAACCGTGTTCCGTTTCCAGCTGTAGTGTGGTCTTAGGCCACGTGAACCTGGGAAAGCTGGCAACCTATTTTTTAGCTTAATTTTTAACTTGGATTTGGCATAGCTTTATTACTTACCAATAATAGTTTTTGGAGAAGTGGTGCTTTAATGAGCTTTATTCCCGGATACGAGACTACAATTTCACAAATCGTTAGTCGAGGAACTGACTATAGTTATGCTCAATTGGGTCTATTAGGTGGAGACTCTGCTATAACCCAAATTCTCAGTCTAGTGTTTTACATGTTCTTTATAGTATTCATCTTCTACGGTCAACGCATTCAAATGTATGTAATGATTCGAGAAGTTGAAAACAGTCTTCATAAATTACGTGTCATTAAAGACGAAGGCAAAAAAATAACTATAGACGCCATAAAAGAACTTGGTAAACCAGAAATAGATCCTGCCCCACGTGTTGATCGTTATTTGGACTACTTTACAATTAGTCCTCAAAGCATGGATCCAGCTGGTATAGTGAACAAGTTAGATCATATACTAGATGTAAGGGACGAAAGGCTCAAAGAAGAAGTTAAACTAATGGCTCCATCACTTTCTGAAGATGAAGTCCAAATCAACAACTTGGAAAATACATTAGAAGCGGCTATGGCACTTAATTATATTTACAAAGTTGTCCGTCACTTCTACATCCAAGGCAAAAAAACACTTAGTCTCTATGTAATCATGCAGCTCCAGATGATTCTGCCTTTGGTTATGAAGGAAGCTGAAGCCTATGCCAGTGCACTTAAAGCATTCGCGTACGGCCAACCAATCGGAGACGGAGTCGGACCCTTAGTAGCTTCAAAACTAATGCACGGATACGAAATTAGAAAAGTTCCTAAAGACTGCGTCGTAGCCAGTGTTCCACTGGAAGGACGAACAGCTCTAGTGCTTAAAGCTGAAGGTCCAGGCGGTAACGTTGGTAAGCCAGGAGATGCAATAGAAACAGTAATTGAAGAAAACAAAGGAAAACTAGCCTGCTTAATTATGATTGACGCTGGATTAAAACTTGAAGGAGAATTAGTGGG
>Ga0123335_1007500_pt1 | contig 12153 bp, 14 predicted proteins | sample BiotimSIPDNA_2_FD_89707 | JGI IMG/M metagenome (GOLD analysis project Ga0123335, IMG submission 89707) | Anaerobic biogas reactor microbial communites from Washington, USA - Biogas_R2 time_0 SIP DNA | ecosystem: Engineered > Bioreactor > Anaerobic > Unclassified | place: Washington, USA... | reverse complement strand
TCCAGGATTGGATCCAGGATTGGACAAGATTGCTCCGGTATGGACCCGGATTGGGATGGTCGGGGCGAGAGGATTCGAACCTCCGACCTTACGGTCCCGAACCGTACGCGCTACCAAGCTGCGCCACGCCCCGACAGAGAACGCAAATCCTAGCTCAAATCGCGCCCATGATCAAGCTCCATGAATCCGAAAGAGCTTGCCGGCATCGTCGATCAGCGACTGAACTGCGTTATAGTCCGTCTGATCCCGCTGAAGTGGCGTGATCGAGACGTAATGTTCCATTATCGCCTTGTGATCCGACATAAAGTCGGACTTCTGACACTCCCGCGCTCCCCCCCTGAACGGCACTGCATTGTAATCTGCCTTGTAGTCCAGCGCATTGAAGTGCGGCACGTGTTCCGCACATCCCTGGCGGGTGATACGCATCCCTTTGATGCTGCGCACCGGGAAATTCACGTTCAAACAGATCTCGCCCCCCAGTCCATTGTGCAGCAGCGCCGATATCAGGTCCCGGGCAAACGCCGCCCCTTCCTTAAACCTGATCGGCTTCTCGTCGTACGCTTGCGACAGCGCCACAGCAGGAATCCCATGATGCGAGGCTTCCCTTGCCGCAGCGACCGTCCCGGAGTACATCAAATCGTCACCCAGATTGGCACCATGATTAATGCCGGAAATCACCATGTCGGGAAACTGGACAAACAGGTGCCTCAGTGCGGCTATGACGCAGTCTGCCGGAGTTCCGTTGACCACGTAGTGATCCGCAGCCACTTCCGTCAGATGAATCGGAGTCCGGAGCGTCAGGCCGTGACTGACGGCACTGCGTTCCTGGTCCGGCGCGACAACGACGATGTGGGCAAGGCCCTTCAGAGCCGATTCAAGCGTCTTCAGCCCGTCAGCCTCAATCCCATCGTCATTGGTCAGAAGAATTACTTTCACTGTGCAAATAAAATATGGTCGGGACGAGTGGATTTGAACCACCGACCACACGCACCCCAAGCGTGTGCGCTACCAGGCTGCGCTACGTCCCGACCGCAGGTTCGAACAGTATCATTCGCGGCAAAGTAAAGTCAATATGTTCTCCAGTTCCGCCTTGACTTTCTTCAGCTTCTCCGCCTCCGGCACAGGTTGTTCCTGGATCGCAACACCTCCCGACTGCTTCTCCGCCGCCAGATGCCTGCGCGCCCCCGCGATCGTGAACCCTTCTTCATACAGCAGCCTGCGAATCCGAAGGAGCAGTTCGATGTCCTTCGGCCGGTAAATGCGCTGCCCCGATTTGCTTTTCGGGGGAGAGAGGGCTGGAAATTCCGTCTCCCAAAACCGCAAGACATGAGCTTCCACTCCTACTATCTTGCACACTTCCCGTATCTTATAGTAAAGCTTCTTCGGTACGAATTGCATCGGAGTCAATGCTCTTCAGGTACTTTGATGGTTTGAACCGGACAGCTTTCCCCCCGGCTATCTCGATCGGCTGCCCCGTCCTCGGATTCACGCCCTTCTTTCCTCGCCGTCGTATGACGGTGAAACAGCCAAACCCGCTCAGCAGCACCTTCTCTCCCCGTATCAGCCGTTCTTTCACAATCCCCAGGATCAGGTCCACAATCTGCTGGGCTTCTGCGTACGACAATCCCCCATGAGCTTCGTACACTCTCCTGCTGATATCGTTTTTGTTCATATGCGATTTGTGCCTGCCGGATACTCTTCTTATAACCTACCGCCGCATGTTTTGAACAAACAAAAACGCTGCTTACTTCCCGGGCTTTCTGGGAGGCTTGCTCCGCTGCTGAATCCGGATCGGCGTTGCGAAAAAGCCGAACTGCTCCCTCAAACGATTCACCAGGTAGCGCTCGGTGGAGAAATGAAGCCGTTCACGGCCGCTGGTGAACACCACGAACGTGGGTGGATCCGACCGCGCCTGCGTGATGTACCGGATCCCGAGTTTCTGATTAGGATTCCGCGAGGCGTACTCCTCCGCGACTTCCGGGACGAACATGTTGTTAAGCGTTCCCGTTGGAATCCTCACATAGCGTCCCTCGTGAGCACGGCGGATCAGGTCGAATATCTTCGAAACACGCTGCCCCGTAAGAGCCGAAACTGTCAGGATGGGAGCGTACGAAAGATACTTCATACGCCGCCGAATGCGCTCGGTGTACTGCTCGAGCGTGCGCGTTTCCTTCTCAACCAGGTCCCACTTGTTCAGAACGATGATCACCGAGCACCCTGATTCGGAAGCGTACCCCCCGACAGCGGCGTCGAGCTTCGTCACCCCCTCTTGCGCGTCAACCAGGAGCAGCGCAACCTTGGCCCGCGCCAGGCTCTTCTGCGCCATTACCACGCTGATCTTCTCGGCGAACCCCTCCGTCTTTCCTTTCCTTCTGATTCCCGCGGTGTCGATAATGCGGTAATTCACACCCCCCCGCGTCAATAACGTGTCAACCGCATCCCTCGTCGTCCCCGGCACGTCGGTCACAATCGATCGCTCAAAGCCAAGCAGACGGTTGACCAGAGACGATTTCCCCACATTCGGCCTGCCGACAACCGCCACCCCGATCTCTTCTCGCGCCTGAGCTTCTTCTTTCTCCGGCGCCTCTTCAACCCTGCCGGCAATTGCATCGAGCAGATCGCCGATTCCCAGATTGTGCTCGGCGGAAACCGCAAACACCTGCTCGGTGCCCAGTTCGTAGAAGGGGGCAGCATGCGCCTCCAGTGCGGGGGAATCGATCTTGTTGACGACGGTCCATACAGGTTTGCCGGTCTTGCGCATCATCGGGAGAAGCTGCTCGTCCAGTGGAGTAATGCCCACCCTGCCGTCCACCACCAGTAGCAGCAGGTGGGATTCCGAGACGGCCGACACAACCTGCTGCAGAATCCGCTCAGGAATGATTTCGCGCGTGTCGGGAATCATCCCGCCCGTGTCGAGGATCGACAGCTTTCGTCTGTTCCATTCAACCGATCCGTAGATCCTGTCGCGCGTGATCCCCGGCTCGTCACCGACAATCGCCTTGCGAAACCCGCAGATGCGGTTGAACAGAGTTGACTTGCCTACATTGGGTCTTCCTACAATCGCCACCTGGAACATAACTAAGCCTTCAGCTTCGGCCGGGATATCATCACCCGTATCACGCTTGTTTTGAATTAGTAGGATACCATTTGAGACCGTTTTAGTCTCCTACCGTCTTCCCCGGAGGGTGTCCATGTTCACGTCCATGTTCACGTTTGCACGTTTGTGTTCGCGGTTTCTCCTTCGGTTCGATGGGTGTTTCAGTGGGTGTCCACGTTTTGTCCACGTTTTGTTTCGTTTCAGTGGGTGTCCACGTTTTGCTCCCGCGGTTTCTCCTTCGGTTCGATGGGTGTTTCAGTGGGTGTCCACGTTTTGTCCACGTTTTGCTCGGTTCGATGGGTGTCCACGTTTTGCTCCGGTTCGATGGGTGTTTCAGTGGGTGTCCACGTTTTGTGGGTGTCCACGTTTTATGCACGTTTTACCACGTTTTACACGTTTTATTTTGCTCTGAGCGCCAGCGGGAATGTGCGTGGCAACACGGTTATTTCGATAGGAAGGCGGCCGGCCGGCTCTCCGTCAACCTGAGTCGGGACTTCAACCCCACCCTCGATCCTGACACTGTCGCTTCGCAGCCGCTGTATCCAGGGACCGCTCTGCGCAATTCCGAGCCATGCCCTGAGGAGGAATGCGGCGAGCGCCAGTCTGCGCTCGCCCTCAATTACAAGGGTGTCCACGAATCCGTCGGTCATGGAGGCGTGAGGGCAGAAGAGGAGCCCCCCTCCATAGCTCCTCGCATTGCATACAAGGCAGCTTGTAGCCCTGAAGGTTCGCCCTTGCACCGACACGTCAAACTCGGGAAAGGAGTAGCGCCTGAGGCATTCGACTATAGCGGCGGCATAGGCGGCTGTCCCGATTCTTGCCTTCAAAGCCGGCCTGACTCCGGCCGCTACGTAAGCGTCGAATCCGATGCCCGCGACAAAAACAAAATTGCGCCCTTCCTGACCAAGCGAACCGAGATCGACGCGGCGGATCTTCCCTCCCAGAGCAACACCAAGAGCGGTGATCGGATCGAGCGGAATATCAAGTTCCCGCGCAACCACGTTCGCGGTTCCTCCAGGCAGGATTGCTACAGGAAATGGCGGCGCCGGCACGGCGGACGCAACCTCGTTGAGCGTTCCGTCTCCGCCGCAGACTGCAAGGAGATCAGGGGGAGTATTAAGAAGTTCCCGTGCGAGAAGTCCGGCATGGCCGGGACCGGAAGTCGTGAACAACTCCGTCTCCCAGCCCGCCGGATGGCAACGCTGAAAATGGTTCTTTACAATTCTGTATGCACGGCCTCTCCCGGAAGCCGGATTTGCAATTATCGCGAGCTTCATCTATGGCACGGGTATGGCACGGGCACGGCAGACTCGGCCGCCGACCGTCTGCAGTCGCTAAAAGCCGCCCAGCGAAAGGTAGAGGCCGCCGGAGAACTCAAGCAGGTTCAGATTGTTGGCAAAGACGCCGGCACTGTAGCCGCGCAGGTCGAACCGCAGCCCCAGCGGGCCCGCGATCCTGGGGAACTTCAGTCCTCCGCCGTAGTTATAGGCGAACCTGGTTCCGACCGGCAGGTCTGAGCTGCCGTACTGGTGCAACAGACCGGCGCCCGCGGTCAGATACGGAACTGCCGAAAACGGCCTGAACGGAAGGTTGAGCACCAGATTGCTGTTATAGACGAACCCTTTCGCTTCGCTGACTGCAGATCCGCTGCCGGGGAACAGATAGTCGGAGCTGAATCCCAAGGTATGTTCCATGGCAAACATCGGAACGATGCTGTTCGAAAGCCTGAACCCGTAAACCGGACTGGCGTCCAGAGGAGTCTCAACGTCGTTATGCTCGATCGATTCCGGGAAAACCCCACCAAGAAAAAAAGTGAAATCGGCGGCCTCAAGCTGCGCGGACAACAATAGCGCCGCCCCGAGAACCAGAATCATACCTGCGGAACGTCTCGCAAACATGAAATCTTCTCCTGATCTATTTGACGTCGGCCTGGAGTATTTCGGGCGCGCCACCCGCATCTCTGAGCTGTTTTTCCAGCGAATCACGCACGGCGGCGAAACTCGCAAACCGTTCCTTGGAAACCGGCTCTCCCGGCGGCGAAATCACCTTCAGCGGGTTGAGCGCTTTCCCGTTGCGATACACCCTGAAGTCGAGGTGCGGGCCGGTTGACAGGCCGGTCGAACCTACATTGCCGATCACCTGCCCCTGGCTGACGCGGGCCCCGCGTTTTACCGCAATGCGCGAAAGGTGGAGGTACATTGTCTGGTACCCGTGAGCATGGCGGATCTTCACCATGTTCCCGTTGCCTCCGCTGTACCCGGCGCTGATCACCACTCCATCGCCCACGGCCTGGACCGGAGTCCCTGTCGGAGCCGCGTAATCCACCCCTAGATGCGGCCTCACAACCTTCAGTACCGGATGCCTTCTCGCCAGAGAGAACCCTGAACTGATGCGGGCGTATTTCAGCGGAGACTTGAGAAACGATTTCTTCAGCGATTTGCCGTCACGGGCATAATAAGCAGGCTTGCCGTTTTCATCTTCGAAGCGAAACCCTGTGAACTCTTTCCCGTTGTTGATGAACGAGGCGGCCAGAACCGCGCCGTATCCGGTGAAGTCGCCGTCGAGATATCTTTTCTCGATCAGGGCTTTGAATGAGTCCCCTTTCTGGATGTCTGTATGGAAGTCGATGTCCGAAGCGAAGATCTCCGCAAGGTCAAGGGCGAGCTGGTCTTTCTCGCCGATATTGGACACAGTTGCAAAAAGCGAGCTGTTGATGGTCCCGTTGACCGTTTCGACCGTTACATCAAACTGAAAATCCTTCACGACCGGAACCATGCGATCCTCGCGCACATCATGATAGACGGTCAGGTATTTCTCCCGGTCGATAGGATAGCGGAAATCGCGGAATTCTCCGTCGTTGGTGAAATACAGATAGTACAACTGCCGGCTCTTGACTTTTGCCAGATTGTAGACGGGCCGCGCACACTCGACTATTGCGTGAACCTGTTCGCTTGAAAGTCCCTGCTTCAGAAGCACGCTCGTAATATTCTCATTCGGTTCGAATCTCCCCACGATCTCCTTGAACTCAGGAATCTGCTCAAGGACGGACTGGGCAGTCTGGGCGGCCGGAGCCGGGATCTCGGCTACGGAAGGTTCTTTCCCCTGCTCCCGTGCCTTCACATAATAAAAAGCGCCGACAGACACTGCCACAAAGAGCAGTGCAACGAATGTCATAGTGTAGCGGTTGCGGACGAAGCCAGTCAGGGTTCTCTCGGCCAAAACAAACTCTCCTGCTGAAAAAAAATGAACCGGTGTTGCGCCGGCGGACAGCTACTTCGTGCGGAACTTTCCGCTCAGACGTTTTTCTACATCTTCCGGGACAAATGCGTGAACGGATCCACCCAGTTGCGCGATCTCTTTCACGAGTTTGGAGCTCAGGAAAGAGTAGGACTCCGCCGGCAGCATAAAGACTGTCTCAACCTTGTTTGACAGACGGCGATTCATCAACGCCATCTGAAGTTCATATTCGTAGTCAGACACCGCCCGGATGCCGCGGACAATCACCGAAGCGCCAAGCTCCTGAACGAAGTCCACGAGTAAACCGGCGAAAGAGGTGACGGAAACATTCTTCATGTCCCGAGTCACATTTTCCAGCATCTCTATACGCTCATCGACCGTAAAGAGGGGAGTCTTTTCAGTATTCCTGAGAATTGCAACGATGACCTGGTCGAAAAGCGCGGCGCTGCGCTGGATGAGATCAATGTGCCCGTTGGTCACAGGGTCAAAAGATCCGGGATAGACGGCTCGTGTTTCCATCGATTATTCCCATAATTGCGCTGCAGTTTCGTACCCGAAAGCTAAACGCGATTATAGGTACAAGCATCCCGGAAATGCAAGAAAAGCCGTCACCCAAGTTCCGAAACAATCTCCCTGAGTTCTCTGCACAGACCCAGGGCATTACCCTCGGCCGACAACTGCCGCAGACTCTCGAGTGCGCGCAGACATTCCCGTGACCCGGCAACGGCCGGCCCGCCGTTGCCGCGCAGCGCCTTGGTAAGGCGGCGGATTTGATCATCGGTCTCCAGATAGTACTGCCATGCCGCCTGCGTCGTCGATTTGCTCTCGGCCGCCATCGCAACAGCAAGGCGCGTTCTCACCGACTCCATGGCAACAAGCAGTTCTCGATGCAGCCTCAGTGAAGTCCTGTCAAAGCTCACTCTCACACCCGCAGATTCCCTGAAATAGCCACTGCCCGGACGAAACAATAAGGGTGATTTGAAACCGCTTTCTTAATAACAACCGCTGTGTTTTTTGAGCCAAAAAAAGTATGAACATTGAACAGGAAACCGGGCCGGACCTCAGGGCGGCCCTTGTTCCCATTCTCAGCCGCAACGGCGGCAGGTGGCTGAGATATCTGGTTGCAATACTGAAGAACGAGGCCGATGCCGAGGACACCATCCAGGACGCCATCAAGCGGGTGCTGGCACGCAACTGCCGGCACGAATCGGAGAATCACATCGCGTTCTATCTCGGGCGCGCGATCTCCAACGCCGCCTTCGAACTGTACAATTGCAGAAAAAAAGAACAAATCAGGCTCGTCCCCATTGTCGACCACGTCGTGTTGCCTTCTCCGGGGCCTGATCCGTACGAGTGCATGGAAGAGGTGGAGCGGACGAGCGAAACCCAGCGGATGCTCAAGCTGCTCAATGAAGGATTGAAGCGGCTCCCGGTGAAGGAGTACGAAGCTGTGCGGCTCACCATTATGGAATCAGGCGGGCTCTCAATCAGGGACATCGGGGCGACGTGCGGCATCCCCTATTCCACGTTGAGGCACCGGACCAGAAAGGGATTGAAGCAGCTGCGCAGCTATATAGCAAGGCATCGTTCCAGAACCGCCTCCCGCGTGACAGAACGTTAGTGCCCCGAAGCGGTTTCGTCCTTCGGTCGCGGCTCTTCGAAGAAGCTGAGGACCTGGTCCCCCTGGCGCACGACACGCGCGCGGCGATAGCCGTCTCCTTCTTCCGGAATCCGTGCCTTCCGGTGGTGCTCTATGATCACCCGCCCGGATTTGTGCACGAGCCCCCGCTTGAATGTGAGCATGAGCAGATCCTGGTAAGGCTCGAAATCGTAGGGAGGATCAAAGTAGATGATGTTTGCCTTGAATCCCTTCCTGGCAAGCATCCGCAGGGCGGCAAACACATCCTGCCTGATTATCTGGAAACCGCCTTCGATGCCGCACACCTTCAGGTTCTGAAGTATCAAACGCTGGGCCGGAGGAGAGATCTCGATGAAGGCCACGTGCTTCGCGCCGCGACTCAATGCCTCGATCCCGATGGCCCCGGTGCCGCCAAACACGTCAAGCACCACCGCCGCGGGGACAACCGGGGCGAGGATATTGAACAGCGTCTCCTTGAGACGGTCGCCTGTGGGACGAAGATCGGTACCGTCCGGCCCCTTCAGCCTTCTTCCACGAAATCTGCCTGATATAACTCTCATCCTGTCATTGCCAATCCAAAATGGTTTTTCCACTGCTCTCTGATATGGAGAGCGATCCGACGCGCATCCTCGTCCGGCCTTGCGCGCAGCTTTTCCAGAAACCGCTCCGCTTCGACCCGGGCCACTTCCAGCGCTTTCCTGTCCCGAACTATGTTGGCATACTTGAAGGCGGGAATACCCGACTGGCGCGTCCCGATCATTTCTCCCGGCCCCCGCAATTCCAGGTCTACTTCGGCGATCTGAAAGCCGTCATTGGTTTCGCACATGATCCCGATGCGCCGGCGCGCTTCCGGATTATTGCCGACATCGGCAACCAGTATACACTTCGAACGGGCGGAACTCCGCCCGACTCTCCCGCGCAGCTGGTGCAGCTGCGCGAGACCGAAACGCTCGGCATGCTCGATCACCATCAGGGTCGCGTTCGCAACATCGACCCCGACTTCGATGACCGTCGTGGAAATCAGCACCTGGATTGCGCCGGCCGCGAAGGAGGCCATGGTCTCCTCCTTTTCCGCGCTCTTCATCCGGCCGTGCAGCAGCCCGACACGCATCTCGGGGAACACCTCATTTTGCATCAGGGCCGCCATTTCGGTTGCCGCGCGCAGATCGGATTTCTCCGACTCTTCGACCAGAGGATAGACTACGTAGACCTGATGTCCCGCCCTGACCGTCTGCCGTATGGCATCATATACCCTGCGACGCTCGCGGTCCTGATACCACACGGTTTCGACCGGCGTCCGGCCGGGAGGAAGTTCGTCGATCACCGACACGTCGAGATCGCCGTATAGTGTGAGGGCGAGCGACCGGGGGATCGGGGTGGCGGTCATGACGAGCATGTCCGGATGGTTCCCTTTCTCTCTCAGGATACTGCGCTGCACGACGCCGAAGCGGTGCTGTTCATCGATGATGACCAGCGACAGATTCCGGAACGCGACATCTTCCTGAACCAGCGCGTGCGTCCCGATCGCAATACGCGTCTCACCCTCGGCAATGCGTTGCTGTACCTGGCGCTTCCCCTTCGCCGGCAAACTCCCTTTGAGAAGATCTATCCTGTAACCGACAGGGGCGAGAAGCCGCCGGAAATAGAAATAGTGCTGCTCTGCCAGGATTTCCGTCGGCGCCATTATCGCCACCTGCGAACCGTTCTCCACCGCGATTACCGCGGCCTGGGCCGCAACGATCGTCTTCCCGGATCCTACGTCCCCCTGCAGCAGCCGGCTCATCGGGTGCGGAGAGCAGATGTCCTCCGCAATGTCCCTGAGGACACGCTTCTGAGCTTCGGTCGGATGAAACGGGAGGATTCTCTTGATTGCCGTACGAACGTTTTCGCCCAGCTGAAACCTCCGGTCTTTTTCGACCCGCACGCGATTACGGCGCACCATTCCGATTCCGACCTGCAGCTGGAACAGCTCTTCGAATATCAACCTCTTGTGCGCCGGCGAGATTCCCTGGTTCAGAAGATCCAGCTCGCGGGAAGATCCTCTGGTTTCGGGAAAATGGATCTGCCTGAGAGCGCTCGATCTCGACATCAGGCGCAATTGCCGGCAGAGCGCAGCGGGAACCGCATCGGGAATCTCGGCAGGAAGGCTCGAGACTAATGAGTGGATGATCCTGCGCAGTGTGCGGGTGCGCAGATCACCCAGCCTGCGGTAGATAGGGACGATTCTCCCGGAGTGCAGCGAAGCATCGCTTTCATCTTCCTCGAGGATCTCGCATTCCGGGTTCACCAGCACCAGGGCGCCTTTGGCGTACTGGTCGCGTTTGACCTGGCCATATGCGATGAGCTTGACGCCGACATGGTAGAGGCGGCGCAGGTAGGGCTGGTTGAAGAACTTCACCCGAATGGTTCCGTCTGCGTCCCTTACCAGCAGTTCGAGGATCGAGAAGTCCCTGCGGCGCGAGCTGAAGTCTCCGACGCCGCAGACCTCGCCACGCACCAGCACCCACTCCCCGTCCTTCAACGACCGTATCGGCCGGAAGCGCGTACGGTCTTCATAGCGGAACGGGAGGTACTCGACGAGGTCTCTTACGCTTCTGATCCCATGAGCAGCCAACATCTCGGCACGGCGTGGGCCGATTCCTTTCACGAACTGAACGGCGGCATCCAGCGTGCTGCTAATTGCGGGCTTTGTAGTCTCCATGGAAATATGATCAGGATACCCGAAATATTGTTCCAAAGAAAAAATTTGTGTAACAAATCGAACCATACCAGTATTTAGTACAAATACTAGAATCCCTTCGCACGAACATTCCCGGGGCAGGGTTTGATCCCTGCCCCTGTTTTTTGCGCTCTCGGGCTCAAGGAAGCACTTGAGGACATCCTTCCGTTCCTGTATCTTGCTTCCCATGCGTCCAGAGTACCTGCTGCTTGTGGTTCTGCTGTTTTCCGCCGGATGCGGCGGCAAGTCGATGAGACCGGGTCTGGCCGAGGACCTGATCGTCAGAATGCCCATGGAGATCCTCGAAGACGACGATATAGAGGTAAAGAAAGTGACCCAGGTCAGCGGATCGCAGGCGATTGCCGAGACCAGCCTCAGGGCAGCATTCCGTCTCGAAAAAGAAGGCGGCAAGTGGGTAGTGCGGGAGGTAAGGTTGGGGCACGGGCAGTGGGAGAAGATTGAAAATCTCAGCCGTGCGCTGGATCTGGTCAAAACGGAAGAGACGAAGCACATGCTGGAGCGGATCGCCGAAGCGATCCTGAAGTACCGGGATGCGGAAGGCGAGCTTCCTCCTTACCGCGATTACGTGGCCCTGTCGGACCTTCTTTCCCCTTCCTACCTCACTCCTCTTATCCGCCTCGATGCCTGGAGGCGCCCGCTGGGCGTCGAGCAGCTCGATCCCGGAGTGCCGGTAATCGTGTCCGCCGGTCCCGATGGAGACTTCGGCACCGGCGATGACATCCGCCGCGTCGTTCCGAGGTAGCTACACGTTGCTCAGCAGGTGTCCGAGCTTTTCCTTCTTGATTTTCAGGTAGGCGCGCGCGTGTGTGCTTGGGGTGATCTCCAGGGGCACACGCTTTTCGACGATAATCCCCTCCGCTTCCAGGCCCTGAACCTTCTCAGGGTTATTGGAAAGCAGGTGAATACGGGTCGCCCCAAGGTATTTGAGTATCTCGGCGGGCATATGGTAATCGCGCAGGTCCGCTTTGAACCCCAGCTTTATGTTCGCCGCCACGGTATCGAGCCCGCGGTCCTGCAGTTCATAGGCGTGGATCTTGTTGATGAGCCCTATCCCGCGCCCTTCCTTCTGCTGGTATATCAGGACTCCTGATTTGGCTTTGCCGATGAGGCTCATTGCCGCGTTGAGCTGATCACCACAATCACAGCGCTCGGAGTGGAATACGTCTCCGGTGAGGCACTGCGAGTGGATCCGCACCAGCGCGACGGTTCCCGGATCGGGATTGCCCGCAACCAGCGCGACGGCTTCCTCCCCGGAATCCAGATCGCGGAAGCCGTAAATGGTGAAATCGCCAAGGCGGGTCGGAAGTTTAGCGCGGGGGACCTTGTCAAAATTCATTACATAAGTGGTACTGCCAGACTGCTGTTGACTGCTTGCTTTTGTCACTTTTCCTTCTTCTCGCTTCCAGCCGCAGCCTCCTTCTCACCCTTCTTGCCCTTTTT
>Ga0123335_1007495_pt1 | contig 12158 bp, 19 predicted proteins | sample BiotimSIPDNA_2_FD_89707 | JGI IMG/M metagenome (GOLD analysis project Ga0123335, IMG submission 89707) | Anaerobic biogas reactor microbial communites from Washington, USA - Biogas_R2 time_0 SIP DNA | ecosystem: Engineered > Bioreactor > Anaerobic > Unclassified | place: Washington, USA... | reverse complement strand
CCCATGCATGTGAAGACCCAGATATAGACTATGTAAAGCTCTGGTGGAATGCAGGAGGTACGCAAAAGCTATGGTATTACTATGACTACGGAGTTTTTGTAATAAATGGTTTTGTTGGATTTAACGATTACATTAGGTTTGATATTCCTACGTGGTATGGAACTGACACAACAGCAATAAACAAATATCCTTCGAGCTGGACGGATTGGACAGACCCGGAGGATTGCCCTCGTTCAAACATATGGCTTTGGCTGAAATCAAGCGGCACGCCGAAATACGTTTTGTATGTGAAATCGCCTCATGATTCAAGCACATATTCGTATTGGGTAGCATTAAACCGTGTAACATTATAAGGAGGAATAAAATGGAAGAATTTATTCGTGCATTTGAAAGTGCAAAAATGGCAATAATTGGGACGACAAACTTGGCACTTGAAAGTTTGGACAAAGCGGCAAAACAAGCAATTGCTGAATACAAATCAATGCAGCAAAGGCTTGCCGAATTGGAAGAAAAAGAAAAACAACCTAAGTAAGAACATCGCAAACAAGAGAGACCCTTCGGGGTCTCTTTTTTATGGAGGTCAAAAATGAAAAAAATGCTTGTAATCGTGCTTTTGATTGCCGTTACCTCTCTGTCTTTCGCGAACATTGTTGAGTTCTTTGAGGGCATTCCGCCAGTTATAAAGTTTTCAGTTGGAGCCGGAATCGCTCTCTATGGGCTGTCATGGGCTTATCCGTGGGTATTCGACCCCATTGTTGTTGTGTGGGACACGGACTTTGGGGCGTTTTGCTTCGGGCCTTTCATAGTTATGGATACTTACCTATGGTATGAAGCTCCAGAAAGCTCACGGAACATAGTTCTCAACCACGAATATGTTCATTACATCCAACACGCTGTGTATGGCCCGATTCTATCGCTTTCATATCCAATCCTGGCCGCATATTCGACGATAAAAACAGGCAACCAATGGGATGCGAATTATTGGGAATTGCAGGCGATTGAGCTATCTGACTGCTCAAAGCCTGATTGGGAGCCATCGTTTGTTATTGAACTCGAATGAATGGTTGAGCATGACAATTTGGTGTTCAAAGTTTTTGACTGGCAGACGAAGAAGATTATGGAGGTGAAACCATGACGGACAAAATGCTGCACTTTATGGCCGGGGCATTCATTTCGGTGGTAGTCGGGTATCTGACGAGAATGCCGATACTTGGTTTTCTTGTGGCTTGCGTGATTGGCCTCATAAAAGAGTTCTGGGATATTGAACATGGCACGGCAGAGTTTCTTGACTTCGTGTCTACTGCCTTGGGAGCTTTCCTTGTCTTGCTAATTCTGAAATACCTGGGTGGGCTTTGATGAATGTCGAATATACACACTCCCCTAGACGTGAAAGTGGTTCAGAAGTCATTCCCGGAAGCAAGCGAGGTTCATCTCCTACCCCTCGGAGATCTTCACTGGGATTCAAGGTATTCAAACCACAGCCTCATAGAACGAAAAATAGCCGAGATAAAAGAGAACAACTATCTGACGCTCCTAATCGGTGATACGTTCGACAAGCTCTTTTTCAACTGGCTTCTGAAGGAGCAACAGGGAGACGATCTCAACGTAGCGTTGGTGACTGTGGCGAACCTCTTCAAACCTATCAAAGAAAACATTCTACTCATCATGGACGGAAACCACGAAAGAGGCATGGAGAAGAAAACAGGTTTCAACATGGCCGAGGCTCTCGCGAACATACTCGAAGTGCCTTTCGTGAGAGGCCTCGGGGTTCTTCATCTGAGAGTCGGACTGTTGAACCATTCCAAGAAGCAAAATCGAATGGCCTCATACGTCGGTCTCATCGCCCACGGTTATGGTGGTGGCAGGACAAAGGGTGCAAAGGCAAACAAGGCGGCAGTTCTAGGGGATATGATGGAGAATTGCGATTTCTCAATCATGGGCCACGTCCACGACCCGAACCTGATACCAAACTCCCGGCTTGTTTACGATCCTAGACAGCACACAGTTTATGCCAGAGAGGTTAGAAACGTGATCCTGTCATCATTTCAGAACTATTCAAACTACGCACAAGAGTCGTTTATGAGGCCGTCTCCACAACTGGAATACTTGATGAGGTTTGACGGAACATACAAAGGTATAGAAATCTTGGAAAGGTCGATGTGAGGTGTGTTATGGACGAATGTATCTACAAAAACGACATTGAAACCTTGAAAAAGGACCGAACAATCCTCCAAGAACAATTCAAAGCGATAAAAGAAGACACTACGGAGATCCGCTCAGATGTGAAAGAACTTATTCACAACGGAATCATAGACAAGAAGGTAGAGTCGGCTCTGGCGCGGCTCTTTTTTCGTTTTGTGTTGGCTGCTATTGGCAGTGGTGGCGCCGTCGCAGCTTTCGTCTCCTGGTTGGCTAACAGAGGTGGAGGTTGACGTGGGCGTCAAGATGGACTTCATAGAGAAGTATCGAGATGACGCGATCCTCGTTGGCCTCGCCTGCGATTTCCCTCCAGTCATTTTGCTCGTGCAAGCTGCCCTTGAGACTGGATGGGGAAAACACGTGATCGAGAACAATTTGTTCGGGATCAAGGACGTTCCTTGGATTCCCGGAAGTGTCGAGGCTACGACAACCGAATATGACGGAGAGTGGAAGACCGAGACTCACAGCTTTGAGACCTTCACTTCCCCTCTTCAATCGATGTTGGCCTACATTGTGAAGATCTCGGATAAGAAGGGCAGGTACGTAGAAGCCTGGGATGTGAGGAAGAATCCAGTTAAATATTTTGAAAAACTTCAAGAGGCAGGCTACGCGACCGATCCCGACTACGCAAAGAAACTTGAAAGGATTTATCAGACCTTCCCGGACTGGGAAGAAAAGGAGTGATGAATATGGAATGGTTCTACATAGTTCCGCCGATTGCCATTGTGGCGGTCGTGATCCTTGTTCTCTGGAAGAACTGGACGAAGACGCTTGAGACAGTGCTGTTCATAGCCAAGCCCGTGACTGACATAGCAGAGAAGCTGATCCCTGATGACGGAGGCTTGCTCGACAAACTCTCGAAGTGGGCGAAGATAGCGGTCGTTAACATGGAAATACTTTTCAAGAAAGCAAAGGAAGCGACCGAGAAAGACTCCGAGGAAAGAGCCAAGCTCAACAAAGAGATCGAGGACAAGGCTATCGAGATGATGAAAGAGCTTGCCGATGTCGATGGTTATGACATTCCTAGTCACGTCGAGAACGCCGCAAGAGGAGTAGTCAAATATGAGATCGAGACTTTCCTCAAGAAGCTCCAGACAGCTCCGAATCTCGTCGTCATCGAGACCTCGGAAGTTCCGGAAGAACCAGAGGTGAAGCTAAACCCTTTATCCGAAGTGCCTACGGAGTAACCCTCGATCCCGGTACTCTGAAGGTAAAGCCGGAAGTGATCGGCCTCCTGAGGCTCCTTGAAAAAGGCGGTTTCTCCCTCAACCTCGGAGGAAACGAAAGACTCGGAGCAATCACTCTCGGATACGATACGAAGATCCCGATCGTCATTCATTCAGGACTCACGAAGGACTGGGAAACATTCTTCAAGAAAGAATGGCCCGGAATCTTCATAGGCTTTGAAGTCCGCTTTTAATCGACCCGACCACCTCCTTTCTCCACAGGCCCCCAGAAATGGGGGCTTTTCTTTTTGCCTTCTATGTGTATAGAGTCGTTACATACGGTTTACTCTATGGTTATTGTATATAGCATGACAGCATGATATACTATTATCAAGGAAGGCAAAGGAGGGGAAGAGATGAAAGAGAAACCAATAATTGTGAGCATAAGGATCGACCCGGAGCTATACAAAGAAGTGAAAAAGAGAGCGATAGATAGAGACGACACAGTGACGGGCATTGTCAAAAAGGCTTTCATAGATTACATAAGGGAGGGAAGAAATATGACGCTAAAAGATTATTGGAGTTTCATTAAGGAAAATCCGGTTATTGCCACGGTAGATTCTGATCATTCTTGTATGAATTTCAAGATTACCAAAGGTCTAAACGGCATCAGTATTATTGTGGACGATTCAACCGCAAAGAAAGAAGAAGATCGTTTCTATATTGCCGTTCAAGAAAGAACTGAAGAGGAAATGATCAAATGGCTAGAGAAATGGGGTTATAAGGAATTCCCATATGAATCGGTAGAAAAAATGAAGAAAATTATTTCAGAAAACTAGAAGTATCTCATAGCCTCCCTTCGGGGAGGTTTAATTTTGACCCCACAGAATAGCCCCTATTGAGACTTTTTATATCAAAACGTATAATCACCCCAACATATAAATACTTTTAATGTAGGGGCAAATAACGGCTAATTTTGGATATCTCCATCGGAATATAGCCTAAGCGAGTATTTTCGGTGTCGGTGCCGTGGGGCTGCCAGTCTCAAAACCCCAGTATGTACTCAAAGTACGATGAAGATCTCCCAAGAGGGAGGTTGTTCATTGAACTCTTCTGCCTCGATCTTTTCTCTGATTTCTTCGAGAGTTAGATATTCATCCATTGATTTATCCCTCCTTCACACCTCCAAGATCATTTTATCACCTCGTTTTCACGCTGTGTACAAGTTTACGCAACGAGAACTTTACCTTCTTGGATTTGGATTTCGTTCACGAATGGTGTAGTATATAAGTACACAAGTAGTGAACAATTGCGAGAGGAGGATACGAAGTGTGTAATTTGAAAAAGCTCCGAGAAAAGAAAGGCATAACTGTGCGAAAACTTGGAAGTGACTTGGGGATGTCTCCCTCTGCGCTTAGTAACTATGAGCAAGGAATCAGAACCCCTCGCTTCTCAACGGCCAACAAAATTGCCGAATACTTTAATTTGCCAATCGAAGAGATTTTCCCAGCTTATCAAAGAACTGCCCCTTATCCAAAACATACAACGGCTTCAAAGAATTAGACCAAAAGGAGGTGTGAAATGATTACCGAGGTTCCGTTTCTCAACGCTCGAATTATCGGCCAAAAATATCTGAACGTCTCTGATATCAAGATCGGCTGGATGCCAAGAGGGATTGATTGGGATTACGTAGAACAACTCGCAGAAGTTCTCAGAAATGGCCAAAAATTTCCAGAGGACGTGCAGGTATTCGAAGACAACGAATTGACCGATGGCTTACACAGGATGGAAGGTTACAAAAAAGTCGAAACTATCACGATCCCTGTTTCGGTCTGGAATTGCCCCAAAGAAAACAGAACGGCACTCAAGATCTACCTCAATTCCCTTCACGGAAAACAACTCTCTACCAAAGAAAAGCAAGAAAGCTATATGTCTCTGTTGAAAGAAAATCCAAATCTCAAAGACAGTGCTTCATCGTTAATCCTGGGTGTTTCCGAGCGAACCATCCAGAGATGGAAGCCCGATAACCTGAAGCAGAAGCGGCTTTCCAATGAAGAGGTTCAAAAGATCCAGGAGTTGAAGGAAGAAGGCAAGACCCAAAGAGAGATCGCAGAGGAGATCGGAATATCCGAAGCGGCTATCTCTAAAAACTTAACTTCTGACAAATGTCAAAAGTTAAGTTCAAGCTCCCCCACCCCCACAACCCCCGAACCAGACGACGACAAAGCTCTCCCTATCTCGGAAGTCCTGGGGAGCAACATCATCAAGGCTCCCGTGGAGTTCAAAAAGCCGCCGGTTCAGAAGGAAGTCCATGTTGACCCTGATTACCCTGACGATGACGATGAAGACGAAGAAGACATTGAAATCCCCGATGACGAAAAGAAAGTGTACAGAGTCGTCAAGAAAGAGCCGACGCTTGAAGACGACTGGGATATAGTTGTCGAGTCTATCTTCAACATTGCCAAAAGAACCGAAAGGCTTAGAGGACATTTGCATGAAGTATTCATGCCTGGCGAGGCCGAATTGGTTCTTAGCGGCCCGCTTCAACAGGTCCAAAATTTCTTGAGTTATCTAAAAGAATTTGTTCCAGACGATACCACTATTTTTAACGAAAGGAGGTAAACCATGCGAACAAGTGTTAAGCGCAAGCGTCTAGTTCAGCTATTCCAGAGAAAACCGACTGCAACTCTGGATGAAGTCGTTAAGACCTATCACGGAGAAAGTGAACTTGAAGCCATGCTGGAAAAAGCCCGAAAGATAGATAGGAGCAAATGGGCAAAAGAGCACAAGGAAAAGTACGGAACCTCTCCAATAGGTTTTGAAACGGCCATTAAGGCGCACGCGAAAGTCCTAGCAGACGCAGCCGTGGCAAGATTGGCCGAAAACGGAATCACAGTAAAGAATGTCACTGATCCAACGAACCAATTCAAGGCCGGGATCAGAGTCAATTCCGAAGCAGACGAAGCCATATTTCAAGAGGTTCAATCTAGCCTTCCTACACTGAGCGAATTGGAAAGCCAAGAACTAATCAGGAAAACGATGAAGAGAAACAAGGAAAATCTGCAACGAACCCTGAGCGTCGTTGACCCGGCGTATCAAAGAAAAGTTCAGAACTTCATCGCCGCTCAAAGCAATATGGCCGCAGGAATGTTCGACTTCGAGTTCAAATCAACAGGCACTTACGCGAAATAGTTCTTTCACTCGTTGAACTCAGGGTCATTCCTGAGTTCGCCAAGATAAAGAACCCGCGGTCTTTGACAACTTCATAGAAATACAAACGGCCCGGACCAACCGGGGTACCCGTGAAAATATCTCGTTCCTTCCCTAAAGCAGCGACCCGTTAATTCATGATTCACCTCCTGACAAAAGGACCCGATCAGACGAAGAGATGAGTTAGCCGGTGGTCTGAGCAACCATCGGCCTTCTTTAAGGAGGGAACGAGATTGCCGCTGTACAACCTGGATCATCCATTGCCCCGGTGCCTATACGCCGGGGCCTTTTTCGACTCTGGTTCTTTTGAGGTGCCATTCCTAACGAATGGTAGCACAGAGGAACCAGATTGTTCCTCAATCCAACCATGAAAGGCAGGTGAAACCCTCCATGTAATAGGTAGTCGGGTTCGTGATGAGCTCCCGACAAAGAAAGGCCTCAAGTGGATTGTGTCTGCTAGCTAGCGAAAGGCGGTGAAGCAGAATGTGTCTGCCGCCGCCTTTATTTGAGGAGGTGAAAAATGCCGATACAAAGGAAACAGGAACTCATAGACGAGATAGACGACATACTTGCGCGACTTGAAGAGACAGAGGACGAAGAAGAGATCCGGAACTATACAGAACTGCTTGACGAGAAACACATTGAACTTGAAGACGTGAAGAGAGAGATCAGGATCCTCACGGTCTGGAGATTTACGTAAGAGGAGGTGGCGAATGCCGAAGTTAATCAGAAAACTGGTCCCGGTCACAAGCCTTGTTCTCTATGAATGTGACCAGATCGGACTTGGGAAGAGTTCCAAAGAAACACTGTCGAGATATGAAGAGCTCGAACTCATCGAAGACAGGTTCAAGAAGTATGTTGCAGATCGAATCATAGAAGCGGAAGGTTATTGGAAACAGGTTCTTCAGAGAGTGTACGAGTTCATCACTAGCCTGGATGAGGTTCAGGATATGCAGATCGGTTCGGTATCGAAGGGAATCGGAAACATCATCCAGATCTCAAGGATGGAGAACGAGATCCTGAAGCCGTTCGATATTCAGTATTGGTACACGAGGCAGGTTAATCAGTTGAGACTTTGGAGGGATGCGTCTTGAAGATGAGCGAAGAAGCTATCGAGAAACTGGCCGAGCTCTTTCTCAAGTACCAGGGTGAGAAGTACGGCCTTCCGAGGAGGGAAACGCAGTGAAGATCAAGAAGATAGCGAAGATCGTGAAGGTGGCCAAGACGGCCAAGAAAATCATGGAAGGAGGCAAGAGATGAACAAGAGAAAGCATGAAATTATCTGCAACGAATATCCGCTCTATTCGGGATACAGCACTCAGGAAGCGATCAGAGCCTGGGAGAACGGAATCGATGAACAGCTTGATCTCGAATGGTTCATCAACGGTGTTCTGTATCGGACAAGCAAAAAGCCGGCAGCGGTATGAAAAGGACCGTCATGCCCGACGGCCCAGAAGAAACAAATCTCAACAAAAGTATAGCACAAGGAGGTATTTGAAATGAAGATCTCCACACGGAAGATGAGCTACGAAGAGTGGAAGGAACAGAGACGGAAGGGAATCGGAGGCTCGGACGCAGGTGTCGTTGCTGGCCTCAATAAGTGGAAGTCTCCTATCCGCCTGTACCTTGAAAAGATAGGTGAGTTCAAAGATGAAGAGCAGAACGAGGCCATGTACTGGGGTAACAAGATGGAAGACCTCGTAGCGAAGGAATACTCCGAAAGGACTGGAAACTATGTCGAGCGCAGGAACTTCATTCTCATTCATCCTGATCACGATTGGATGATCGCGAACCTCGACAGAGTTATCTACCCGAACGACGATTCAAAAGGCCCTGGAGTCCTTGAGTGTAAGAACGTGTCCGAATACAGAAAAGAGGAATGGAAAGATGACGAAGTACCTCCGGAAGCCTATTGTCAGCTCATGCACTACTTGGCAGTAACAGGTTATGAATGGGGAGTAATCGCGGCCCTGGTCGGAGGTAACAAGTTCGTCTGGAAAGAGTTCGAGAGGGACGAAGACTTCATCAACAGTCTGATCTCGATTGAATCCGAGTTCTGGAAGAGGGTCGAAGACAGGAATCCCCCTCCAATGGATGAATCCGAAGACTCGAAAGATATTCTCAAACTTCTATATCCTGAATCCGTTCCTGATTCTTCTATACAGCTTCCCGAAGACATACGAGACACATTGCTCGACTGGATGAGACTAAAGAAGGAAATCAAGGAACTGGACCTTCAGAAGGATGAGAGAGAGAACAGGATCAAGGCTCTTCTTGGTGAGAACGAGAAAGGCTATCTCGGGAATCTGTGCGTCACGTGGCCGACTTACAGATCCAAGCGTTTCGATACCACGGCTGTGAAAAAGGCGAGGCCCGAGATCTACCAGGAATTCACGAAGGAAGTTGTTTCAAGGAGATTCGACATAAAGGAGGTAGAAGCGAGTGAAACCATCTGATGCAAAGGGAATCGTTAAGGCCAAGCAGGAACAGGTAATGACTGGTAGGCAAGACAAGTACAAGACACTTCAGGATCTACTAAAGAGGATGCAACCCGAGATAGAAAAGGCACTCCCGAAACACCTCAATGCAGAAAGGTTCGCACGAATGGCACTGACCGAAGTGAGAAGAATTCCGAAACTTCTCGAATGCACTCAGGCTTCTTTCTTGGGTGCACTGATGTCGGCAGCTCAGGTGGGACTTGAACCCGGCCCACTGGGACTGTGCAACATTGTTCCTTACACGAGCAAGAAAACCGGAATCACTACCGCCCAGTTCTTGATAAACGCAAAGGGAAGAGCCGCACTGATGTACCGTTCCGGGGATGTCAGCTCACTTTTTTATAACGTTGTATACCAGAACGACGTATTCGAATATGAGTACGGAATCAACGAGAAACTTCGCCATATTCCAAAGCTCGAAGGTGACAGAGGTCGCAAGGTGTGCGCGTATGCAGGAGCACATCTCAAGAACGGAGGTCACATGTTTGTGATCGTCTCCCCAGAGACAATAAAGAAAGTGCGCGCAAAGTCGGCAACTCCAAACTATGGCCCTTGGGTCGACTGGGAAGACGAGATGTGGATAAAGACCGCATTGAAGAGGCTTGCCGTATACGCTCCTCTTTCGGCTGAACTGATGCGCCAGCTTAGCCTTGATGAAACCATAAAGACCGAGATCAAGGAAGACATGAGCGAAGTTCCAGATGAAACCGACTGGATCGAAGTTGAAGGGGAAGAAGTAGCTTCAGAGGAAGCCGAAGAGACTGATGAAAAGGAAGAGACCAACGAACCCCTCAAGATCGCGGCCTTTGAGGAGAAAGGCCCTCTGACAGGCAAGAAACCGCTCGAAAAGTGACCTTTGATCCGCTCATTCCGCTCCTGAGAAATCGGGAGCGGCCTTTTCTAAGAGGAAGTGATGTTGAATGGCAAGACCCAGAAAGATGACGATTGAATACTTTCCTCACTTTGTGCATAGCGGAAAGACTCTGTTTGTTCTTGAGTCGAACTTCGGAAATGACGGCTACGCTTTCTGGTTTAAGTTGCTGGAACTACTTGGAAAGACGGAATTTCACCTTTTCGACTGCGGAAACTCCGCAAATTGGAGGTTTCTGCTGGCGAAAACCCGGGTAGACGAGCAAACCGCAACGGAAATCATCAACACTCTTGTTGATCTTGAGGCAATAGACCGTGAATTTTGGCAAGAAAAGAAGATTTATTCCGAGAATTTTGTACAAAACATCTCAGATGTGTATAAGAAAAGAGCGGTTGCTTTGCCTACAAAAGAGCGTATCCGCAGCCGAAATCATAGCAATGATAGTATTTCCGCAGTGGAAACTAATGACGATGTGAAGTTTCCGGAGGTTTCCGGTAGCGAAAACCCACAAAGTATAGTAAAGGAAAGTATAGTAAAGGAAAGTAAAGGAAATCAAAGTATAGTAAATGGGGATTCTTCAGATAACAAACTTGCTGATTTTATCATCGAGTTCTGGCGACAACCTCAATACTCTCTCCACAGATTACCGGCAAATCTTTCATCAACTTACGCAGCCATCAAGAAATCTCTTGGCCTTTATGGAAAAGAGCAGATAATTCAGGCTATCAAGAATTATTCTCTCATCCTTCATTCGAAAGACTATCTCTTGAACCAAAACTGGACTCTCGCGAGATTCCTTGAGCACGACTCGTTCGAGAGGTTCATAGACATTGACGAAGCCAAGAAATACTATGCCAGGGGAAACAAGAAGGAGTACAACGAATCCCTCGAAGCTATCAAGAACTTCGAGATTGAGGAGGTGGAATGATGCTGACAAAGAAAGCATTCCAGAGTGGAATGGCGATGTTGACAACCGCGTTTACGAATCTCAGGGTATCGGATGGAAACATGAAGGTCTGGTTCAACTTCTTCAAGGATCTCACAGATGAGCAGTTTGCGTTAGGTGTCGACTCCATTGTAAAGACTTCTATCAAGACTCCGACTGTTGCGGAGATCAGAGAAGCGTCGCTTTCCGCTCGACTTCCTCAATTATCCGCAGAGGAAGCATGGGAAATGGTAATCAAGACTCTCAGATCTGGGAATCTGAGGAGTGACACGAGCTTCGATGATGAACGAGTCGATAGAGTCGTTGAAATCTACTACACCGACTTGAAGGACATGACAGCCGAGAACCGGGCAATCATTAGGGCACAGTTCATGAAGACATACAACAACTTTGAGCAACGAGAGAAGAAATCCGAGCTGATAGGGAGCCCGAAGGTTAAGGCACTAATTGATGGGATCTTCAAGCCAGCAATGAAGGATGGTGTATCGACATGACCTCAGCCGTAAACATAGGCGACATCGCCTTGATCCCCGTCGTCTCCATGAAGTACCCAACGATTGGAGAAGAAACCGGCAAGTATCGCTTGGGTGTCATCACGAAACTCGATGATGGCCACGTCGGATGGATCGAGATGAATGGCGAGCCTCACAGACACTTCGGAGGGGAAGCCTTCGTAGTTCCGAAAGAGAGTGTGAATGTCAATGAACTTGTGAAGGCCGCACATCAGGCAAGGAAGAACAATATCTGGGAGCTTGAGGAAGCGAAGGAGTTTATCCGGGAGTATGTGAGATGAGACGAGCTGGAGTTTGATCTCGTGAGAGAGAAAGGAGTGATGAGATGACAACATACAAGCCAGCCGTAATCCTGAAGCGTATCGAAGGCCGATGGGCGAGGGTGCTGTCAGATAAACTGATTAAGGAGGTGGAAAAATGATACCTAGGTTTATGGTTTGGCTTAAACAAGCGAAAACGATATGCCAAGTGGAAACCATCGAGTTTGCCATAAACGGCGATATAGCCTATGTCGTGCCTGAAATACCAACTCTTGGAGACCCAAGATATCGAGCATATGATCCTGAAGAAGTTGTTTTGCTACTTTCAACTGGTTTGCGAGACAAAAACGGAGTTGAGATATTTGAGGGGCACATCATAGAACACAGATATAATAGCCCTCTTTCTGGTGAACTGGTTGTCCACAGATTTCAGGTCGCTTGGGATGAAATGTATTCGAGATTTTGCACAATCGGCATAGGACTTAGACACGGAATT
>Ga0123335_1007494_pt1 | contig 12159 bp, 7 predicted proteins | sample BiotimSIPDNA_2_FD_89707 | JGI IMG/M metagenome (GOLD analysis project Ga0123335, IMG submission 89707) | Anaerobic biogas reactor microbial communites from Washington, USA - Biogas_R2 time_0 SIP DNA | ecosystem: Engineered > Bioreactor > Anaerobic > Unclassified | place: Washington, USA... | reverse complement strand
TGCGGAATACTTCGTGACCAGATCAGCTGCCAGACACCCATACGCAGAATCACGCGAATCCAGGGATCCAGCCGATCGATCGGCCGGTCGCTGATCTGGCCGATCATCCAGTCAATGGTATAGGTCCGGCTCAATGTTTCGTATATCAATGCGGTCGCAAAACGACGATCAAGTGACGACAGCCGCGGATCATCCAGCTGCTGCCGGATGCTCAGGTTGGCATACGCTTGATTTTCATAAACGGCATAGAGAACCTGCGCAGCGGTCTGGCGCGCAAAATCAGGCTGGCGGCTGTGAACGGAATGATTCCTGTTGTGTTTCTGTTCAGCGACGCCGGCCATTTCGACCTCTTGCGAGCAGTATCAGACGAAGCAGACTGACAAAAGCCATGAATGCTGACGCGACATAGGTCATCGCTGCAGCGCGAAGTACTTTTTTGGCACCTGTCAGTTCATCGGCTGTCAGCATTCCCTGCTCTTCCATCACACGGACAGCGCGGCGGCTGGCATCAAATTCGACCGGCAAGGTCACCAGATAGAACAGCACCGCGCCAGCAAACAGAATGATGCCCAGAGTAACAAGAAAGGGCAGCTGAAAGAGAAACCCGAAAAAAGCGACATAAGGGCCTGCAGAAGAACCCAGCTGGGCGACAGGTACAAGTGCGGAACGGATTTTGTTGGCGAGAAATCCCTCATTGTGCTGTACAGCGTGACCCGCCTCATGCGACGCAACACCGATCGCGGCGATGGACGTGCTGTCGCAGGTCGCATCAGAGAGTCTAAGCACATGGCTTCTCGGGTCATAATGATCAGTCAGATCTCCCGGAGTCCGTTCAACCCGAACATGATCCAAGCCATACTGGCTGAGAATCCGTCTGGCTGCGCTTTGACCCGTATAACCGGATCGGGCGGATATTTTACTATACTTTGCAAACGTACTTTTCACTCGCGCCTGGGCAATGAGAACCAGCAACAGCGCCGGAATAATCAGCAGCCAGTAGCCTGCATCAAATCCAAACAGGAAAAAGTCTGTCATCGAACCCGCTAGAAGATTCATGATTCCTGTCCTCCCATCTTCTGTCCCATTCGATAATTGTGAGCGCAATCACGGCAGTGCAGGCGCTTACCGGATTCCGACTGGATTTCCAACAGATCGACAACGCCGCTTCCACAGACAACACTCATGGCCTCACGGCTGCACAGGCAGATGGTTCCCGGCTCCTGACCTTCAGCCAGATCACGAATCTCCTTATCTCGACAAACGCGTGCACGATGGATCTTTAATCGTTTATCAGAGCACCAGGTGTACGTTCCCGGCCAGGGATATAAGCCGCGTATCTGGTTGTGGATTTGTTCATCTGTCCTGGTCCAGTCAATTTCACCCATATCCCGTGTCAGCGGCGGTACTGAAAATGCTTTGTCCTCATCCTGTGCGCGTGGTTCGAGCGTCCCGGCCAGCCATGCATCCACCACGGCGGGCAGCAGACCGGCTCCCAGTTCAGACAGTGTCTGTGATAGCTGACCGGCATCCATATCGGGCGGAACAGCCAGTGTTTCCTGCGCCAGAATCGGCCCTGTGTCCATCCCTTCATCCATAAGCATGATCGTTATGCCGGTGGTTTTCTCACCGCGAATCAGACTCCACTGGATTGGAGCAGCGCCACGATATGCGGGCAGCAGAGAGGCGTGAACATTCAAACAACCCCGTTTCGGGATGGCAAGAACGGCCGGCGGCAGGATGCGTCCATAGGCTGCTGTGACAATTAAATCCGGCTTCCAGGACAACAATTGAGCATGAAAAGCGGGATCTTTAATTTTTTCAGGTTGAATCACATCGATCCCCTGCTGATTGGCCAGCTGCTTGACAGGAACCGGGTCACGCTTCATGTGGCGTCCCTTCGGACGATCCGGCTGGCAAACGACACCGGCAATATGATAACCGCCTGCAATCAATGATCGAAGCGGCGCAACAGCAAATTCAGGTGTCCCCATGTAGACGATACGGGTGCTCATGATCTGATCAGCTCTCCCGTCACTTTGTCCGTAAACAGCGTCCCGTTTAAATGGTCAAATTCATGGCAGGCACAAACAGCGAGCAGGCCTTCGGCTTTAAGTTTTATCGGCTTGCCTGTACGATCCAGCGCCTTGAAAACGACTTTCTCCGGACGCTCCACGTCACCCCACCGGCCGGGAACAGACAGGCAGCCTTCCTGACCGACCTGCGTGCCCTTTTGGGAGACGATCTGCGGATTGATCAGAATATAGGGACCATTGCCGTCCTGAATGTCCATGACAAACAAGCGGCGCAGTACGCCGACCTGCACAGCTGCCAGCCCGATCCCGTGATTTTCATACATGGTCTCAATCATGTCATCAATCAATTCCTGAATGCGGTCATCAACCTGGGTTATTTCCCGGCTGACCTTGCGCAGTAATTCATCTTCATCTGTGAGTATGGTTCGCAGAGCCATTCACATCACCCTCTCAGTTATGTCTGTTCATCAGCAGATGCTTGCCTATCATTCGATATTCCATCACATTATAGCAGATCCATCATGAATCATCTGTAAACCTTGTTACCGTCGGGTCAGGCAGATCAAAGCATCTGGTACGGGTCAAAATCAATCGCAACTGATGTTTTGCCAAAGTCAACGCGATCGACAATCGGAACCAGAAATGCGGCAAGCAACTCTGGATCAGGTCCTTTTAACACCAGCCTATGACGATAGCGGTTGCGGATTCTCCGGATTGGAGCAGGCCCCGGTTCCATGATATCGATCTCCGAATACGAATCCGAGTCCTCCTTGCGGGCGCGACAGGCAGACGCGCCCTTCAGACTGCTTTCCCTGGCCATTTGATCCGACATGGACGTAAAGGTGATGACACAGATTGTCCCGAATGGCGGATACTGCATCCGTTGACGGTACCCGATCTCCTGGCGGAAAAATCCTTGAAAGTCCTGGGCTGCTGCGAACCGGATGGCATAATCATCGATGTTATATGCTTGGATAATAACTTCTCCCGCCTTTTCACCTCGGCCGGATCGCCCGGCCGCCTGGGTGATCAGCTGAAAAGCGCGTTCAGATGCCCGGAAATCAGACAGTCCGAGCATCAGGTCTGCGGACAGGATGCCGACAACGGTGACATTGGGAAAATCGTGTCCCTTGGCGATCATCTGTGTTCCGATCAGAACATCCGCCTCATGTCGCTCGAATTGGGATAAGATTCGCGCATGCGCCAGACGGCCAACCGTCGTATCCTGATCCATCCGGATAGCCCGCGCCGGGGCAAACAACTGATTAAAGGCTGCCTCGACTTGCTGCGTCCCGGCTCCGAACCGACCGATGTGCTGACTGCCGCAAACAGGGCAGTGCTCCGGAAGCGGCTTAATCCGTCCGCAATAATGACAGATCAGGCGATTCGACCGGGCATCGGGTCGATCGGGTGACGCCTGTGTATGGACCGTCATCGAAACGCTGCACGATGGGCAGCGGATGATTTCACCGCAGTTGCGGCAGAGAACAAATCCTGAGAAACCGCGCCGGTTGATCAGGATCATCGCCTGCTGTCCGCGGCTGAACGCAGTGCGTAGTTCCTCCTGAAGTTTTCTGCTGAAAATGCTGCGGTTGCCGTCAGCCAATTCCTGCCGCATGTCAACGATCTGCGTGTGCGCAAGCCCGGAAGGGCTGATTCGGTCTGGCAGTGTCAAACGTTTAGATGTTCCCTGCTCACTGCGCACATACGTCTCGATGGACGGGGTCGCTGATCCCATCAGCAAAACAGCACCATGCGCCTTTGCGCGCATCCGGGCTACTTCACGAGCATGGTAACGGGGATGCGTCTCCGATTTGTAAGACGATTCCTGTTCCTCGTCGACGATGATCAGCCCAATCCGCCTGAGCGGCGCAAAAACTGCCGAACGGGCGCCTACGACCAGCCTGACATCTTCGCGTAAAATCCGCTGCCACTGTTCATAGCGCTGGGAAGGTGTCAGTCGACTGTGAAGAACAGCGATTGATGAACCGAAACGTGACTGGATCCGCTGAATCATCTGAGGCGTCAACGCAATCTCGGGCACAAGGATGATCACACCCCGACCGCGATCGATGGCAGCCTGTGCCGTCTGCAGGTAGACTTCTGTCTTACCGCTGCCGGTCACGCCATGCAGCAGGTATTCCGCCGGAGAATCGGGTGACCGGCCGGATTCGTCCGCGTCAAGTGTCTGGATGATCTGATGTATCGCTGCCGCCTGGTCCAGATTGGGGTTGAAAGCATCCTGGTGCTCAACCGGTTCATCGCTCAAATTGTCACGGGCGACCACCTGTCGGAAGAAATGGATCCATCCATTTTTGGCAAGCGTCGATAGAACGGAACGGCTCACCTGACAGGCACTCATGATCTCCTGAACAGGAGCCTGACTGCATTCCAGCAAAAGTTCAATGACCCGATACTGCCCGAGGCGGTTGATCTCACCGTCAAGGAGACGGCTGGAAGCCTCCTCAGGATCGACCAGGGCGGCGAAGCGAAGCGATCGATCGCCAACAGCGCTGACCGCTGACGGTACCATACAGCGCAGCGCATCTGCCGTCGAACAAAGCCAACGAAAGCGCATCTTTTCAGCCAGTAAAATCTGGTCTGGCAGTAATACGGGACGCGCAGACAGGACCCGCTGAACGGGTTTGACATCAAACGTCGTTTCTTCCGGTTCGACAACCGCTACGACGTAAGCCTGAGCGAGACGATTTCCCGATCCAAACGGTACTTCGACCAGACTGCCGATATCCGTCTGCCGGCGCAAGGCCTCCGGGATGCGGTATGTGAAGGGTCGATCAAAAGCACGTGTTGCCTCACTCAGAATGACCTGGCAAAATCGATCCAATGAAGCACACCTCCCTGATTAAAATAACTGGAAAAGATCAAGCTGGCTCGACTCAGGCATTCCGTCGAGGCAGCCGCTGGCAGCCAGGCTTTCCAGTACAGCTTGTCCGATGCCGGATCGGCGCATCAGGTCCTCCTGCGTCTTGAAATTGCCGTCCTGACGCGCTTTGACGATTTGTTCGGCAACTGCGGCACTGACAGAGGGGATTGCGTTGAGCGGCGGCAGGATACGGCCGGTTGCTACGATCTGAAAGCGTGTGGCATCAGATTGATGCAGGTCGACGGGAACAAAATCAATGCCCCGAAGCTGCATTTCCTCAACCAGTTCAAGAATGTAGTAAATGCGCTGCTCGCGATCTGTACTGGTTCGGAAGGCCTTGCGCAGATCCTTGCGCGCCTGGCGAATCTGGTGATGCGGCCGACACATGATGCTGCTGTCAAATTCATCGGCTCGAACTGTAAAATAACTACAATAGTACGCCTCTGGATAATAAACTTTGAAATAGGCAATCCGCAGTGTGGAGATCGTATAAGCGACCGCGTGCGCTTTTGGAAACATATAGCGAATCTTCTTACATGATTCAATATACCACTCCGGGACGTTTCCGGCACGCATCTCCGCTTCGTGTTCTTCGGTCAGTCCGCGGCCTTTGCGGACCCGCTCCATAATGTCAAAAGCCATTTTGGGTGCTAATCCATTGTAGATCAGGCCTGTCATGATACTGTCACGACAGCCGATTACGTCTTCAATCGTACACGTTCCTGACTGAATCAACTCCTGGGCGTTGCCCTTCCAGACATCGGTTCCATGAGACAGGCCCATCAACTGAACGAGATCATAAAACCGGCCGGGACGCGTCTCGCGAATCATGTCACGCGCCATAAAGGTTCCCATTTCAGGCAATCCCAGCGTCGCGCAATCATCTGTCGCCTCGCCAGGGGCTATTCCCAGCGCTTCAGTCGATTGGAAGAGCGACATCACCCTGGGATCAGGAATCGGAATTTGTGCAACGTCAACACCTGTCATATCCCCCAGCATTTTCAGCATCGTGGGATCATCGTGTCCCAGAATGTCCAGTTTCAGGATGGTTTCATGCATGGCATTGAAATCAAAGTGAGTTGTAATCGTTCCGTTGATCCGTTTGTCAGCCGGATGCTGAACAGGCGTAAAATCGTATATTTCACGTTCCTTGGGAACGACGACGATTCCGCCTGGATGTTGGCCGGTTGTCCGCTTAACACCGATTAACCCTTGCGACAGCCTGCGGATTTCGGCCTGGGTCACAAACTGGCTGTGGTCCTCATAATACTTGCGAACGATCGCCTGTGCATTTTTTTCCGCATAGCTGCTGATGGTGCCTGCCCGGAATGTATGACTGCTGCCGAACATTTCCTCGATGAACCGGTGTGCTCTCGGCTGATATTCACCGGAGAAGTTCAGGTCGATATCCGGTTGTTTATCACCGTTGAACCCAAGGAATGTCTCAAAAGGAATATCCTGGCCATCCCGGTTCATCACATGTCCGCAATCCGGACAGTCACGCGGCGGGAGATCGTAGCCGGAGCCAAAAGTTCCTGTCTGGTCAAAGATGGAATGGTGGCAATGCGGACAGACGTGATGCGGCGGCAGCGGATTGACTTCCGTTATGCCGCACAGTGTGGCAACCAGAGAAGATCCGACGGAACCCCGTGAACCGACGATATAACCGTCTTCATTCGATTTTTTCACCAGCTTATGGGAGATGTAGTACATGACTGCAAATCCGTTTTCGATGATCGACGCCAGCTCACGCTCAATACGATCCCGAACGGTCTCCGGCACCTGGCCTTCCCGGCCATAAACAGCCAGGGCAGCAGACCAGGTCAGATTTCGCACTTCATCAGCAGCCTGTTCAATCAAGGGCGGAAATGAACCGTCCGGAAAGGGTTTCAGGTCAGCGCTTATCTGAGCAGCGATAGCTGCCGGATGATCAATGACGGCCATTCTGGCATTCGTTTCACCCAGGTAGGCAAAAGCATCCAGCATTTCACCCGTCGTTTTGTACGATAAATCGGTCGGCTGATCAGCGTCATCATACCCCATGTCATGCATCAGCAGACGACGGTAAATTTCGTCATCCGGGTTGACAAAGTGGACATCACCTGTCGCGCAGACCCATTTTTTCATCTGTCTGCCCCACTCAAAGATAACTCGGTTAATTTTCTGCAGATCTTCAGTGGTTGTCAGTCCGCTGTCCGGATTCCGTAGATAAAAAGCATTGTTATCCAGCGGCTGGATTTCAAAATAGTCATAAAACCGGGCCAGGCGAAGAGCTTCTGGCGAACGAAGCTGTTGCAGTGCCTGCTGTACATCATATGAGGAGCGATAGGCATTGAGTGCTGACTGGAATATTTCTCCGCGCTCACAGGCACTGCCGACAATCAGCCCCGCTTTGTAGTAGGTTAACAGGCTTCTTGGGATACGCGGACGCATGTGAAAAAAGTTCAGGTGTGAGTCCGAGACAATCCGATATAAATGATAGAGTCCTAAACGGTCTTTCGCCTGAAGAATGACATGATAAACCGTTTGGTTATGACCGACCACCTCATCCTGGCCCAGACAGCCAGCCAGCTGGTTGAGCTGATCGATCGTAGTCACCTGGCTCCTTTGCCAGAGCTGTGAGAAAACCATGCCGCAGGCCAGTGCGTCAGATTCAGCCCGGTGGGCCTGATCGAGCGGCACGCGAAGATGTTCTGCAACCTGACCAAGCCTGTGGTTTTTCAAGTCCGGCAGGAACAATCTGGCCAGCGCCAGTGTGTCAATCAACGGCGGATTGAATTTGATCGTCGGGTCTGTGTCCTTTTCTGTGCGGATGCCTTCATACCGCAGAAAATTAATATCGAAGAACACATTATGGCCGACCACAGGACGGTCGCCGATCCACTCATTCAGTTTTTCCAATACGGACAGCGGCGAGGGTGCACCCGCAATCATCTCAGTTGTGATACCGGTCAGCATCTGTGATTTTTCCGATACCGGTATACCAGGATTGACCAGCTGGCAGAGACGATCTCCAGCGATAAAACCACCTTGGCCATCTGGCTCAAACCGGACCGCCGCGATCTCGATCAGCCGGTCTGTCGCTGGATCCAGACCGGTTGTTTCGACATCTATGGCGACAAAACCGTGTGCCAATGTTGTCTGTTCACAGTGCCAGGCAACCGGTTGTCCATCATCAACCAGATAACCTTCGAGACCATAGATGATCTTTATCGATGTTCCCTTTTTCTGAAGTTCAGCACGCACAGCCGCCGCCTCCGGGAACGCCTGAACCACACCATGATCCGTTATGGCGACTGCCTCATGTCCCATAAATGCAGCGCATTCAACCAACTCCCTGGTTCCGCAGGTCGCATCTTTTGCGCTCATTTTAGTATGTGCATGCAGCTCGATTCTGCGTAGCAGCTCGGAATCTGTCCGTTTCGCGAACGGTTTCGCTTTTTGAATTCCCAGTACGCGAGCCTGCAAGTCCTTGCTGAACTGGGCATCAAAACTGATTTCTGCCGCAACAGCAATTACTGCACCGTCTGCCAGCTCTGCCTGAATACGCTCTTCATCAGCAGGGCGGGCAAAAAGGATACAGCTGATTGAGCTCGTAAAATCAGTCAAACTAAATTTGAAGAGTCTACGCGTCCCGTCACTGATTGTCCGGGTTTCAAAATCGAAAATTTGACCTTCAATCAGAGCCAATCCTGTCTCACTGTTTAAATCAACGATCGGAACCCGCGTCAGATCGGAATTGATACGTCCCCAGGCGACGCCATTTTGTCTTGGTTTTCGTCTCTCAGGCTGGTTTTTCACAGAACCATTTATCATAGGCTTTGTCTGCTGCTGATGATTATTTGCTGCCGTCATCTCTTTTCGTTTTTCTTTGCCTGACGTGTGGGCACGGTTTGCCCGCTCACGATGGTCCCGGCTCATCCGATGAGCATACGAGCATAAATCTTCCTTCGCTTCACCGTCCGGCTGGATAATATATGAGAGGTCTGCGTTGATATGCTTCTTCATCATCGTCTCAAGCTGCCGCAGATGTTGCTGGGTCACGACTTGTCGGGACGCATCGGACAGCAGAAGTTGAACTGCTTCACCCTGGACAGAAAAAACAGCATCCTGAAGCAGCGATGCCACGAGCGCATCTTCATGCCATAAATGACGGATCAGCCATTTACCAAGAGCTGCTGCGTAACAGGCACTTTCAGCCGCATTCATTTTTTGCGGAAATCGCTGGCTGATGATCACATCACAGGCCGACCAGACCTGCTCCAGAGCCTCCTCAAGACGACAGAGCAGGTCAGGATCACAGGGTGACTCCAGCAAACAAGATACGGTGACTGTGCCGTTTTTACGGATGTTTACCTTGGAGACATGGCCTTTGATGTCGACGAATTGACTGCGGAGTGATTCCTTCAGCTGCAGCTTGTTCACAAAATCACCGATGGATATTTGCTTCATGACACGTATCTTATGATCCTCCAGTTGATTGATTATTATTGACTCGGTTGTTCTTTAGCCGCTGCTATCTGCTGTCTTTCATCACACAAACGTCTGACTTCATCGATCAGCGCATCGACTGCTTCTGTTTCGCTGACTTTCCGGAGAACCTTGCCATCGCGAAAAATCATAAAATGTCCCTTGCCGCCGGCAATTCCGATATCCGCCTGCTTGGCTTCACCGGGGCCATTGACGATGCAGCCCATAACCGCAACCTTGATCGGTTCGCGGAATTCTGAAAGCCGTTCTTCCACAGCAGCCGCAATCGACTGCAGGTCAACCTCAGTTCGGCCACAGGTCGGACAGCTGATCAGCAGCGGTCCACGACTTCGTAAATTCAACGCTTTTAGAATTTGCCAGGCTGTTCGGACCTCTTCAACCGGATCGGCAGTCAGGGACACGCGCAGCGTATCACCAAGTCCCATCATGAGGAGGGCGCCGATACCAATCGCTGAGCGGACAACACCATCTCTTAGTGTGCCGGCCTCCGTCACGCCGATATGCAGCGGATAATGTGTCTTCTTGGCCAGAAGGCGATACGCTTCCAGATTTAACACAGGGTCAGATGCCTTGATGGATAGAACGATATCTTCGAAATCACATGCTTCAAGCAGCTGCATCGCTTCTATCGCCGATTCAACCATCGCTTCAGGCGTAACGCCACCAAATCGTTTGAGAATGGTGTTGCTTAGTGACCCGGCGTTGACCCCGACACGAATCGGAATGCCGCGTGTACGGGCGGCAGTGGCAATTTGTCTCAGGCGATCTTGGCCGCCGATATTACCGGGATTGATCCGTATTTTGTCGGCACCGGCATCAATAGCGGCCAGCGCCAGACGATAGTCAAAGTGGATATCCGCGACAATCGGCAGCGGTGACCGGGCACGGATTCTGCCAAATGCCTCCGCAGCCTCACTGTCCGGTACCGCAAGACGGGTTAAATCGCAACCTGCGTCAGCAAGCTGATGGATCTGTTCCAGTGTTGCACTCACATCCCGCGTATCCGTATTGTTCATGGACTGGATGACCACCGGCGCTTGTCCGCCGATCCGAAGGGACCCCACAAAAACAGGTCGTGTCTGGTGTCGTTCAATCATAACTCGATCCTCATCATTTCCGTCATTTGCCAGCCAGCCGAAGCACATCGAACATCAACGCAGTCAAGGCCAGCAGTATGATAAAGGCGATACCAACCATGCCAATCAGGTTTTGTACGCGGTCAGGCAGCCGTTTTCCTCGGATGGCTTCGACGACGATCAAAATCAGGTGATGTCCGTCAAGCGGCGGGATGGGCAGCAGGTTCATGAACCCCAAAGTCACTGAAATAATGGCAAACATCCAGAGCAGCTGATAGATTTTTTCGACAAACGGTTGCTCTTCCGTTACCACATCGCTGATCATGGAAACAACACCGACCGGCCCTGACAACGTATCCTGAGGCCTGATGGTGCCGCTGAACATGGCTCCGATGCTCTTGAATGTGACCTTGACGATCGACCAGGACCATTGGAATGATTGTCCGATTGCCGGGCCTGCCGCCTGTGACGAGGCAAAGTAAATGCCTGTGTCAACAGGATCGCTGTATCGGGTTGCCTGCATCGTCACGGTCTGTTCGGATCCGTCACGTAAGATACTGACTTGCATCGGTTCGCCTTTGCTGTCTGCCACTGCTTTGGAAAAAGCCTGCATATCTGTACTCGATGCACCGTTTGCTGAAAGGATGATGTCACCGGCCTGCAATACCGGATTGCCATTGTTGGAATCCGGATCGACTGATTCGATCGCAATCCTGCCATCTGAACCTGTCGTGACAGTAATTCCAAGCCGATAGGCATCTCGATAAGCCGGGTTTAGCGTGACCGTCCGTGTTGTCTGATCAGCTGAGCGAACAACAAGAACCATCGCCTCGTCCTTTTGAATAAACATCGTTTCGGCTGAATAATCGAGCGTTGTCCTGACGCGCGTTCCGTTGATTTCAAGGATACGGTCACCTGCCTCGATTCCTGCCTCGGAAGCCAGCGACAGGTCTGGTACAGAAGCAATCAGCGGAATCGTATATCCAAACGATACAAACATGATAAAAAAGGCCAGAATACCCGAAAGAAGGTTTAAGGCAGGGCCAGTGGCAATAACGGTCGCGCGAGCCCACAACGGCCGATTGTAAAAATGACCCGGATCGGCAGATCCCGGTTCGTCATCCGAAAATTCACCTGCAAATCGGACGGAAGCACCGATCGGAAACAGTTTAATACTGTACTTGATTCCGTTTCGCTCCCATGAGAACAGAACAGGGCCCATAAAAATTGAGAATTCCTCGATGGTAAAACCCAGTTTTCGACCGGTCAAATAATGCCCCAGTTCATGAACGATCATCATGACACTCAGGATAAGAATACCGACAATGATACCCATAATACCCATGCGCTGCTAGACTCCTTTGCCAGATTCAGCGAGGTCCAGAACATACGCTCTGGCTTCGCGATCACAATTCATCATATCATCAAAGCTGAAAGCTGTCATGAAATCAGATTTCAGATGATGGTTCATACAGCCGGCAACCAGTCGTTCGATATCCGTAAATTGGATGGCTTCGCCAAGAAATAATCCCACAGCAGCTTCATTTGCGGCGTTCATGACGGCCGGCAGTGTTCCGCCTGTTTTAGCTGCTTCATAAGCCAGTCCCAACAGCCGAAAGGTCTCAAGATCCGGTGCTTCAAACGTGAGCTGCGCGGCTTGCCGGTCAAATGGATC
>Ga0123335_1007493_pt1 | contig 12159 bp, 14 predicted proteins | sample BiotimSIPDNA_2_FD_89707 | JGI IMG/M metagenome (GOLD analysis project Ga0123335, IMG submission 89707) | Anaerobic biogas reactor microbial communites from Washington, USA - Biogas_R2 time_0 SIP DNA | ecosystem: Engineered > Bioreactor > Anaerobic > Unclassified | place: Washington, USA... | reverse complement strand
TACATCAATAATATTGATCGGCATCATCGTTCTTACTCTATTCTATCAGTTGCTCAGGAAATATTTGGTGAAAGTTGTTTGTCTTGATCTTTTTTAACCTCCAATATCCACCAGATTACCCCAAACTACGCTACTCTTCATCACCATTGGTCACGCCAGGCTGGATTACTTCCTGGAGTTCACCGCGGAAGTTAACCAGAATCCTGAAGCCGACCATGGTCATATACATACGCATGTCGTTGGGGAAACCAGTTTCCTGCAATTGGGCAAACTGCTTATCGCGGTTTTCAAGTTGACTGCGGATGACAGCAATTGAGAAGATATCCTCCTGACCGAGCATTTTTGCAGTGTGCTCGCTCAAGATTTCTTCGTTACCTTCAATACCTGCAGACAGATGCTCCCAAACCTGGCGGTCAACAAATTCAGCTGAAATGTGTCGTTCAAAACCCTCGTCATCCGCAACATAGTTGGGTTCATCGCCAACATACACGACCGGCAGCTGCCGTTCGTGTTCATCGTAAACCAAGCCTTCAAAAATCGCCTTTTTCACAAAATCCTCTTTTCGTGTTTCAGCTTTAGTATAGAAGGAGATTGTTAGATTATCGTTTAACTTTTCGGTTGGTCTCCGAACCCGGTAACAACATCTACGCGGGTGCCGGTCGGTTCGCCGTGGAAATACTGGTTAAACGGCACTTCCGGGGTGGTCCAGCGATAAAGCCATTTTGCATCCTCAGCTTTCATGTTGATGCAGCCATTGCTCATAACCTTGCCCCAGTTGGAATGCCAGTAAGCGCCGTGGAAGGCGACCCCCTGGATGGTGATATAACTCACCCAGGGAACACCAGGCAGGTCATAGAGATTGGGGTTGTCGGGCTCGTTCACCATGCGCCGGCAGGGTCGTTTTCGCTCTGTCATCCAGCGACCCATCGGCGTGGAGCCGTTTCTTTCACCGGTGGAGACTTGCGTTTCCCAAACGGGCTTGTTGAACTCGAAGGCACGCACCATCTGAGTGCTTAATTCCAGGACCAGGCGTTTCTGGTCCTGCGGAATCTCTGGTCTCAGCGGTGTGACTTCTTCAGGTTCGATACGTCTGACTGTGTAGGCTCTGACAAAATAGGAAACACCGCTAAAGTCATCCCATAACTCGTACCATGGAAACCCCTGATCATCGGTGGTTTTGCCAATGATCCAGAAATTGTTTTCGTAATAAAAAGTTCGATGAATGTCACGGACATTGGGTCGGCTATAGACTGGCACGATTGGAACGGTGATCTGACCGAGGCAACCTTCGGCAGGAATCGGGCGTCGGTCGATCGGATTTGGGCGGTTATAGACCGGTTGAACCCAAGAAGCATCGAGATACTCGCCGTTGCCGATCTCATACCAACCCAGCCGCTGCCCGTTAATGTTGGTGGTGTGCACCATTCCTTTGATCTCGACGATATCATCATACACAAGCATATCCAGGGCTTCGGCTAAATGTCCTGGTTCTTTCTTGACCTGAAGTTTATAGCGCAAGACGCGACCGAGACGATCGTTGGGTCCCCAGCCAAACAAGGTGGCAGAAGCGGGTTTGGGCTCGGTCATCATCATACCTAAAGCGCCTAACCCCATAGACTTTAGAAAATTTCTACGTGTTAGTTTTAAATTTTTCATTTCAATAGTGTACGTTAACTGGTATCCCTACGAAAGCCCAGTTGTATAACCATTCGGCTTCACTGGTCTCCATATTCACGCAGCCATAGCTCATGGGAGTGCCAAAATTGTTATGCCAATAGGTGCCATGAATGCCATATCCCTTATAAAAATACATCACATAAGGGACATCAGGTAAATTGTAGCCGGGTCCAACCATGTCATCGGAGCGCAGTTTAATCCACACATAAAAAGTGCCAGTGACAGTAGGCGTAACATCCAGACCGGTGGACACCAAAAACGAATTTACGATCGTTGTGTCTTCATAGGCATACAGCCTCTGTTCGTTCAGGTTGATATCAATCCATTTGTCACCCAGCGAAACCACCTCAGGCGGCTCGTAAGGCTCGGGTTCGTAGAGAAAAGGCTCAATCTCAACGGTTGGCACGGGAGTCTCAGTGGGCGTGGCAGTTGGTGTGGGCGTGTCAGTCGGCGTAGGTGTGTTGGTCGCCACTGGGGTCGCTGTGTTGGTCGGTGTATTGGTTGGTGTGGTGGTGTTGGTAGGCGTCAGGCTGGGTTTTATCAGCGGGTTACTTTCGTTTTTAATTAAAAATTGCTGCCCTGCCACCGGACGGTCAGGAATGATTCCGACCGAATAGAGACCAAAAATGATCAGCCCGGCAATCAATGCCAAAAGGAGGATAGCCCATGCAGGTCTGTGGCTTCGCGCGGTTCGTTGAGCCGTATCTGCGCTGGTAAGATCTTCTTCTGCGGGAGCCCACTGCCCGGCAGTCTCCAGGCGCGAGCGGGCACTCGACCAGCGCATCGCTTTGTAAACATAAGGGTTGTCGGGGGTGGAGTCGAGCAGCTCGCGCAGTAAGACTGCACTCTCCTCAGGTTCTGAAAGCCCGGCAAGGATCAGTTTCGCGTCACTATTTTCCGGCGAATTGATCAGGGCGCGCTCTGCCAGTTGCCTTGCAAGCGCAGAATCACCATCCAGGATGGCTTGTTTTGCCTGCCGGATGAATTCAGGAGCGTTTTTAGCTTGCTCGATCATCGACTCTCGTTTTCACCATATTGCTATGGTTGTTTTACCTCTTCGTCATTCATGTAACAACTGATTCCCGCGAAGATACCTTCTGCCAGCAATTCTGGCTGGGTCTTCAGGATCTCCTGGTCAAGATTCAGAAAGCCCAGTTCAATGATCCCTGCAGTGGTGTAAGGGCTGATTTCATCAAAAGCGTGGTAGGAGGTCATGTCAGTTGTTACCGACTGATAATGATACCTTAAACCTGTGATGTTCGCATAACGGTCTGCCAAACACTGCACAAGCCTTGTGGAACTCTGATCACCTTTTTGCGAAAAAGCCGCGGCAACTTTGAAACCAGTCGCCGAATCGTTGATGTAATCACAAGAGTCTGAATGGATCGAAAGGAGCAATCCAGCTTCATAATTTTTCAAGCGTGCGTCGAATTCATCGAGCAAATCGACTTCAAAACCTGCCGTAATCAGTTTTTGCTGGGCATAGGTGGCAACATTGCTATTAATCTCTAACTCGGTTAACCCATTAGCGCAGACCGCACCACTATCGAAGCCGCGGTGTCCAACTACAATGCCGATTCGGTTTGTGGGAAAGCCTGCTGGCAAAACCCCTGCGGCGATTTCGGTTTGGGTAAGCCGCTCACCATCAGCGATCACCTCCCCAACCTGCTTTCCCAAGCTGCCAGCGGCAAAATTGCCAGGCATCCAAAGAGAAAACAAGGTGGCGGTAATGATGCCTGCGAGGATCACAGTTGATAACACCTGCCAGATCAAAATAAAAGCGCTTTTTACTGCCTTACTGTTTGGCGGCAAGATCGGTTCTTGCCGGGAGCTAATCTGCTTTTGCTGCCATTTTTCAAAACGGTTTTGGCTGCCCATACCGTGCTCCTCTTGCCCGGACTTACCGGCACGCCCCTGGGAATCTGAAGAGGAGCGTGGTGGCTCTACTGGCTGGTGGTCAGCTTTTGGCTGCCAAAATCCGGCTTTGCGGGGTAGGTTTTCGTCATCGGTCTGATACATTTGTTTTGACATCGTTATTCCTGTTTCACGTTAATTAACCAAAGCTTCAATATCTCTGTATAATATGCATGCCTGAATGTTCTGAAAGGAATGGTGCAAATCCTATGCCAGAGAAACTCAGTCCACAAGAGCAAGAACACCTGCTAACCGTCGCGCGGGAAGCAGTGACGGCTATTGCCCATAATCAACCCCTCCCCAATTTAGACCCGGAGAGGTTTACCCCCAGGTTGAATGCTAATGGTGCCAGTTTTGTGACACTCACGCTCTATGGTCAGCTGCGCGGCTGCATTGGCACATTGGAGGCTTACCAGCCATTGGTTTTGGACGTGCAGAAAAGAGCAGTGCAGGCTGCCAGTGAAGACCCACGTTTCACACCGGTTACACCTGAAGAAGCAGACAAGCTGACCATTGAGGTCTCACGTCTGTCCAATCCGGAACCGCTCGAATACAATAATCCGCAGGATTTAGCCGCGAAACTTAGACCCGGTATTGATGGGGTAATTATTTCAGAAGGTCACCGACGGGCAACTTTTTTACCTCAGGTTTGGGATGAATTGCCCGACCCAAAGCTTTTCCTGGCACAACTCTGCCGAAAGATGGGCTGCAGCCCCAATTACTGGAAGCACAAAAAACTGGAAGTCCAGATCTATCACGTTGAAGGTTTTTCAGAAAAACCACAAGAGCGAGGTGTCTGACACCTCGCTCTTTTTTCGTTTAAAAAGTATTTTTTAATTCTTTGTTTCTGAGGCTGCGTATGCCTGACCGGTCAGATGTGCCACCATCAACTGACTGTAAGTGGTTGTCAAAATGACCCCGATGAATAATATAATCGAGCCAAGGGGGGAGATAAACCCCGCGATAAGCATCCCCGCAAAAACCAGCAGCCAGGCTGAAAAATTGTTGCCGAGTCGCTTAAAGAAATTGCCCCATTCGAAGGCGGAAGCGAAAGTATCTTTGACAGCAAAATTCGCCATAGCGATCGGCTCGAAGATTGCCAGGAAAAGAGCATAGACAAAAAACAATAAGCCGCAGATAAGCATAACGAAAATCCCGAAGCCTCCGATAGAGTCGTTATTGTTGAGAGCCATCGTCGGAATAAGCATAATTCCGGTAATGATGAAAATAGGAATGGCGTAGACCAACCCTATCAGGAAAAACCGGAAACCTCGCCCCAGGTCTTCACCAAAGTTGAACCTGGGCAGCGGGCGAATTTCATTCTGGACGACGTTCTTTATCGTGCGCAGGGTGTAACCGGTGAAAGCCAACTGACCGATCACGGGAATCAAACTGACCAAAATGGGCACGATCAGTTTGTCGAACCATTGTTCGTCATCAAAGATGTAAGTGAATGCTTTTCCAAAGTTAACCATAATAATCTCTCCATGATACTTGATTTACTTGATTATAGTGCCATAATGCCCATCACTCAATCTTTGTAAAAGCAAGGGGATTTACTACCAGATCATGTTCTTTTTAGAGCTGACGATATTCGTCCACATCGAGCACAAAAACAGTGGCTTGCTTTTCCTTTTCATTTTCAGATGGAGTAGTACTCTCTTTGATGATATCGAGTGCCCGCTGTACACGTTCTGGGTCAACCCCAATGATTAGCGTGCTGCGACCGCTGCGAAAGAAGCCCCCGGTAGAAGCGATGAATGTCACCCTAAATTTCTCATCGGTCAGTCTTTTGGATACGCGTTCGTTGTCTCCATCTTTGATAATTGCCATAATCAATTTCATATCAATACTCCTCAAAGTGTTCGACTTTCATGGTAAAGATTGTGACACCACCGATCATCGTTTCAGCGGGAATGACCATCGGGAAGGGGGTGTAATCCATTGTCGCGGCGACGTAACTGACTCGCTTTTTAGCGGCTGCGGAGAGCAATTCAACAACTTTATCTTTCTGTCGGTCGTCGGTGGCAATCAGAAAGGTAACATTTTTCTCAAGTAAAAAACCACCAGTACTGGGGAATTTGGAGAAAGAGGTGCGCTCTTGCTGCAGAGCCTCCTCGACGATATCACTGTCCTGATCGTTCACGACAGCCAGTACCATCCTGGTGACAGGCGTTTCCAATTTGCTCATAAGCCTCCGCTTGATTAGATCGGTTTGATTTATTCTAACGTAAAAAAAGCGAATTCCCAAACGAGTTCGAGAGATCGTCGTGAAAAATGCAGAAGACAGTTGTACTGCCGTCCTATTTCCATTCACCGCCAGCGTAGCGCGGCACAATTGGCGCTTAATTAATCAAACCAATTGACAACCATATCCTCGAGGTCGTCATTATCGACTTCGGCTTCACTGACCACCCTGCCATAGACCGTTGCGCCGGCTCGCAGTGCCGACTTGGTATCGCGGGTTTTAAGCGGGTGCCACCACGGAAGATCTTCGCCGTCTGCCACCAGTCGGTAGGCACAGGTCTTCGGCAGCCAGTCAAGATTTCTGGCGAGTTCCGGCGTCAATAGGATGCATTCCGGTACATTCTCATGGCGGTTGAGATAATCGCTGCAGCGGCAAGTGGGTAGGTCGAGGTAGCGGCAAACCACGTTGGTAAACTTCACCTCCCTTGTGTTGCGCTCGCGAAACTTAATCAGGCAGCATTTGGCGCAACCATCACAAAGCGACTCCCACTCTGTGTGAGTCATCTCTTCAAAGGATTTTTCTTTCCAAAATTGAGTCATGCTCGGTCTTTCACACTGCAGGGTAAAGATTGCCCTGGATAAATGGGATTAGAGCCAGCTTAACTGCCATCGCATACAAATCAGCCCGGGTGATCAAGTCATTGGTGAGTAAGCCGACCCCGCCGCTGGATTGTTTGCTGTTCTCCTGCCCGAAGACGAGGTCATCCGCTTCGCCTTGTTCCATCCCCTGCCTGACCAAATCAGCAATTCTTTCAGGCAAAATGTAGGAAGCTGACCGGGCAAAACCTTGGTTTTGTTTCCCAATTATAAAAACCCAGCTATACGCCGCCAGAACTCCTTCGATGTTGCTCAAGCCACCTTCCACACCGACCCAATAGTCAGCCTCAGCAAAAGCCCCCCGCGCATTGACAGCACGGTTGCGGGCACCTGCCAGGGTCTCATGGTCACCCATTGGCTGCGATGAGACCCCCGAGTCCACCTCGCAGACCTTGAAATCAAACACCTGGGTTGAGAAAACAGCTTGGAAACCCGCCCGCACTGCAGCGAGTTTGCTCGGGTTCCCAGAGCCAATTACGACAACTTTACTCATCTATAGTTCAGCGCGTTCCTTGAGCAAAGCCTGCAGCTGCCCAACAATTGATGCTGCTTCTTCCCGCAAGTGTCGACCCTGGTTGAGCAACGCGATTGCTTTGCTTTCATGCTCATAGCCAATCAGGTTGATTTCAACGTTTAGGAAGGCAGATTCCAACCCGGCGCGAGCCTGATAGACCCCAGAGGCAGCATCCGAAATCGTATTGATATTGCCAATTTCAGCCATGCGCCTGGCTAACTTCATCACCTTAAGGCACATTTCGGCAGTGTGCAGCGGGGTGGCTGCCGCCGTGAAACTGGCTTCCTTGATCGCATCTTCACGAATCTGAATATTCTCTTCCGTATCTCGGGGCAAACGCCTGGCGATCAGGATGCCTTCGAAGGATTGTGCGTCCAGTTCGATCGCTTCGGTGAGATCTTTGCGCAGCGCCTCGCCTTTTTCGATCGCCTGCCAGCATTCCTCTTCAACATCTTTATATTTTTGTCTGCCTGTAGTCAGGCGGGCAACCATCACCGCCAGGGCAGCGCCAAGCGCCCCGGCATAAGCAGCCGCAGAGCCGCCGCCGGGGGCGGTTGTGCCTTCGGCAACCTCGTCCAGGAAGCTTTTCTGGGTTGAGTCAGCCTGAGTGCCTTGCACAGCAAACAGTCGGTTCTCGAGCAGTTGCTCGTGCTCAAAACCGTCCAATTGCAGATAGTAGCGACCTGCATTGATGATCGCCCTGCTTGGGACCAACCCCACAATCTCGGTGTGGTCTATGCCCGCGCCGTATCGCTGGGCTTCGCGGCGAACGAATTCGGTTACCTGTGCCATGGGCGACCGGCGGTAGTTGGTCAGGTTCATTGATACCTGTGCCAGACCGTCGACCAATACACCCATGCCTTTCACGAAATGGAAGCCACCAGAGGAGTTGCGAACCCGCCGGGCGATTTTTTCAGCGATACTCACATCGGGCGTGTTCAGGAAAATGTTGTAGGCAATTAATGGTTCGCGCGCGCCGATGACAACCGCGCCAGCTGGACCCATCACCTTGGGTCCGAAATCGGGTTCGCGATAGGGGTTTGTCGCGATGGTTTCTTTGATGCCTTCATACTCACCGCGGCGAATATCTTCCAGGTTTACACGGTCTGGGCGGGTAGATGCTGCCTCATAGAGATATACCGGGATATTCAAGGTGTCAGCAACACGCTTGCTAAGGCGGCGGGCAATTTCGATGCATTCCTGCATGGTCACGTCTGTGATCGGCACAAACGGGACCACATCTGCAGCGCCCATGCGCGGGTGTTCGCCCTGATGCTGGTTGAGGTCGATCAGTTCAGCAGCCTTGGCGATGCCCAGATAGGCGGCTTCTTCCACACCGGCAGGATCCCCGATGAAGGTCAGAACGGTTCGGTTATGGTCCATGTCCGAGTGGCGGTCCAATATGTGGACACCCGGGACGGACGCGACTGCCTCCATAATCGCTTCGATCACTTCCGGTCTTCTGGCGTCAGAAAAATTGGGGATGCATTCGATGATTTTCATAAACCAACCTCTTCATTTTTATAGTTTATTATACCAAGCTGGAAAAAAGTGTTGACATTGAATGACATGATAACTTCTTGGTTTTGTGATGGTTGTCAGAAGAGAGAAATGATAGTTAGCATATTATCAATATAGTTTTGGCTTTGTTCAATTATATTAATGTTTCTAACGATTAATCTTAGTTTTATTAATCTTTACCTTGACTTTATTGACTATTTATATTATAATAGGGGTATATCAGTAAGAAAGGAGAAAATATGAACCAATTGCCAAATAATTGTCCATTTTGCCAAGGAAACGTGATCGTAACACGGTTTTTCTGTCCTGATTGTAAGACTTCCATAGAAGGCAGATTTGCCATAGCACAAAGTCCGTTTCAAAACGTGACTTCGGAACAGATGAACTTTATGCTGACTTTTGTTCGCACTGAAGGTCGACTAAATCGTATGGAGGAGATCCTGGGGCTTTCATATCCAACTATAAAGAACCGCCTTGCTAATCTTATTGAAGTGCTGGGCTCGATTCCGGGAGAAATCCTCTCAAAACCAACTGAAACTCAGCGACGACAAATTCTTGACGATATAGAAGCTGGTCGAATCAACGTTAACCAAGCTCTTCGCTACTTAAACGGCGAGGATAAATACGAATAGAGAAAAGGAGAAAAATGAAAATCAACAGTGATGTAATTAGAATATTGAATATGTTCAAGGCAGACAAAATCGATATCAATGAGGCAACTCAATTACTCGATACAATCGAGGTTCGCGATCCTGATCTCGAAGAAACCCGATGGATGAATATCATCCTTAAAATATTAGATACCGATGACGAATTAGTAAATATTCATGTTCCATTAAATCTGTTCAAGAAAGGGCTTCGAATGGGTGCCAGGATAAGTCTTGGCAGGTCATTAAAAGACCTTCACGAAGATTTTGATGATGTTCTATCATATGCTGAAACAGACCCAGATTTCTTAGATGAAAATGGTAGGGGTGTGGTTGTTGGTTTAGAAGAATATGATTACAATGAGTGGGCTTACATAACCTTGGAGTAATTGGTTTGACTTAGAGAAGGTGGTTCCAACTTTCTAGCTAAATCTGCCAATAGGCAAAAAAACGCTCATCAACGTGGCAGTCTGTACACCATTAATCCGGTGCCTCCTTTTCAGACTGCCACGATTTTAAATCTAATAAGCTTAAAGGACCCTTAAGGAAAATGGAAAAAAGCTCATAATGACGCGGTCTTATCTAAGATGTCGAGCTCCGAATTCGCTTTTCAAAATCTAAATCTCAATAAAATTCTTTATCACATAGCCAAACACGAAGCTGATCAGGGCGACACCGACACTGATCGCTGCCATGCTGAGGAAATGCTTGCTAAATTTCTCATCCCGCAGTACCGACATGTAAAAACTAAAAAATGCGATAATGGCAAATACCGTGGACATCATCACCGCAAGGGCGATAAAATAGTTGCTAAAAACCAGGTAAGGCAAAATTAAAAACGCAACCGTGACAATGTAAGCGATGCCGGTATAGATCGCCGCTTTGAGAGGTTCTTTTGTTGTCTCCTCTTCGGTGCGGGTGGAGAGATATTCTGAAGCCGCCATTGAAAGAGCGGCAGCGATGCCGGTCACGAGACCGCTGAGGGCGATCATTCGCGTGTTTTGGAAGGCGAGCGTCAACCCCGCAAGCGTTCCGGAGAGCTCCACCAGGGCGTCATTTAGCCCCAAAACGATCGAACCCGCGTATTTCAGATGCGGTTCGTCGAGCATGGCAATCAGGCTTGCTTCGTGCTCTTCTTCGTCACGAATCAGCCAGTCAATCCCGGGGATGGTGCCTTCCAAGCTTTTATATGCGCTGATCGTTTTTTCTTCGCGATTCTCGAGCAGCTTAATCACAAAGGTGTAACCGAGCACTTTTGAAAGGAAACCAAAAAACCCGGTCACAATTTTTTGCGGTTTGGCGACCTTGCCTGTATATTTTTCCCAAAATTCGGTATGGCGCAGTTCATCCGCAGCCAATTTGCGAATTGTCTTTGCGTCGTTTTCGTCTTTTAAGTCGTTGGCAATAGCATTATAGATAACGTGGTCGTTAATTTCATCTTGTTGGAATTCTATTATTGCAGCCAGGGTCTTTTCATCAATCATGTCTATCCTCTCTCCCACGATTGTACCTGATAAAAGTTTGACCTCGACATTACCCTCGTTTAAATTGACTGAATTTGTCCAAAAAAAGCCGGTCCCTCGACCGGCTTTTAGGTTCAAATTTAACTTTCGGTTTAGTACATTCCGCCGCCGGGGGGCATCGCGGGTGCTGCGCCCTCAGGTTCGGGGATGTCGGTGATCAGGGCTTCGGTGGTCAGGATCATCGCTGCAATTGAAGCCGCGTTCTCGAGCGCGCCGCGGGTAACCTTGGCGGGGTCGATCACACCCAGCTCAACCATATCGCCGTATTCTTCGGTCAAAACGTTGAAGCCAATGTGCTGGTTACCAGATTCAGCCTGTTGCTGCTGCACGGTTGCGACAATCACAGAGCCATCTTTACCGGCATTCTCAACGATTTTCTTCATCGGCACAGGCAGGGCATTGCGCACAATATTGACGCCGATCTGAGCATCTTCCTGGTCCATTTTCAGGTCCTTGAGCGAATCCACAGCGTTGACCAAAGCGACACCGCCGCCAGGGACGATCCCTTCTTCAACTGCTGCGCGGGTTGCTGACAGCGCATCTTCAACACGATGTTTCTTTTCTTTCAGCTCGGTTTCGGTTGCGGCACCAACACGGATAATCGCGACACCGCCAGCCAGTTTCGCCAGGCGTTCCTGCAGTTTTTCGCGGTCATAATCGCTGGTTGTGTTCTCGATTTCAGCACGGATCTGGTCGATGCGACCTCTGATCGCGCTGGTATCACCCTTACCGCCAACGATCGTGGTGTTGTCTTTGTCGATGGTCACTTTTTCGGCACGACCGAGGTCTTCGATTGTGGCGTTTTCAAGTTTGCGACCGGTCTCTTCAGAGATTACGGAGGCGTTGGTCAGGATTGCGATATCCTGCAGCATTGCCTTGCGGCGATCGCCAAAGCCGGGGGCTTTGATGGCGACAACGTTCAGAACGCCGCGAATCTTGTTGAGCACCAGGGCTGCGATGGCTTCGCCGTCAACGTCTTCTGCGATGATAACGATATCGCGTTTACCCACCTGGACCATTTTTTCGAGCAGCGGTACGATGTCGTTCGCCGCAGAGATTTTCTTGTCATAGATCAAAATGTAGGGATCAACGATTTCGGCAACCATATGCTCGGTATCGGTGACGAAATAGGGGCTGATATAGCCGCGGTCAAACTGCATACCTTCAACATATTCGGTCTCAAATTCGAGCGCCTTCGATTCTTCCACGGTGATGACGCCGTCTTTACCAACTTTGTCCATCACATCGGCAATCAGCGAGCCAATTTGCTCGTCCTGGGCAGAGATGGTGGCAACGTTGCCGATCTCGGCTTTGGTGGTGATGTTGATTGCCTGGCTGTGAATCGCTTCAGATACGATACGGGAGGCTGCTTCGATACCGCGCTTGAGCAGCATCGGGTTGGCGCCGGCAGCCAGGTTTTTCAAACCTTCGCTGACGATCGCGTGTGCCAGCACGGTTGAGGTGGTGGTGCCGTCTCCGGCGATGTCATTGGTTTTGGTCGCTGCTTCTTTGAGAAGCT
>Ga0123335_1007492_pt1 | contig 12161 bp, 11 predicted proteins | sample BiotimSIPDNA_2_FD_89707 | JGI IMG/M metagenome (GOLD analysis project Ga0123335, IMG submission 89707) | Anaerobic biogas reactor microbial communites from Washington, USA - Biogas_R2 time_0 SIP DNA | ecosystem: Engineered > Bioreactor > Anaerobic > Unclassified | place: Washington, USA... | reverse complement strand
TTTATTGTCAGAAACAGACATGCAACTACTTGCTTTAGCCCTGGAACTAAAAGCTAATGGTGACCACCCAGAAATCATAACCGACGATTACTCAATACAGAATGTCGCCAAAAAAATAGGAATCGATTTTTACGCACTTGCAACGTTTGGAATACGACGCTTACTTGAATGGATACGCTATTGCCCTGCATGCCACAAAGAATACCCTGTTAACAGTAAATTCAATACCTGCCAAGTCTGCGGAACCATGTTAAAGAGAAAACCTAGAAAAACCGCCAAAAAATAAGCGTCACTTTTAGAACAAGGTTAAAAGGAAAATCAAAATTAACCCTTCAAAAGCAAAAATCGGTGCAACAGTTTTCTTAGCTCTGTTGAGAGCTAAATCGACAAGCAAAGATAAAGATTCTATTCGATTTTTGCCAATTACTCGAACCTGAGGCACAACCAATTGCATGCAGCCAGCTTTTGAAAGCTCCAAGTTGCCCTCGGCTGCTTTTGCAGCGTTTACGATATGATTAGTTAGTATGGTTTGATCCATCGCTTCACCTACTGGATGGTAACCCCGTCGACCAGTTACAAGAGCACTTACTGCATGAGTGTCTGTAGTGAATATCTCGTTTGCCTCAAACCCCGCGGCTGTTAGGTCTGACAGGATTTTCTCTCGCAACCCAGATATCATGTTATTGCCGTCGATGACAATGTAGGCTGTTTTTTGCTGTTCCACTTGAACCACTATAGCTGTGATGCCGCCAGTTCCCATACCCTGCTTAAGCGTGAATTCTTTTGGATAAACAGTGGCAGAGCCAACCATGAAGGGCTTTTTCTGCATCTCAACAGCTTTTTTGAGACATTTGGAAGCAGCAACCCGTAATTCATCCAAGTGCTCCACTGTGTCAACAACGTCGTCAAGGCTATTATGCGAGTTGACAACAAGGGCACAGGTTAAGCCATACTTTTGAGCTTCTTCACGAACGATGCGACCAAGCTCCTGAGGTAAATCTTCAGTAGTTTTGGGCGCAAGCGTAAATGACAGTAAAGCTGTTTTGCCAAAGATTTGGCATGAAGCCAAAGCCAAGCCTTCTTTCGCCGTTACAAAGGGCGAAGCCACATTGTCAGAAGCATCAAACTTGGATGCTTCAATCACTTGATTAATTATCCTGTGATTTTGTGCTTGCGAAGCTAAATCAAGTTCATGCCCTAAAATTCCCAAAGGCGTACAAGTTTGGCAACCGTATTCTTTTTCAAAGCCTTGCTTAAGAAGCGAAGGCAACAAACTGCTCCCAATATTCTTGAAAGGCCCCGGATGCACTAAAGGCACAATTATCGCAGCTTTAGGTTTAGAACCATCAAATTTTATCATGGAAACTTCGATGTCCTCATTTTCCCCCATCTTCTCCAAAAGCGTTTCCAATGGAGCGTTAAGAGCAACTACCCAGTTAAGCATGAAAGCCCTGAACAGATTCAGGGAGGATACTCCGTTCACTTTTTTACCTAAGCGATCAAGTAGACTTAGAAACAGGAAAACTGCAGCACCACTGATAACAGGCGTTGCAATAAGGTACGGTAAGAACTGATTAATCTCAATAGAAGCGTTTGACCAGAAAAACATGAAGACCCCAATGCAAAGGTAAGGCCAAAGCAAAGCTGACAGGACCTGCCGTATTGTGCTGGCTGATGAGGTAGCAACGAAAACGACTAAACGTAAAGTCAAAACTGCACCAAAGGCTAATAGGTTTAGCTTAATCCACCACGAGATGTCAAATGCTAAGCCGAAAGCTATACCTAGTAATGTGAAGAATGCCCAAAATATCCAACAGAAAAGAGACAAAGCAACGGTTCTTCTCAAGATGTAAATTGGGTCAACTCTAAGAATGAATTTACTCATTACTGAATCAACAAGCAAGGTAATGAGAAAAAGAGAAACGCCCAGAGCCAGACTGTTAAGAAGACCAGTAAGTGTTGGGAAAAATGCGTAGGTGGTAAGTCCAATAATGCCGATGCAGATGATTGCAATTGTTAAGAGAGCCCGTTTATAGGGTGGAAGGAAAAACATGGCTGAGTAATGTTTCAAAGCATTATCCATTGAGTTACTCAAGGAGTTATCAGCACTATCAGTCGCCATGTTTGCACATCTCTAATTTGGTTTTCTATTGAAACTAGCTGGAGTTATTAAAATGTAGCTTAAGTTAAGGGCTTAATTCTTTGACACTAAATACATTTTTCGTATATTCCACACAAGCAAACAACTTGATTTTTAGCATAAAAGCCTCAAAACTAAAGGTCTCCGCAAAGGGGACGGACGCTCTTTTCCATAGCTAGACAGCAAATCTTCAACAGAAGTGTTTTATTTTCAGAATGCCAATTAATATAATTCTGCAAAGTCTATGCCAGAGCAAAATTTGCCTCCGTCCATATTTCATATGTTAGAAAGAAACGTGGGCAAGAAAATAAGAGTTATCATTGACCCTGCATACGGTTTTGAGGGAACTTTAGCAGCGGTCACTCATGAACCATCAGGTATCTGGCTATCAGACGCTGAAGCTATAGTTTTAAGGTCAACAATTGCCCAACCAATCCCGCAAGTCGCTAGCCGAGAAGAAAGAAGCGAATTGTATCTGCACTTAAACTCGGTTCAAAGGATAGAAGTCCTACACGACACGCCCAATAGAGGGCGCTAGAACAAAAAGATTGATGAAAGTTAAACAGGGACAGGGAAGAAATAATTTCCTAAAACTGAAATGACAATTAAGGTAACTGCTATAACCACTAAGAGCTCAGGCCTAACTTTTATGCCTTCAGTCTCTTCTTCAAAGAACCTTAGCAACCCTGCACTTGCAGCAGGCATTGGACCTGATTCTTTACGTTTTCGACTCATTTACATCCCTTTATGATTGAATTGTATTACCGTATAATTTCCCGTTATTATTAATGTTTGCGCAAAAACAATTAACATTACCCTTACGTTTTAAACACGTATACACAACCATAAAGGCGATTGAAGTGCGAATACACGACTTTCAAGAAATGATGAAGCAGCTCTACTTGACAAGAGACCAAGCAAGAGGTGTTGAAGCCACTTTTAACTGGCTAGCGGATGAGCTACAGGAATTAAAAGAAGCCCTCGATGGCAAAGATAAAGAAGCGTTAGAAAAAGAGTTTGCAGACGTCATAGCTTGGCTTGCATCCCTAGCCAACATCACAGGAGTTGATTTGGAAAAAGCAGCCGTAAACAAATACAACAATATGTGCCCAAAATGCAAAAGGTCACCCTGTCAATGCGAATTTATTAAGTCTAAACCAAACGCTTCTGCCCAAAACCCGTAGCCAACCAAATATACCGACGGCTACCCTTCCGCTCAACAATACCTTCACTGCTTAAAAGCCTAAGATGATGCATAACAACACCGTATGACAAGGCCGACGTTTTAGCCAATTCGCCAGCATTAAAGTATCGAGTATCCAGCAGCACCAGAATTTTAGTTCTAGCCTTAAGCCCGTTGCGTACGTTACGTACTTTTTTTAGGTAAGCGTTCGGATGCAGTGTAGCAGTGATTGCCTTATCCCCACATCAAGGTATAGAAGTGTTCACGTTGAAAAACTTTAGGGCTACCCAAAATCAAAAAGAGTCGCTTGTTTTGGCTTCTTATTGTCAAACATTAAAGCAATCTCTTCTTTAATCAAGTCCATTCGTTGTGTGTAGTACTTCGGTAAACCGTAAGTGTCAACAAGTTGCTGGGCAGCTACAAGATACTTCTCAATGCCGCCGCGGTAAACCGTCATTGTTAAGCTTCCTCCACAAGAGGTACATTTGCCACGTAAGGGCAAACGCCTAAATTTCTTGTTGCAGCCTTTGCATCTAAACCCTTGAGTGGAAAACGCACGCAAATTCCCAGCGATGTCACGCATAAAATGTGTATTAAGCACTTTTAATGCTACTCGCCGAGCATCAACCGCCTGGATTTTTTCGCCTAGCTCCAGTTGCATGTGAAGCTTGTCAATCATTGACTTGAATTCCTTGTAGGAACTGTTAGCGTTGCCCAAGTTGATGTTTGTGCATGGCACAGTGTATTGGAAGCCTTCAAATTGGGCTTCAGTTCCTAGCCGGTGGCTGATAACGTCCATAATTGTACTTATCTGCCGTGCCTCCGCTTTATGCCAAGATTTCTCAAAAAATTCTAATGGGTAAGTGGAGGAAACATCAAAGTCGTGAGCTTGCCTTTGCACTTCTTTTGTGTTAACAAACGGAATCAAAAGGATAGGAGCATCCATTATTCCACCGATTTGGGCAGGCAAATATCGCTTGGAAAAATTAAGCAGTGTGTCTAATGATAGCATAATGGCGTCTTCGTCGCCGTCGCAGTCTCGGCGTTTTGCTGAATGCCAAACTGGATGAGCATAAATTACGTTGCGATCAGTGAAGCCAACCACCCGTCCTAAAATGCATGCACACGTGTGAGGTGCCAATCCAAAGATTAGGTGCCCAACAAGGTCTTCAGGATTTTTAATGTTATAGAAGCAGGGAAGCGTGTATATGCGCTCTAACATTTCATCAATGAAATTAGCTATTTGGATAAAGTATTTACCAGCTTTATAGGGAATAACCACATCTTGAATTTTAAGTTCCAAAACTTGGTTGGGATCAGTTAATTCCTTACCATGCGTGTCATAACCGTAACCTAGCGAGCGGAGCTTTTCAACTGAAACTCCAACCTCTGCAGGTGTAATGTGTGTTAAAGGCGCGTTGGTGCCGTCAAAACGTATAGTGCCATCCTTGTAGACTGATAAGCCATATTTTGCTCGCAGGATTCCTTTTTCAAGAATCTCAGGCATCTTGTCCTCGTTTGTTAATCCTTTGACACCGCGTAAAAGCTTAGGAGCAGAAACGCCAAGAGAAGAACAGGCTGCATCCATCATTTCCTTAAAGTTCACAGCTTGCCGCTGATACAAGACCCCATTTGCCTTGCATGAACCGCAATAGTTTTCCTTTAATGCTCGACCGCATCTGGGGCATGTGTTCTCAGCGACCGTGTCACAGTCGCAGGTTGGGCATTTTACTCGAAGCGTGTAAGTTTTACAGTTTGGGCATTTGCGCTTGGCAACTTCAACAAACACTGGCCCTTTTTTTGCAGCTTCCATAAAATCCCTATGTGAACCACCAGCTAAACCTACAGGGAAAAGAACATGGACAAGCGGTTTCATTTCGCGGTGTTTGGCTTTTTCTGGTCTACCCATACGACCACCAACGTAGCTTGGTGCTTTATCCTTGATTTGGATACCTGAGAGATGACTAAGCAACTCCAAAATAGACGAAGCCTCATAAGACTCAGTGAAACGGGGGGTGCCGTAACCAAGAGTAGCTCCAAAAGCAGCGGCATCTTCACCTTTTATCACCACTTTGTCGTCTACTATTTTATGCTGGACAAGAGTTTTTCGCAACACTTTAATGACTTCATCGCTAGCAAGTCCAACGATTTTATATGCAACATTGTCGTTCAGAGTAACATCGCATGACGCCAACCATTTTTGTAAGCATTCAACTTCTTGAACTGAGGATAAGCCTGTCCAAAAGAAAATGCAATCTGGCGCCAAAGGGACACCCAAAAACTGGCTAATCAAAAGGGCTTCTTTAACTGTTGGCTTGTTTAAGAAAGGATCAACTACGAAGCGCTCTAACTTTTCCGTTGACACCCCACAGGCGTCGGCGGCGTTTTTATAGTCAGCACCAAATTTGGATAAAATGGCGTTCTGCAAGTCCTTAGCCCACCATTCCTCCACGTAACCCGAAGGCAAAAGCGCCTTGTTACAGTAAAGAAAATCACCAAAATCTATCAATATGTCTCCTAAGAAGAGGATTTTCTGAATCTTGCCTTTAACCTCAACAAAGTTTTCAAGCGATACCCGAACCACAGAGCCATCTTTAAGCAAAACAACTGGCTTCTCGATGCTGTCTACAGGCATTGTAACGCCTCCTTTCCCCGGCAACTCCAAACGCATCTGTGTACCAGCGGCTAGAAAACTTTCAACCACAAGCATTGTAGCAGGATGAATCCCTACAGCTGAAAGCCCAGTATTTCGTGAACGCCCATACCTGAGCCTGAAGCCACCGCGGGTTGAAGGAAAAGCAAAGATTGGCCGCCCCGCGATAACATCATCCATGAAGCCGCCGGATTTTTTCTCAGATTTCTTTTTGAAGTTTTTCAGCCAGTCCCAGCCTTGAAAACCCAGCTTGTCAATAATCACAAATACTTTCTGCGCTCGACCCACGATACCATCATTTATTACTCTTAAAGCGCCGCCTCTCACACGGTTTGTTTCAACCCTCTCCAAGTTCCTATACGAGGAAACCTCGACCGGGTCTGATTCTGTGCCTGTGCATTCAACCGGAACAAGGTTTAGCGCCTTTCGCAATTCTTCATCAGGAATGTGATACTGAAAACGTCCTACAGAACGTTCATAAAGCCGTAACTCCTCCACGAAACGCGAAACCTCTTCTTCAGTCGGCTTATACTTGTCTAGATTTAGTTCTCGCCGCACATAATCTCCCACAACCAAGGTTAAAGCTTGATCAGTGCCACCAGCGGAACGGATTGGTCCAGCGAAATAAACGGCTAGATAACGGGTTTGGTCAGCGTTCTTTTTTATTTTGACCTGGGCTATTCCCTGAATCGGAGCGGCGGTTAAGCCTTCAGTAAAAATTGCCAAAGCCGTTCTAATCGCCTGCTCAGCCAATTGCTCCTGACTCTGCTCTTCTCCTGGTTGAGCGAATTTTCCTTTGGCAATTTCTTGTGCGACCTTAAAAGCAACTTCCTCTCGAGGCATCTTGGCGCTTAATTCTCGGATGCTAAGGGCGACGCCTTTCGGACCAACTAGACCTTCAACCAAGTCGGCGATGTCTTGAGCGGTTATGCATTCAGTTTTTAACGCTGGGTCTAAACCTTTAGCTCTAGCGCTGTCGCTTATGGCATATAACTGTTTAAGCTGACTTTCCAGTCCTTCAATGTAATCTTGATAACTTCGGCTTAGTTTGCTGTTCAAGCGACCCCTCTTCAATAAACAATAAGATGGAACAAGAAGTTATTTGGGCTTTTCTGAAAGAAAAATCTAAAAACAAAGCTTACATGTTCTCAGTTATGGTCTCTTTTGCCTGATTCCTTCAATAACTTCATTTATGCGTTGCTTGCTGTCTTCTTTTTCAACAATATTGCCAGTTACTATGATATCAGCTCCGGCTAGCGCCGCGGCTGCGGCTTGCTCTTTGGTTCTTATCCCTCCTCCAACGATAAGCGGAATATCAAGATACTGCTTTACCGCTTTAATCATTTCAGAAGGAACAGGGGTTGCCACTCCAGAACCACCCTCAAGATAAATAAACCTCATTCCAAGATACTGCCCCGCTAAAGCGTGCGCTGCAGCCAATTCAGGCTTATCATAGGGTATGGCAATTGCTTTACCTACGATTCCAGCGGTACCACCTTGACCGACAATTATGTAGCCCATCGAAATCGGTTCAATATTAAATTTCTTAACTAAGGGCGCCCCCAAAATTTGGGCACCAATCAAAAAGTAAGGATCAACAGAATTTAACAGTGACATAAACCACATGGCATCTGAGTAACGACTTATTCCGCTGACGTTATTTGGAAAAAGGATTGTTGGAATATCAACTGCGCTCTTTATTGCCTGAACTACATTGTCTAGGTGTTCTTGAGAAGCAAAGGTTGAGCCCCCAATCATTATTGCGGCTGTGCCACTATTTTTGGAATTCTTCGCTATCAAAGAAGCTTGAGCAACCGTGATTTTCTCTGGGTCTATAAGAGTTATATGGATTGTTTTTTCAGCTTTGATTTTTTCAAGTAAGTACTTTTCTACTCGCCCAAGCATTCACTATCTCTCGACTATTCAGTTTTTGATTTTGCCACTGGGGTACGCTTTATTGAACTGTAGATACGATCCGTGAGCATGCAGTAAACGTCAACTTCGCCTTGTGCAGGTTTGATTTGGAATTCTTCTTTAAGACCACAACTACTACATTGTGCAACGGAACGGCCACCGTCTTCTCGGAAAATTTCTACGCGAACGGTTTCTTTTCCACACCTAGGGCAAGAGAAGAATTTGGGTAAATGCTTTTTTGGAATATGAACAACTTTTTTTCTTCTGCGCCCCATAACAATTACCTTCATCATCGATGTATGTTGATTTAATATTTATGCTTGTCCTTAAATACTTGCCTACCAACCATAAAAAGTAGAGTCGTGCATAGCAAGTGAATCTGACACCAGCGGTATTGGAACTGGATTATTCAGAAGTTGAGAAGAGAATAACTCGTTTCATTAAAGAATATGTTTCTAACGCTAACACTGAAGGAGTTGTCCTTGGACTATCAGGTGGAATTGACAGCGCGGTAATAGCGGCTCTTTGCAGCAAAGCGGTAGGGGGAAAAAATGTTCTAGCAATTCTGATGCCTGAGATGGAAACCAGAAACCAAAAAGACAATGACGACGCTAAAGCTATAGCTGAACAGTTCATGATTAAAATGCAAGACGTTGATATAACGCCGATTGTTGAAAGCTTCTATGAAGCTATACCCGTTTTTGACCAATCGGACAAGCTCTGCAAAGGAAACATAAAGGCAAGATCTCGCATGGTGGTCTTGTATTATTATGCTAACAAACTCAGCAAGATAGTTTGCGGTAGCTCAGACAAGTCTGAAACATTGATGGGATACTTTACCAAATGGGGAGACGGCGCAGCAGACATCACGCCTATAATGGACTTATACAAAACCCAAGTGCGCAAATTGGCAATACAGCTTGGGATTCCAGAAAATCTCGCGCTTAAACCGTCTACTCCTGCGCTTTGGCCAAATCAATCTGCAGAAACTGAGCTTGGAATAAAATATGAAACGTTAGATCTTATCCTGTATGGGCTTGAACGGTTTATGTCTACTGAAGAGATTGCAGTTCAACTTAATCTGCAAAAAGATATGGTTGAGGCGGTTAAAAACCGGTGGCTAGTAAACGAGCATAAAAGAAGAATGCCTTTGTCACCTAAAATCGGGTTTAGGACCGTGGGAAATGATTTTAGACTCCCAAGACATACTTACTAAAAAGGGAAACAGATGAAAGATACCGTTAAGCTAGCCCTTGCTCAATTCAGCTGCAAAAGAGAAGACAAAAAGACGAATCTGCAAAGAATTGAAGAGTTAGCCATAAAAGCCAAGCAGCAGGGCGTGGACTTGGTTATTTTTCCTGAGATGGCGTTAACTGGCTATGTGGTTAAAGACCAGATTTACGAGTTAGCAGAAGCAATCCCTGGTCCCTCTGTGAAAACAATTGAATCCTTAGCCAAAAAAACGGGTTTGCACATCATCTTCGGAATGCCAGAGGTAAGCCAAAAAACACAAGCCACCCTATACAATACCGCTGTTCTTGTAAGTCCAAAAGGTTTCATTGGCAAATATCGGAAAATGTATTTGCCCACACACAGTGTATTTGAAGAGAAACGTTATTTCCGTCCAGGATATGAGCCAGCGGCTTTTGATACAGAGTTAGGTAAGATAGGTTTGACTATTTGTTATGATGTTTTCTTTCCTGAAGTGTTTAGGCTTACACGGTTGACTGGTGCACAGTTAATCGTTTGTGTTTCTGCTTCTCCAGCTGTGCGTAAGAGCTATTTTGAAGTTTTAACTTCTGCTAGAGCCATAGAGAACACTGCGTATCTTGCATATGTTAATCTTACAGGCGTTGAGGATGGCTTGCAGTTTTGGGGTGGAAGCAGACTGATTAGTCCAACTGGGGATGTTTTAGCTAAGGCAAAGTATGATGAGGAAGACTTTGTTATCTGCCAAGTGGATTATAATGACGTGAGGATGGCTGAGACGTTCATTCCAACTCTAAGAGACCTAAGACCTGAACTTTTTGAGCAGCTAAAGAACATGTCTGAAACAATTTAAAACAGCGTATACCACGTGTTTAGGCTTGAAGGACTGTGATTGTCACAGGTCACAGTAGCATCACAAACTGTGATTTATCCGTTAAAATCACGGTGATCTCACTGTGATTCGGTTGTGATTAGGGTGATTTTAGTGACATCACGCTAGCAAAGCAGGGATATTCTGGATACGAATAACAAGGAAAAAGTTAACCTTAAATGAGTAACTTGCTAGATTAGTGGGTGATAAAATAAGCGTAAAGTAAGCAAATTGATGAGTTATTGGATTTAGCTGTTAAACATGAAGGATTAAAAAAGTGGGAAAACAGAGTATAGTAACGGATGTGAAAGTCTTCAGTTTAGCCCTTTTTTAGGCTTTAATCACTAATTTGATTGTTTTTAGCGATAATTGTTTATTTTTACTGTCTTTTTTCGTTTCTACCTTTTATTTAAGGTTGTTTAGCGCTTGATAATTGAGCTTTTTAGGGGTAACAAGGTTTAAAAGTGCTGACAGTATACAAAAATGTATCCATTTAACATGTATAAGGAGTTGGCAAATTGAAGCTAAAAGACGGCGTAACTGCATGGCTAAACGGGGCTTTAAACGACCCTATTGTTAAAATACTGTCTAAAAACAGTCAGTTAACGAAAACTCAGCTTGAAACGCTACTCATAGACATTTTAGCTGAAAATATATCAGGGAAACAGCTAAAATACGACGAAAAAGCCAGATTACGCCTAACGAGGGCTAAAATAAGCCGTGGCTCGTTTAATAGGACGTTAAAACAGTCTAAAGAAAATGTCATAAAGTCGATATACACGGTGCTACTTTTAGGGTATCTAGGTGTGTTTGAGAGCTCAACTTTGGACCCGTATCTCGAAATAGCGAATAAATTGAGGGATTATGTGGAAGCCCACCAAGACATACCCGGAAAGGAGGAAGAGCTAAAAGATCATATAAAACTGATAGGAATCATCAGAGAAGAGCTCGAAACAAGCCTAAAACGGCTTTCTAGTCCATCAGGAGAGCCCTTGTGACGTCACAAATCACACAAAATAAGAGGCATTTAATCCATTAGTTTTGTTCATTTTACAGCTTAAATCATTGGTTATTTGTTAAATAAAGGCTTATTCAGCCATATTTACCCCTTTAGGGAAGCAAGGGAAAATAATAACTAATGCTTGTTGGTGTGTGATGTGTGATATCATGCGGTAGTTTGCCATGGAAGCAACCGTAAGGCTTAAAAGCCTCATGGGAAACTGTGATGTGTGATGCAACACGTGAAATCACGCGACAAATCACATACAAATCACGTTGAGGTGCAATTATGATCGAGGTTTTACCAATCCTCATAGGCGTTCTACTGGTCGCAACCGTTATTGCATCAACAGGGTATTACAAGCGAATTCGTCAAGCACAAAAAGAGTATGAGAAAGCCAAAGGTGCAGTTGAAGATATTGTGCTGAGTTTCAACCGGGAACTCAAACGTGAGTCTGAACGGTTAGAAACAATCGCGTTTAAAGTTGAAGGAAGCTTAGCTAAATCTGACACAGGATTAAGAAGAATTGATAATGTAGAGAGAAGAATTTACCCAATTGAAGCTCAACTCAGCAATCTGGAAATCCAGAAAAGAAACTTTGAAGATCAGCAAGCACAATTTGAAAATCAAAAAATTCTCATTGAAACTCAAATATCACAGTTAAACAATATGGCCCAAGGCAACAGCAGTTTAACATCAACATTGTCAGGTATAGACGGAAAAATAAGAGACATCGAAGTTAACCAAGAATCTTTAAAAATAAAAATAATCAATGTTGAAGATCAGATACAAAAAATCGTGTCAACACCAGCCGAATTTAGAATAGAGCCAGCAGTGCCGGTCGTGCCCATCAAAAGAGACAAAGCGTTAGCGTCACTAACGAATACTGAAGTCGCTGTTTTGGAAATGTTATCCACTGAAGGCCCTAAGACCGCTCCAGAAATAAAAGAAAGAGTCCAGCTCAGCCGGGAACACACTGCAAGATTAATGAAGAAACTCTATGAGGAAGGCTATCTTGAACGTGAAGTAGGCAAAATACCGTTTAGATATAGCGTTAAAAAAGAAATGGAAAAGTTCCTAAGAAAAGAAGAACCCGGGGCACCTCAAACTTAACCTTCAAAAAGGCTTTAGCAGAATTGCCAAAACAATCGCAAGAAACAGCGAACCTGAACCTGTAGCTTATTGTACAAC
>Ga0123335_1007490_pt1 | contig 12163 bp, 10 predicted proteins | sample BiotimSIPDNA_2_FD_89707 | JGI IMG/M metagenome (GOLD analysis project Ga0123335, IMG submission 89707) | Anaerobic biogas reactor microbial communites from Washington, USA - Biogas_R2 time_0 SIP DNA | ecosystem: Engineered > Bioreactor > Anaerobic > Unclassified | place: Washington, USA... | reverse complement strand
GTATCCCATTTATATCGTAACGAACGGTTTTTATGATGTCCAGCTGTCAAAAATTGTGAATTCAGGCATTTCACCCTATATAAAAAAGATTTTTTCATCCGACCGCATTGGTTACGCAAAACCTGACGCCCGGATTTTTGAGCATGCCATTAAATCGGTGAATGCCAGGAAGGATGGTTCGGTGATGATTGGAGACGATGAAATTATTGACATAGAAGGTGCCCGTAATGCCAGGATCGACCAGATTTTTTTTAACCCCGAAGGCAGGGTACCCTGTGTTAGTCCTACTTACGAGGTCAGAGGATTGATAGAGCTGAAAAAGTGGCTGTAATCTTTACTTCAGAAGGGTACTTCTTCTGAGAAATCAATATTTTTACCCAGGTCATTGTTATTAAAGCCGTCGCCAAAATCGGGTTTGTTCATTCTTGAACCCAGCGTTACGATGTTCTTTTCTTCGGATTTATCATCAGTATCGATAGGACCGAAATAATCATCATCAATCTCAACAAATTTTGCATACTCATCGGCAAATTTTAGCATTACATCTCCCAGGGCGCCGTTTCTGTGTTTCGAAAGTATTATTTCTGCAACTCCTTTCAGCGAGTTGCCTTCATCGTCCTGCATGATACCGTATTTTTCAGGGCGGTGTATAAAAATTACCATGTCGGCATCCTGTTCAATAGCTCCGGATTCCCTGAGGTCAGATAACTGGGGCCGTTTGCTTCCTGTCCTGATCTCTACCGACCTGTTAAGCTGTGACAGTGCAAGCACAGGAACATTTAACTCTTTGGCGATACCCTTCAGCGCCCGCGATATATTGCTAACCTCCTGCTCACGGTTTCCTTTTGTTTCCGGAGAGCCTGTCATCAGTTGCAGGTAGTCGATAATGATAATATCAATATTATGTTGCCTCTTAAGCCTTCTGCATTTTGCACGGAGCTCAAAAATTGAAATGGCCGGTGTATCATCAATGAAAATTTTAGCATCCTCCAGTTTTTTGATCCTGTAGTCAAGCTTCTCCCATTCCTGCTCAGTCAGATTACCAACCCTCAGTTTCTGCGAACCAATTTCAGCCTCGCTTACAATAAGCCTGTTTACCAGCTGTATCGACGACATTTCAAGACTGAAAATGGCAACAGATTTCTTATGTTCCACAGCCATATTCCTCGACATGGATAACACAAATGCTGTTTTACCCATTGAAGGTCTGGCAGCAATAATTACCAGGTCGGAATTTTGCCACCCTGAAGTAAGCCTGTCAAGTTTGGTGTATCCGGAAGGAATTCCGCTCAGGTTATCTTCGCGTTTGGCGGCCTCCTGTATAAGGTTGATGGCATCTCTAACCAGAACGTTCATTTGGGCTGCTTCTTTTTTAATATGCCCCTGAGCTACATTAAAAAGCTGGCTTTCACTGAAATCGAGCAGGTCATCAACGTCAGTGCTGTCATCAAAAGCCTGGTTTTGTATTTCTGTAGCTACCCTTATCAATTCACGTTGAATATATTTCTGCTGAACAATCCTTGCATGGAATTCAATATGTGCCGCTGAAGCCACCCTGTTAGTAAGCTGAGTAATATAAGCAATTCCGCCTACCTCTTCAAGTTGTCCCAGCTTTTTGATCTCCTCCGGCACTGTAAGGACATCAACAGCCTTGTCGCCCGCAAAAAGATTGATTATGGCCTGGTAAATTTTCTGGTGTTCATCTTTGTAAAAACTTTCGGGCTTCAGGATATCTATTACTTCAATAATAGCATCTTTTTCAATCATGATAGCGCCGAGTACAGCTTCCTCCAGTTCCACAGCCTGCGGAGGCATCTTCATCTGATCGACTGGTATTGCAAGAACTTTAGGTGGGACAGGTTTGCGCTGTGTTGCCATATTTGAAAGATTTTCAGAGAATTAAGGTGTTGTGTGAGGGTGAAATCCGATGTTATAAAATTAATCAGCCTGTTAATTTTGATGAACCTTTATCACGGTTTCTTTTAAACATCTTATAAGTTAAAATCGTATTCATGTGTTGATAATTTGTGAATATATATTTTCTCCGGGTGAGAATTTTTCTGCCTGATCATTAACTTCGGGCAATGATATAATATTTATATGCTGCTGTTTCCCAATGCAAAAATAAATCTGGGCCTCAGGGTTGTTGAGAAACGTTCCGATGGTTTTCATAATATAGAAACTGTTTTCTACCCGGTAAACCTGTGTGATATTCTTGAATTTATTGCGAAAAAAAGTGGTACTGCAAATATAGAGGTTACCGGACTTGAAACAGGCGGTAATGTTGCCGATAACCTTGTTATAAAAGCATGGCAGCTGATGCATGATTTATACGGCATTCCTTCTGTCCGTATCCATCTGCATAAAGTAATACCGATTGGTGCAGGTCTTGGGGGTGGCAGTTCCGATGCTGCCTTTATGCTCAAAGGGCTTAATAAAGAATTCAGTTGCGGATGCAATATTGCTGAGTTAAAAGAATTGGCCCTGAAAATTGGCAGCGATTGTCCGTTTTTCATTGATAATGTACCTTCATTTGCTGCCGGAAGGGGTGAACTGCTTAAACCTTTATCAGTTACTCTGAAAGATTATGGCATTCTCCTGAAAAAGCCTGATATTCACATCAATACAGGCTGGGCTTACAGTAAAATCAAACCTGATTCCGGAAGGATATCTCTTGAAGAACTGATCGTCAAGCCCATTGAACAATGGCAGGAATTTATTTCAAACGATTTTGAAAAAGTTGTTTTTCAAAGTTTTCCGGTGATTAGTGCTCTAAAAAAGAGATTTATTGAAATGGGGGCCGATTTTTCATCAATGTCGGGCAGTGGTTCGGCAGTGTTTGGTTTGTTCAGAAGAGAAGTTTTACAGAAAATCTCACCCGGGAAATACAGTGACTGCCTTTGTATTAATCCACAACAGAATTAAAGAAATACATTTAGCTGGAGTGTGAATACCCTGGAATACAAGGAAAAATCGTCCCGGAAACAATCCATCTGCCCCGAGGGAAATATGTTAACCATCCCGAAGGAATGATTCAAATCCAGACTGTAATTCTTATTATGATAACCTATTCCAAAAACAATTCCGGCATCAAATAAATAATGACTTTTTAAAGGAAAAATTTCATTTTCCTGAATTTGTTCTCTCAGTGCCTGTGCCGACTTAATATCTATGTTACCACTGGAAACCTGGCCATTAAAATATTCAAGTTTGTGCTGATTGGTCCCGCCGAGGAAATAATCTATAAATGGCCCTATAACTATATGAAAATCTTTGTAACGGTATCCCGCCATTATGGGAAGGTCGAGGTAAAGTGCTGAATACCTGTCATATCCCTTGGTCCCTGCACCGTAAAAATCCTCGGTGTTGAAAGCATAGTTTTTGGCAACAAAAATGATTTGCGATCTGAGAAAAAAAGATTTTTTTATGGAGAACTCAAGTCCAAACCCTGCTGAATAACCAAATCTCGGCATTATTTCAGGATTATCGAAAACCTCCCAGTCATTTTTCAGATCGGTAAGGTTGATAGACCCTGAAAACATATAATTTATGTCTCCCCGGCACAAGAAGCAGCTTACTGATAGTGAAAATATGAAAAATAACTTCTTCAAAACCTTAACACTGGATATGAAACAAATATATCATTAATACATGATGTACTCTGATAAGGTATGGTGTTTTCAGGCTGGTTATGGAAGCTGCAAGATAACTATTTTTATTTTATCTCCGGTAGAAGGATCGTATTAAATGTTTGGTATTTTATTTTGGGGCTAATTTATAAAGATATAATGCAATGAAAGCGAAAATTACATTAGGCAGCCAGGTAGCAACAAAAGGCGAGAGAGATCCATTGATGGCATATTGTGATGAAAACTGAAGGAAAAGTATGTAGGAAAAGCTGACCAACAGTCCTACGCCTATGTGCATTCCGATACCCCCCCTGACTTTACGCGATGAAACTGATACTCCGATAAGCGTTAGAATATAGGTCGAAAATGGAAAAGAGAACCTCCTGTTTCGCTCTACAAGTAACTGATTTATTTTCGTCGACCCCTGCATTTGCTGATTTGAGATGAAGTCGTTCAGTTCCTTCAGTGTCATGGCTTCTACAACATTGTCGCGTCTTTTAAACTCATCAGGACTTAAATTGATCACAGTGTCCAGTGATGTCCCTTCCCTGACTTCCTGCTTCCCGTTGATGTAATCTCTTATATAATAATTTTTTATGTTCCAGGAGCTTTTTGTTGAATCCCATCTTATTTCCTGTGAAATTAATTTTGATACCAATTCTCCTTTTTCATATTTTTCCATGGAGAATTTTCTCCCGAAGTTGTTCCAGGTGTTGAATGTTTCCAGGTATACGAATACTCCTGGTTCGATCTGGATGTGAACATTCCGGTCAGCAAAGCCTTTTGGTACTTTATGATAATATTGTTCCTCAAACGTAAATCGCTGGTGATTGGCCTCCGGTATGATGTAATTGCCCATTAACAGGTTGAAAATCATGATAAAAGTTGCTGAGAGGAAATAGGGATAAAGCAGCCTGTTAAAGCTTACACCACTGCTCAGAATGGCTATTACTTCAGTGTTATAAGCCATCCTCGAGGTAAAAAATATTACTGCAATGAAAGTGAATAACGGCGCAAACAGTACTGCAAAATATGGAATGAAATTCAGGTAATAATCAAAAAGAATGCTTCTCAGGGGAGCACTGTTTTCGAGAAAATCATCAATTTTTTCTGAAAAATCAAATACAACAGCAATGAGAATAATAAGGAAAATAGCCCCGAAATAGGTTCCCAGGAATTTCCTGATGATATATAAGTCGATGGTTTGTATTTTGAAGTTCATAAACGCTGCTGAAGTTTTTTGACCATGATATTCTTCCATTTCATGAAAGTACCTTCCTTAATTTTAGCTCTTGCTTCATCCATTAAAGATAGGTAAAATGTCAGATTATGCAGTGTGGCAATTTGTGCACCAAGCATTTCACGGGCTGCAATAAGGTGCCTGAGGTAAGCTTTTGAATAATATCTGTCGACGAAAGAGGTACCTTCCGGATCAACAGGGGAAAGGTCGTCGTTCCATTTCCTGTTTCTCATGTTAAGGGTGCCCTGGCGCGTGAAAAGCATTCCATTCCTGCCATTGCGTGGCGGCATTACACAATCGAACATATCAATGCCGCGGGATATAGCTTCGAGAAGATTGACAGGTGTACCAACTCCCATCAGATACCTTGGCTTATCTGCCGGCAAAATCTCCGTCACTTCTTCAATAACCGAGTACATAATTTCTGCAGGTTCGCCAACGGCAAGACCTCCGATTGCATTGGCCGGCATATTGCACTCACTGATCCGTTCTGCCGACTCACGGCGAAGGTCTGAATATGTGCTTCCTTGTACTATGGGGATAAAATATTGTTCATATCCATATCTTGCCTCTGTAATTTCAAACTGGCTTATCCCTCTCTGAAGCCAGCGATGTGTAAGGTTCATGGATTTTTTAGCCTCTTTATGGTCGCATGGATAAGGCGTACATTCATCGAAAGCCATGATCAGGTCAGCTCCGATTTCCCTCTGAATGTCTACAATTTTTTCAGGTGTAAAAAGATGTTTTGATCCATCGATATGTGAATTGAAGTAGGCCCCCTCTTCCTTAAGTCTTCGGTTTTCAGTCATCGAGAAAACCTGATATCCGCCGCTGTCGGTAAGTATTGGTTTGTTCCAGCTGATAAATTTATGGATCCCTCCCGCTTTTCCAATAATATTTGTCCCGGGTCTCAGATAGAGATGATATGTATTTCCTAAAATAATTTGTGCTTTAACATCTTCCTCAAGTTCCTTCTGATGAACGCCCTTTACCGTGCCGGCGGTTCCAACCGGCATAAAAACCGGTGTTTCTATAAGACCGTGTCCGGTATGAATTACCCCCGTTCTTGCTTTACTTTCTTTATCTGTTTTGAGGATTGAAAAAAACATCTTATCTTGATTCATGCAAATATAGGTATTGTGAAAAATATCATTCATTCATGTTTGCATATTTTAACAGAGGAAAATACCTTTAGCGCGCTTTAGTAATCTAATTATAAACAATTGACATTACCGGTTCATTATATCGATTATTTTAAATGGGGTATCCTCGGGGCTTTTTTCCTGGTATTGTTGATCCAGCTTATCTTTTATTATGTTATCTATCTGAAAGTATTGGTAAAAAGGAGGAATGTTCAGAAAGAAAATCATCCCATTTCTGTAATCATCTGCGCCAGAAATGAAGCTGAAAATCTCCTTGTAAACCTTCCTTCGATCCTCGAACAGAAACATACTGATTATGAGGTTATTGTTGTTAACGATTGCTCGACGGACAACACCGAAAAGGTGATCAATGAGTTTACGAAAAAATATAAACACCTGAGGAGCACTGTCATAAATCCCGATATTAAGTTTTCTCATGGAAAGAAACTGGCTGTTACACTTGGAATAAAGGCTGCAAAGAATGAATGGCTGGTATTCACCGATGCTGATTGTAAAGCGGATTCCGACCAGTGGCTGAACAGGTTGCAGGAACATTTCACTGAAGATAAACAAATTGTTTTGGGTTATGGGGGCTACGAAAGAAGGAGAGGGTTGCTGAATGCTTACATAAGGTACGATACGATGATGATTGCTCTTCAGTATCTGGGTTTTGCACTCTCCGGCATGCCTTATATGGGTGTGGGCAGGAACCTGGCTTACCGAAAGTCGTTGTTCTTTAAGAATAAAGGTTTTGCGAGGCACTATGATCTCCAATCCGGCGATGATGACCTTTTTGTAAACGAAACTGCTACCAAAAAAAATGTGGCTGTCGTAACACATGCCGAAAGCCATACAACTTCCATTCCGAAACTAAGCCGGAAAGAATGGTTCCGGCAGAAAAAGCGTCATTTCACCACAGCAGGAAAATACAAGCCAAAACATAAGTTGTTTCTTAGCCTGGAACCGATTTCAAGACTTTTCTTTTATTTATTCTTTGGAATTCTTGCAGGTTTAAATATTTCAGCCATATTTGTAGCCGGCGCTTTTGCGTTTAGGTTATTGTCTCAACTGATCATTTTAAAACTTGCCATGAACAAACTTAAGATAAAAGGCATACTTTTATTCTTAATCATATTTGACGTAATCAGTTTGTTTATTAACTTTAATATATATCTGTCAATGACAGTTTTCAGTACGAAAAAAACAAGATGGAAGTAAATATCAATCTTTCGGAAAAGGCGCAAAGAGATTTTGTGCTTGTACAGCAAGCTACATGCGGTGATCAGAAAGCCTATGCAGAACTCATGGGCCGCTACCGCGATGCCATCTACTATATGCTTCTTAAAATGGTCAACAATGCCAGCGATGCTGAAGACCTGACCATAGAAGCATTTGGAAAAGCCTTTAAAAACATCCAACAATACACCCCCAATTATGCTTTCAGTACCTGGTTGTTCAAGATAGCCACGAACAACTGCATCGATTTCATCAGAAAACGCAAAGCAACTACCATTTCGCTGGATCAGAATGATGATGACCCCGAAAAATCCTCACCGGATATTCAGGCACCCATCCTCGACCCTGAAGAAGAAATGATTAAGGAGCAGAAACAGAAAATGATGCGCGATATTGTGTCAAAACTGAAACCCCGTTACCGGAAGCTTATTGAACTAAGATATTTCAGAGAGTTTTCCTACGAGGAAATTGCTGAAGAGCTTGAATTGCCGATTGGCACCGTTAAGGCCCAGCTCTTCAGAGCGCGTGAACTCTTGTTCAATATCCTGAAGAATACAAGTAAAGCCATTTAATGGAACTTATCCTTAAGTATTTTCCATTTCTCTCTGAAAATCAGAAAAACCAATTTACAGTCCTGGGAAGGATTTTTCCTGAATGGAATGAAAAGATCAACCTTGTCTCACGAAAAGATATTGATCAGCTTTACCTGCGACATGTTCTGCATTCCCTGGCCATTGCCGGATATACTACTTTTCTGCCCGCAACAAGAATAATGGACCTCGGCACCGGAGGTGGCTTCCCCGGCATACCGCTTGCCATATTTTTCCCTGAAGTACACTTTGTGCTGGTCGATTCCATATTGAAGAAAACCAAAGCTGTTGAGGAGATTTGCAGAAAGTTGCAGCTTAAGAACGTTGAGGTTATTTGTGCCAGGGCTGAATCTGTGAGACAGACTTTCGATTTTGTTGTAACCAGGGCGGTGGCTCCGCTAAACCGGTTAGCAACCTGGACCCGCGGGAAAATTATCACCCGGACAGGGAATATGATCCCGAACGGCATCATAGCACTTAAAGGCGGTGAACTTACAGATGAACTGGAAGGTATCAGGTACCATAAAATGGTTCATCTGAAAGATTATTTTGCAGAACCATTTTTTGAAGAAAAAAAACTAATCCATATTTAGTACCATCAGAAATTTTTTAAAAATAAATTTGATGTTAGGGGAGAAGACAAGTCTGAAAAAGACTAAATTAAATTCAGTTTCATTGTTTTGAACTGCTGGAGATGTATCTGAGGGAGAAAGGGGGGTTACCAAAATGGTCAACTTATTCTGAAAGGTCCTTTGTTTGATCTCGGTGCGCCATTTACCTGCTTCCGGTTTTTATAAAAAAATCATTCTTCAATATAAAGTAGCTTTTTTAAATCCTATTTTTGTAAAAAAACGTTATGAAAAAATCACTACTTCTATTATTGTCAATTTTGATTGTCCGGCAATTAACCGCACAAGGTGTCAAGTTTGGCGTCAATGTCGATCCCTCCATAAACTGGTTGAGCCCTGTTACAAACAGTATTGACCGTGACGGGGTGCAGATGGGAATTTCCGGAGGTCTGGTAATAGAGAAATATTTCCAGAAGAACTATGCTGTACAAACAGGTATTTCTATTGGTACTCAGGGAGGAAAATTACTTTTTAACAATGAAAGTGTATTTCATACGGAAGATGGTGTAGATTCCCTGGCATCAGGAACAACGGTTGATTTCAACCTTAATTATGTTACTATTCCCCTATCATTAAAACTTAAAACCAACCAGATAGGATATTTTTCATATTACGCCAGGCTCGGTTTCACCAATCAGCTTAAAATAAAATCTACGGCTGAAAGCAGTGATGGCAGTCTGGACAAAGAAAAAATTGTAGATGAGATCCGGTTTTTCGATATAGGTTATCATTTTGGAGCAGGAATTGAATATGCTATCAGTGAATCAACGGCATTTGATATAGGGGTTTCATACCATAACGGTTTTATTAATATCTCAAGAAATCCTGATTCTCATAAAATGAATTCCAGGGTGGTAGCGCTGCGCCTGGGGGTTATGTTTTAACCAGGGTAACATGAAAATTGCGCTGGCCCAGCTAAACTATACCATCGGTGCATTTGAGGAAAATGTATCAAAGATTTTACAGGCTGTAGATACTGCAAGGGCCAGCAAATCGGACCTCGTTGTTTTCAGCGAATTATCGGTATGCGGATATCCGCCCCTGGACCTGTTGGAGCATAAATTTTTTATTGAAAAATGCAATGAAGCGGTTCAGCATATTGCTTCATGTATAAAGGATGATATCGCCGTGATTGTCGGGGCTCCCAGCATAAATACCGGCAGTGAAGGAAAGAATCTTTTCAATTCGGCTTATTTTATCACAAATGGAAAGATTGAGCATGTTATTGATAAATCGCTTCTTCCTACGTACGATATTTTCGATGAATACAGGTATTTTGAACCTTCCGGCCACCAGAATATTGTGGAATTTAAAGGCAAACGTCTGGCCATTACTGTCTGTGAAGACCTCTGGTATGAACAACCGTTGCTGACAGATTTCGGCAAAAACAAACCCTACAATGTGAACCCATTGGAAAAACTAAATGCTTCAGGGTTTGATTTCATTATCAATATTGCGGCTTCTCCTTTCGCACACAATCATGTTTCAGTGAAGGAAAGTATTCTCAGGGAAAACGCAATTAAATATAATAAGCCGATCGTATATGTGAACCAGACCGGTGCCCATACCGAACTCATTTTCGACGGCGCTTCCCGGGTTATTGACAGCAAGGGCAGCACGGTTTTACAATTGCCGTCTTTTGAAGAATCAATTTGTTTTATTGACATTGACAAGATTATTGCAGGTAAAGCAGTCATGCAACGGTTGCTGCAGGAAGACAAAATATCTCTGATACACGATGCTATTGTGCTGGGTATCAGGGATTATTTCAGAAAAATGGGCTTTAAAAATGCCATTTTGGGTCTTTCGGGCGGTATCGATTCTGCTGTTTCGCTGGTGCTTGCGGCAAAAGCACTTGGTGCCCCGAATGTGAGGGCACTTCTTCTGCCCTCTCAATATTCATCTGAACATTCGGTGACCGATGCCATAAAGCTGGCCGATAATCAGCATATACAGTATGATATAGTTCCTATCAATGACATATTTTCTGCTTACCTCAGCACACTGGACCCGGTTTTTAATAATTCCCGGCCCGATGTTACCGAAGAAAATATTCAGGCACGTATAAGGGGCGCATTGCTGATGGCTGTATCAAACAAATTCGGCAACCTGTTGCTGAATACTTCCAATAAAAGCGAAGCCGCTGTGGGCTATGGTACGCTTTACGGGGATATGATGGGAAGTTTATCGGTGCTTGGCGACATTTATAAAACAGAGGTATACGGACTTGCCAGGTACATCAACAGGAACGAGGAGATTATTCCTGTGAACAGCATTATCAAACCTCCCTCTGCCGAGCTGCGTGCTGATCAGAAAGACAGCGATTCCCTTCCGGAATACGAACTTCTCGATGGTATCCTTTATAACTATATAGAACTCAGGAAATCAGCCGATGAAATCGTTGCAGCAGGTTTCGATAAAGATGTGGTGATGAGGGTGGTTAAAATGGTCAATACAAGTGAATACAAGCGATCCCAGGCACCTCCCGTCCTCCGGGTAAGCAGCAAAGCTTTTGGTTTCGGAAGGCGCATGCCGCTTGTCGCAAAGTACTGAGATAGTTTATTGAATCTAAAATATACAATCCATCAGGTATGCATGTAAGTTGTGCAACAGTTGAATGTGTCAGATTGTGTTATTTAATTTATATGAAAACCTTGATTCCTTATCTCCAGACTTTTAAACAGGTTATATTTTTCCTGGTTGAATGGATAATCCCAACAGCCCAGACTATGAAAAATCTCTCCGCCAAAACCTTTTTTGAACTTATATAATCCATACAGAGGATGGGTAGCATCATTGTTTGGTGAAATACCAAACATATCGTATTCTTTGCATCCTTTTTCTTTTGAAAGCCTTATTGCAAACCATTGTAAAGCATAAGTAGCCATATAATTTCTGTTTAAATTTGAGGAGGCCCCATACAAATATGAACTACGATTGCCGGAGATTATCAGGAACATTGCTGCCAGAGGTTTATTGTCAATTTCTGCTATCAGGTAATAAACTTCTGCCGGTGACTTGGTTTTGTCTGCATTGGTCGTTAAAATTGCCTCAAAATATTTAATGTCGTTTAAATATAGTCCATTTCTGTTAGCTGTTTCAGTATATAAGCTATACCAAATATTTAAATCGCTTAAATCAGCAATTCTGACAATAACACCTTTTTTCTGAGAGAGCCTTATATTATACCTTGTCTTGGGTTTCATTCTTTCCAAAATCGTATTTAATTCCGGTTGTAAATCAAGATATAAAGTGTTTGTAGGCAATATATTTGTTTCTGATTTTCGGAGGTTCCAGTTTATTGTGTTAAAATTAAATCTGATTTCCTGTGATTTTACAGAAGGTTCCGCAATGAAATTGTATTGATTATCAGTTGAATAAGGATCTCTTGTCCAAAAGCTTTCCCAGCACAGATCGTATCGGACCATAAAACAATTTTTTGGAAGGAAAGAACGCAAACACTCCGATAATTCTTCTAAAAAAGCACCCTGAAACTCGTCTTCCGGTTGTAACTCAGGACCATATGGCACATATGCGATACAATCATTATGGTTCACCTGTTTGATAATTACCAGAAGGTCTGAATAAATGGCAGAATCGCTGATAATATCATTGTATAGGTTGCTTTTTTTCGATTTAAAATTCAAGGCAATGGAATCCAGACCAATTTTTCTTTTAACAATTGACCAAAACGCTG
>Ga0123335_1007488_pt1 | contig 12166 bp, 10 predicted proteins | sample BiotimSIPDNA_2_FD_89707 | JGI IMG/M metagenome (GOLD analysis project Ga0123335, IMG submission 89707) | Anaerobic biogas reactor microbial communites from Washington, USA - Biogas_R2 time_0 SIP DNA | ecosystem: Engineered > Bioreactor > Anaerobic > Unclassified | place: Washington, USA... | reverse complement strand
TAATGCTGGTGCTGGTGCTTCCGATATCAACGACAACGCCGTTTTCAAAATACTGTGAAACAAGCCAGCCTGTTGCAGCCCAATTTGCCGCAGCCACTTTGAAAGGTGCCTCTCGAGAAACACTTGGCAATTCTAAATTATTATCTACATTCAAAACATAAATCGGCAAACCCGTGAACGCTCTCTCTACGCAGTCTAAAATGTGGTTCACGCCTTCCCGTTTTGTTTGGTAGGCGTCGGAAAGCTCAGCGGTCATGGTTACACCTACGCAATCAAGTTTGTCTTGGGAAAGAGATGCCTTAAGCTTCAAAAGTGCCTCAGTTAATTTTGCTGGTTCCTTCCACACTGGAAAATACTCGACTGCAACCTTGATTTCTTTAATGGCGCCTTTCTGAGTAACCCCGTAAGCTGCTTTACTGTTAGCGCCTCCAATGTCTAGACCTAACGCTTTAGCCAACGACTGTTTCCTCAAGCATATAGTATGTCTAAGATGCGCTTTTTAGCTTCTTCGAACATAACCTGTGCTTCTTCCAATGTGTTGCCTTCTCCTGAAGCAAGCGCATAAGATTTTTCGCAATCGGCAACTGGGAAAGGCGGTGAAACAACCCCGGGGGCAGCGTAGAGTTTTTGCAGGGCATTGCTTTCTGGTTTTGGCGTTTCTATTTTTTTAAAGCAGCAATATCCAGAGACTGGCGTCGTATCTGGTAATTCACCGTTTAACGCAGCATCAGCTATGGATTTGGCAAAGTTGAAACCAGCTATCTTGCTTAATCCAATGAATGAAGTGGTTAAACGTGGATTAACATCAACTACAACTGGGCCTTCTTCGGTTAGGATAAAGTCGACTCCAACATAACCCTTCAAGCCAGTGAAGCATTCCACAACATCTTTGGCTGCTTTGAATGCTTCTTGCTTTAGTGGATGATCTAGCGGTATGTAGCCTCCCAAGTAATTTGAAATCTCCTTAGGAGCGCCGAGATTAACGATTTGCTGGTTTAGACTTACTGGCAGGGCTTTGTTGCCTGCGCAAAGTAAACTGACGCTCACAGCCTTGCCGTTAAGGTATTTTTGAATAACAAAAGCCTCACTAGCTAATTCTTCATTGATTTTTGCGATGGCATCCTTGATTTGCGACTCGTCCTTGACAAGGCTAAGTCCACTGCAGCCGACGCCGTCTAAAGGTTTAATCACCACTGGAAAGTCAATCTTGCTTTTGATGGCTTCTTTAACTGAATCAGAAAAGTTGTAAACAAACGTTTTTGGAGTCTTTATACTCTTATGGTTTAACGTTTCACTCAGCGCTGCTTTATTGGAGACTGATTGGATGGCGCTTGAACGGCAGTTGAGCAGAGGCACACCGTTTTGCTCTATAAATTCTACAAGCGATTGAAGGGTTCCTCCCGTTTCAGGCGCAATCACGTAAGCGGCATCCACGTTTGGGCAGGCTTTAAGGATTGCTCCTTGTGCTTCGTTGAAACTGAACACGGGAATTATGCAGTCCGCTGGAATGGGCGGGTTGAATCTGGAAAGCTCAGCGGCAACTATCACAGTAACCTCGTAACCGGCAGTCTTGAAACCTTCAGCAATAGAGCGCAGCATCCCAAACCCTTCAGCCAATATTCCCGGAGAAACCGCGCCTTCAGCAAAGCCTCCACCGCTGGCATGTTCATAAACTAAAACATTCACATATATCCCATGAAACGATGGGCAAGTCTGAAGTTAAACCTTTTCTTAACCCCAAATTACGCCAATTCGCTTAGAGCCTTTAAAAATTCGGCAGCATGCCTCTTTTTTACATGTGGCATAACAACAATTCTGATGCAATCTAACCGTGGCACGTAGGAGACAAACCAGCCTCGGGCTTGCAGTTTCTCAGCTAAAAACTTTGTGTTGACAGCGCGAAACGCCAAGATGTTCAATGTTGGCTCAATCACCAGCTTAAACCCTAACGCCTCAATGCCTTTGCGCAAAAAACTTGTTGTGTGCATGCAGTCAGCAACCGTTTCTTTGAAGCCCTCGCGACCTAACCTTTTGAAGACCGCCCATGTAGCGGCTGCTGAAGCTCCTGAGCGTGTGCCAACAAACGTGTACTGTTGACCGTTGGTTAGGTATGGCGTGTGCGTTTTAATGTGTTCCAAAGCGTTGGTGTTTCTAAACAGGATGCCGCCTGCTGGAACTGGAGCTAAACCCATCTTGTGCGGGTCAACGGTTATGGATTGTACGCCGTCTAAGCGGAAGTCGAATTCCATTGTGGGTTGGTTGAGGAATGGAAGCACTAAACCGCCGAAAGCCGCGTCAACATGCAGCCACACGCCGTACTTCTTTGCGATTTTTGAAAGCTTGCCGATTGAATCAACAACGCCCAGCTCCGAAGTGCCCGCGGTGCCCACGATTGCAACCGTATTTCTGTTTATGCACTGCTCTACTTCTTTGCAGTCTACTTTGTAGTTGCTGTCTAATTTTGCATGAACAGGTTTAAGTCCCAGTAGACCGCAGATTTTTTCAAAAGAAAAATGCGCTGACTCGGGCAACACAACCTCAGGCGACTCAACCCGTGCAGTGTTGCGGGCGGCAAGCATCGCCAGCAAATTAGCTTCGGTTCCACCTGAAACCAGAAAACCCGCCGTGCCAGCGCCGTTAAGAAGTTCCGATAGCATGTTGACGGCTTCTTTTTCCAGCCTTGCGCTACCCCTGAAGAGTCCAGAGTCACCGAGGTTAGAATTAAGAAACATTTGATTGGCTTTTTTCGCTAATGAGTCAGGGCTGGTGCACATTGAACAGAAAATCTTGCCCTCGTCATAACATTGGTCTTCTTCAAGTGCTCGTTTAAGTGCTTCCAAAACAGCTTTTTTGTCCTCGCCCTTTTCCTGCAACCCTAAAACCTCTTTTCCCTCGAGGCTTGCTCAATGATCTCTGCCAGTTCACGCACTTTCTCTTTTGTTATGTGTCCAGTGACGCGGTTGCTGTTTGAGCAGGCGGCGCCACGTACACCAGCGATATCAGCGCCAAAATCGTAGATTGCTGGTAAATCCTGTTTAAGTAGCGAACCAGCCAATGCCGCTTCTAAACCTTTCTTGTGAGCTAAACCGACAAACTTCGAAAGTTGCTCATTAGTTAGGAAGTCAAAGAGGCGTTTGCCGTCTTTTACAGCGGTGTCAAGCATGGCAACTTCGACTTTAGCTTCGGCGGCTGCTTGAGGCACCAGCAGCGGGTCGATGCTTTGTGCTCTTTGGAAATCTGCGTATCCAGCGGCTACAACTTTAATTTTTGGGTTGCAGTCTTTTACCGCTCGTGAAACATTGTGAAGCAGGGTCACAGCGTTTTGTAAGGTTTTGGTGCCATAAAGCCCCACTTTAACGTAATCAACACCCAAAGATGCGGCTCCGTAAGCTGCCAATGCAATTGATGCAGGAATACTGGGTGCTTCACCGATAGTGCAGCTGACTTGCAAGTTTTTGGGCGTAAGCTCTCTGATTTGTTTAATTACCCAGGGGAAATTGGCGCCCAGCGGCCCCTCACTTGGGTTTTTAACGTCAATAATTTCTGCTCCTCCAGCGATGGCTTCTGCGGCTTCCTGCGCGTTTTGGGGACTTACTAATAGCTTCACTTCTGATCATATTGATGCGAACTGTTGTGCCTTTAAAGTCTTGTGTTGCCATGCGTAGATTTTATTATGTTGAGGCGAGTTAGGGAGGTTGAGGGTTACACTTGAAGGTTATTCCAGTTATTGACGTGCTAAACGAGGTTGTGGTGCATGCAGTAAGAGGCAGACGAAACGAGTACAAAACCGTAAAAAGCGTCCTAACCAGTTCAGTGGAGCCCGTTGAGGTGGCGCAGACCTTCAAAGCGCTTGGTTTTCGCGAGCTATACTTGGCAGATTTAGACGCAATAATGGGTAGGCAGCAACCAAACATCCGCCTATACGAGTGCATTACAGAGGCAACGGGGCTTAAACTCATGGTGGACGCGGGCATAACCGAATCCTCTTCAGCCAAAAAAATCCTAAACAGCCAAGTCGCCAAAATAGTGATCGGAACAGAAACGCTGAAATCCAAAAAATTCGTCCAAGAAGCAATACGCCGGTTTGGCGCTGAAAAACTAGTTGTTAGCTTAGATTTAATGCAAAATAAGGTTCTAACTCAACCGTGTTTTGACGGTTGCACGGATGCTCTTGGAGTACTTGGCGAGTTTGAGGCGCTTGGCATTTTGGAGTTTATTGTGTTGGATTTGGCGCGGGTTGGAAGCGGCGAAGGAGTTAACGTAGAGTTCCTTAAGTTGGCCTTGAAGAATTCGCGTAGTAGTGTTTACGTTGGCGGGGGCATCCGAAATTTGGATGATTTAGCGATTTTGAGGAAGATTGGCGTTTCAGGTGTTTTGCTTGCTACCGCCCTGCATTCAGGAAAAATAAGCATCAGCGATTTGAAAAAAACCCATCTACTGTAGCGTTGCTACTGCGTTTTCAGCAGGCAAACTAGTCCGCCAAGCTGATTAAGCCGTGCTCCAGCAGGAGATTCTTCATTGACAATGCGTGTTTTAATCTGTTTGTTTTGGGCTATCTGCATAAGCCGATGCACGCGGTTTTTTCTTCGGTTGCCTGCAAGATAATTGTCTGTAAGCAAAAGGTACTCTGGCACAGGTTTCCCTGGCGGTGGCTTTGTGTAAATGGCGTTTTCTGCTTCCTCAAGCGAGAACAGCACAAGGTGGTCTGCGGTGCTTAACCGTTTTTCTAAAAGTTCCCTCAGGTTCTCGGTTTCTTCGGTTGTTGTTTCAGTAATTAGCTGTTTGAAGGTTTGTGTGCTGGTCAAGTTTGCTACTTGTGTGGGTGTGACTGCTGAACCTGTGATTTCGTTGATTGTGGCTTTGTTGGCTCCTGAAAACAGCCATGCGTGATGCGCTTTTAAGTGGCTCATAAATTCTTGGCTGTAGCTGGTTTTTTGTGGCGAGGCGAGTATGATGCTTCTTACGCCTTCTTTGAGCGTTGGTCTCAGGGCGTTGATGATTGCTTCGTGAAAGCTGTATAGTGCTTTTGTGTCTGCTCTGTTTCCGTTAAGGTTGATTGTGGCTTCCTGTTTGGCGACATGGCTGAAAATTTTCCAAAGCACTGCTTGTGTTTGCTCTATTCCTATGAGGACTGCTACTGGGTAACCGCGCCTGTACGTTTTTGGAGTCATTTGTTGCTACTAGTTGCTAAGTGATATATAGTCATAACTTCAGCATTTCCGCTTATGATTGCTACGTACCATTTTGCTTATGCAAAATTTTCTACCCATAACCAACTGTAAGTTTGCCCTTAAGTTACAAGTTTTTAAAACCACTAATTCCACATATGAAACCTCATACATTAAGGAGAATTCAAGGAGAGAATAAATTGAAAAACAAAAAACTATTTTCCATTATAATCTCGATAATTCTGCTATCATCAATTACCCTATCACTTGTAATACCCGCAACTACCGCTCAAGCAACTCACAGAAACAAAAAAACCTACGCTGTATGTGGGCTTATGCCCGAGAAAGTCGGCGTAGGTCAAGAAACCCTGATTTTCATTGGAATCACCGATTACCTAATGAACCCTGATGAGGGATGGGAAGGCTTAACCGTCACAGTAACGCATCCTGACGGCACCAAAGAAACCTTAGGACCATACCGAACTGACTCTACTGGAGCAACAGGCGACTCGTACATTCCCGAGGAAGTAGGTAACTACACGTTCCAGACACACTTCCCAGCACAATGGTACAACTGGACAAGCCCGCCAATGTTTGACTCACAACTTTACGGAGCAATCTGGTACGAAGAAAGCGACAGCGACATCGTTACTCTTGAAGTCCAAGCTGACCCAGTGCCTATTTACCCTGGCTCACCGCTTCCAAGCAACTATTGGGAACGCCCAATCGATGCACAACACCGCGAATGGTACTCCGTAGCTGGAAACTGGCTTGAAACACCAACCAACAGGTACACACCATTCAACGATGGACCAGAAACCGCCCACATCTTATGGGCTAAACCCTTAACTTCCGGCGGACTCAGCGGTGGCGAACTAGGCGACCACTCCTACAACGTCGGCGACGCATACGAAGGCAAATGGTCAGGCTCAGTAATCCTCAACGGCATATTGTACTACAACAGGTTCGCTTCAGGCTTCGGCGGAGGCTGGGCACAGCAAGGAGTTGTCGCAGTGGACCTGCGAACAGGCGAAGAACTATGGTTCAGAAACAACACTAGAGTTGCCTTTGGTCAAACCCTCTATTGGGACTCATTTAACATGCACGGCGTATTCAACTACATATGGGAAACAAAATCATCCTTTGACATGACAACCTTTACGTCAGTAACTTCTTGGAACGCGTATGACCCCTTCACAGGAGAATGGCAATACAGCATATCAAACATACCTTCTAGTGGAGAAATGTTCGGCGCAACATACACACTACGTAGTGAAAAAGGCGAAATCTACATCTACAACGTCAACCTGCAAAACGGCTGGGTAGCACTATGGAATTCAACAAAAGTAGTCCTCGGCAGCGCATCAGGCATGTCTGAGGGAAGCTGGGGCTCTGCAGCTAACACACAAAGGACTTTTGACGGCAGAAACGGCTATGAATGGAACAAGACAATACCCGTAGGTTTACCAGGAAGCATCGGTGCAGTTACTAACGACTTAATATTTGGTTCAACAGCCAGCGGCATTAACATGGGAGACAAACCAATAGCGCTTTGGGCTTTCAGCCTAAAACCAGGACAAGAAGGAACACTACTGTATGACACAACCTGGCAGCCACCAACAGGCGATTTAGACATAACTGTAGGCGCAGTAAGCTTAGAAGACGGCGTTTTCACTTTGGCATCACAAGAAACAAGGCAGGTTTGGGGCTTTGACCTTAAAACCGGCCAGAAACTGTGGGGACCAACTAAATCACAAGCACTACTGCAAATCTACGGAATCGAAGGCGCTATAGCTAACGGCAAAGTATTCTGCACTGGATACGGCGGAGTAGTCTACTGCTACGACGCTAAAACAGGCGCAGAACTCTGGAGCTACGCAGTTACAGACCCATACAACGAAATTCTCTGGAGCACTAACTGGCCAATGTTTATTGCTTTCATAACGGACGGCAAAATCTACTTAGCACACAATGAGCACTCACCAGTCAATCCACTGCCAAGAGGCGCACCCTTTGTCTGCATTGACATTGAAACTGGAACCAAAGTTTGGGATCTACCCATACGTTCAACATCTTGGGGTGGACAACCAATAATCGGCGACAGCATCATAGCATTCTACAACACTTATGACAACCAAATCTACGCTTTAGGCAAAGGACAAACAGCCACAACCGTGTCAGCCGCGCCAAAAGTTTCCACAAACGGCGAGGGCATACTAATCGAAGGCACAGTTACCGACCAATCACCAGGCGCAAAAGATACCCCTGCAGTAAGCGACGAGAGCATGACTGAGTGGATGAAACACATTTATCTACAGTTTGAAATCCCCGCAAACGTTACAGGCGTTCCAGTAAGCTTAGATGCTATGGATCCAAATGGCAACGCAGTGCACATTGGCGAGGTCACCAGCGACATGAGCGGCACATTCAAGAAACTGTGGGTACCTGACATTCCAGGCGAATACACCATCACCGCCACATTCATCGGCACTAAAGGCTACTACTCATCCTACGCTGAAACTGCTATAGGTGTTGAAGAAGCACCGCAAGAAACGCCACAATCTACCGCTAACGCTGTAACAATGGCTGATATTCAAACATACTTCATAGGCACCGCAGTAGCCATCATTTTGGCAATAGCCATAGTTGGCATACTATTGCTACGAAGACGACCATAAATTTTCAACCCTTTTTTCTTTTTTTACTTTTACAAAACATTGCAGCAGATACCGAAAATGAATAATTATTAATCCAAGATAACGCATTGTTGGTTGAGGCTACACTGTTGAAGGTTTTTGAACGCCCGGGACCAGTAAACACCCAAGAAGTCCTAAACATACTAACAGTGGCACAGCAACCGCTACAATACTTAGTTGTGGCATCCGTGACAGGCGACAGCGCCGTCAAAGCTGCCCAGCAAATAAAAAACCGCAAAATCATCTGCGTCACTTGCCCACAGGGAATGTTCTGGGAGGTCAACGCCATGAATGCCGACCTGTTCGAAAAAATTCCAGAGCTAAAAGCCCGAAGAGAAGAGTGGCAAAAGAAACGCCTCGACCGCGTGCCCCTAAGCATCACCGAAGAGAACAAGGTCAAGCTGAAAGAGCTTGGCGTTGAGGTTGTGCGCGGAACCATCCCACTGTTTGGACCAACCTTTTCCATGCGCCTGCACCTGCGAAAGACTACTTCGCTTGATATCGTCGCAAAAACGCTGGAGCTGATTTCGCCCGGCACACTCGTATGCTTGGAAGCTGTTTTGATGGCAACCGACGCAGGCATAATCCCCGAAGGCGAACTCGTCTACACCGCTGCCGGAACAGAAATGGGCCTAGACACCGCGTGGATAGTGAAAAGCTGTGCGTCAGCAAACATGTTCCACCCCACAAAAGGCTTCCGATTCGTGGAGTTGCTTGCTAAGCCGGGGATGGCGCTAAATCCAAGCATAAACATAAACTACCTACGCTAACTAAGCTATCGGAAAAATAACGAGAAGCATAGCTTCAAAAAAATGTTGCTCTATGGTAATGTTTTAATTGTTAGTGGCTTCTAAGCATAGAAAAGGGATAATCAAGGTTGAGCGACGAAGCCAAATGTTCAAAACCAGCATGTGACAAATTCACTGCAATTAACGAGTTAGCGAAAAGACGAGGTTTTTTCTGGTCAAGCTTTGAGATTTACGGTGGAAGCGGCGGCTTCGTAACCTACGGACCACTGGGCACACGTTTAAAGCAGAACGTTGAGGGTCGCCTGCGCGAGTTATTTGTTAAGAAAATTGGTATTTACGAGATGGAGTCATCGGTTATTGCGCCAGGCAAAGTGTTTGAAGCCTCAGGCCACGTAGACCACTTCAAAGAGCCGATGGTGGAGTGCCAAGACTGCCACACACGGTTCCGCGCAGACCATTTGCTAGAGGATAAAGGCATAAGCTCTAAAGAAGCCGAAAAGATGACGCTTGACGAAATCGCCATTGAGCTTGAGCGTCACGGCGTTATCTGTCCAGACTGCGGCGGCAAATTTGGTCCCCCGCAACGGTTCTTAACAATGTTTGAAACCACAATCGGGCCATACTCAGGCGCAACTGGCTACGGCAGACCCGAAGCTGCACAAAATATCTTCGTCGAGTTTAACCGACTCTATAATGTAGCCCGTGAAAAGCTGCCCTTTGGTGGTCTCCAAATAGGTCATGCGTTGCGAAACGAAATTTCGCCTCGGCAAGGCTTAATCCGCCTGCGCGAGTTTACGATTGCTGACTTGGAATTCTTCTTTGACCCGCAAGACCAAAGCTGCAACTTCATAAAGGAGGTCGAAGATGAAGTTCTTCCGATTCTGCTTTGTGATACTCGGCTTAAAGAATGCGAGGACATCACGAACTTTACTGTGCGCGAGGCACTTGACAAGAAAATTATCCAGTGTGAGTGGCAAGCGTTCTTTATGGCTATGGCAAAACGCTTACTCGTCGAACTCGGGGTTCCCCAAGAGAAGCAGCGTTTCATCGAAAAGTTGACATGGGAAAAAGCCCACTACAGCACGCAAAGTTTTGATCAGGAAGTGCTTGTTGACCGTTGGGGCTGGGTAGAAGTTAGCGGTCACGCTTACCGCACCGACTACGACCTGTCCTGCCACATGAAAGCCAGCGGCGTAGACATGACAGTTTACAAGGAATATAAAAATCCAGTTGAAACCGAAGAACTCACGGTTAAACCAATTATGGCAAAGCTTGGTCCAGTCTACAAGGGAGACGCAGGCAAAGTCGCTGCTGCACTCGCCAAAGTGCCCGCTCAAGAAGTCGCAGACGCCATGCAAAAAGACGGCTACTACATGGCTGGCAACTATCAAGTGTTCAAGGAACAAGTTGACATCAGCCGACAAAAAACAATCGTTCGAGGCACAAGGTTTGTTCCTCACGTTGTGGAGCCCAGTTTTGGCTGTGACCGCCTCTTTTACGTTGCGCTTGAGTATGCGTACCGCCTAAAAGACGACCGTGTCGTCCTCAGCTTCCCACGATGCATAACGCCCATTCAAGTCGGCGTTTACCCGCTTATGAGCAAAGACGGCTTAGACACTAAAGCCTTAGAGATACAGCGAATGCTCACCTGCGAAGGCTTCATGACTGACTATGACGAGGCAGGCTCAATTGGCAGACGCTATGCACGGGCTGACGAGGCAGGCGTTGCGCTTGGCGTAACCATCGATTATGATACGTTTAAAGATGACACTGTAACCGTTCGAGACCGAGACAGCTGGAAACAAGTCCGCACCCCCATAAAACAGCTACCCGCGTTGCTACACCAGTATTTCCAAGGCAAGATAGACTTTGAATCTCTGGGGAAAACAGTCGAAAGTAAGTAGCTACCTTTTTTAATGCACATGTACAATTTGGATTGAATAAAATATAGGGTATTGTGAGAGGGGCGCAGAAACAGTTGGTACTTCCCGCAGAAACAGAAGAGCGTGTAAAACGTAGAGCATTAAACGCTTGTCAAGATAACCTACGCAAAGTCGTAGACGTATCAAGGAAAATTCCACAATTAGTTGATTTCTTCGCTAGCGGAGACAAAGAAAACGCGAGAAAACTTTTAAGCGATATACGAACAGGCGAAGAAGAAGTCACGAAAGCTCGTCGCATGGTTTCTCAGGAGCTAGCTGAAATCGGCGCAATTCTCATCAGTCGAGAAGACTTCTTAAGATTCACGAACCTATCCAGCGAAATATCTGATTTCTCAGAAGGCATAGCATTTTACCTAGTAGAAATAATGGAGCACAACTGGGCAATCCCAACAGACATCAAAAAAGACCTCTTAAAACTGTCGCTTGCAGTTTTGGATGCAGTTTTAAAGCTGCGTGAAACCATGATGGTACTCAATTATGGTTCACAAAAAACTTTAGAGCGCGCCAAAGACGTGGAAATAGCCGAACGTATAGTAGACGACCAATACCGTCAGCTCAGCATAAAAGTCTTAAGCGCCAAACTTGAAACGCCAGTTTTGCTTTTACTGAGAGATATTCTGCAGTTGCTGGAGAATTCTGCTGACAAAGCCGAAGACGCCGCAGACGCAGCAGGAATGCTCTCCATGGTAATGTAAAATTGGCTAAAAAAGCACAAAACCAAAAAATTAAAGTTGAACTCATAGAGAACTTTCTGGTCGTTTGGAACCCCGCAGAGGGCTCACAGCTCTACAAAACCGCTTACTATGGAAAACCGCTGGGTATACCTAAACCGAAAATTCCTGAATTCAACGTTCCCCTAATTTTAGATTTAATGGAAGGACTCTACCTTGCCGAGACAGAACAGATAGTAATTTGTGAAGGCAAAAGTAAAGTCAGCCTCAAAAGACTCCGCCAAAAAATAAAAGAACTCTATGAGGGGTTTGAAGAAAAATACGCTGTCTATAAGGATCTTCGAGACAAAGGCTTGATTGTTACGCCTGGCATAAAGTTTGGCTGCGACTTCGCCGTTTACAAGTATGGACCTGGAGTGGAGCATGCGCCTTACATGGTTTCCGTGAAAGCTTCAGGCAGCAGCATATCCGCAACTGAAATCGTAAAAGCAGGGCGGCTAGCGACGACAGTGCGTAAAAGATTCATTATTGCAGTGCCTGACTTGAAAGAAAAAAGTGCTAAGTACTTGATTTTTAAATGGTTCAAGGCTTAGTTGGAAATTAATGTTTGGTTTTGGAATACTCCCCGTACACGTTGATGCGGATAAACTTTTGATGAAACTAGCACGCAGCCTTCTTCTAGTGTCACGTCGTCAGCAACCACTGATACCGCGTTGAGCTTCGTCGGGTTCTTTTGGCTTGAATTAACCGCTACATGCCTGCCAACAATGCTTTCCAGCACTTCTGCCTCCTCGCCGATTATGGCTCTATCCATAACCGCTGAATTCTCGACAATAGCGTTCTTGCCAATCCGTGTGAAATTATCGATACAGCAATCCACTAGCCTGACTCCGTCCTCGATTTGGCAGTGCCTACCAATCAAAACTGCGCCTTCCACCT
>Ga0123335_1007485_pt1 | contig 12168 bp, 7 predicted proteins | sample BiotimSIPDNA_2_FD_89707 | JGI IMG/M metagenome (GOLD analysis project Ga0123335, IMG submission 89707) | Anaerobic biogas reactor microbial communites from Washington, USA - Biogas_R2 time_0 SIP DNA | ecosystem: Engineered > Bioreactor > Anaerobic > Unclassified | place: Washington, USA... | reverse complement strand
TGAATTTATGCTCTCAGGAAAAGAAGCTGAGGCGGCTTTGAACCATCTTCTTACCAACAATTTTTCGGGGATGCTCCCAGGAAAAGTGAGATACTCTCTTGCTTGTTATGAAAACGGGGGTATAGTTGATGATGTTTTAGTATACAAAGTTAATGATACTAAATTTATGGTAGTGGTAAATGCTTCAAATATGGAAAAAGACGCTGCATGGTTCAGAGCGAATATCCGGGATTTTGATGTTAAGTTTGAAAATATTTCGGAACAGACTGCATTAATCGCTATACAGGGCCCTTTTTCAGAAGAAATAGTAAGAAAGTTAACCCAAGAGATTCCTGAAAAGTATTATTCTTTTCTAGAGAATGTCAACATAGATGGAGTTAAATGCATTATTTCACGAACTGGATATACTGGAGAAAAAGGCTACGAAGTGTATTGCCCTTCGAGCAAGGCCAAAGAAATTTATTCTAAAATTCTAGAAGCAGGAAAGGAATTTGATGGAATTCCATGTGGACTTGGCGCTAGGGATACTCTAAGAATGGAAGCAGGACTTCCTCTTTATGGACACGAGCTTTCCTCTGAAATCCCAGCTGGTGAAACTGGACTTAGTTATGCCATAAAAATGGACAAAAACGACTTTATCGGGAAAAAAGCAATTCAAAACCACGAGCCCAAGTATAGTAGGACGGGAGGATTGGTTTTAGATAGAGGAATAGCCAGGGAAGGTTCTTTGATTTTTTCTGGATCTAAGGAAGTTGGAAAAGTTACTTCGGGAACACACTCGCCAACCCTTGAAAAGAGTATAATTATAGTAAGGATTCAAAGTGAGTTTCTTAACAGTTCGGACTTAGCAGTAGATGTAAGAGGGCGCAAATTGAAAATTGAACTTTGTCCTCTACCTTTTTATAAGTCATCAAAGCAATAGATCACCCCTTTAAGATAACGACGGGAAAAGAAAAATTTTGGAAATTTAGGAGAGAAATAAATGAGTTTATTTTACGCAGAGACCCATGAATGGGCTGAAACAGAAGGTAACATAGCAACAGTTGGAATTTCTGACCATGCACAGCATGAACTCGGAGATATTGTATTTATAGAATTGCCTGAAGCCGGCAAAAAAGTTGTTGCAGGCAAATTTTTATGCGAAGTTGAGAGTGTAAAAGCGGTAAGCGAGATTTATTCTCCCGTTTCTGGCACAATTGTTGAGGTAAACGAGGAACTTGAATCAAGCCCAGAAAAAATAAATGAAAATGCTAGGGCTAATTGGATATGCAAAATTGAATTCACTAGCATTCCTGAAAACTTAATGACCGAGAAGGATTATTTAGCAAAACAAGCGTAAAGAATAATTTGCTGTAGTTTGTTTGGCGAGAAGGATTATTTAGCGATACAAGCGTGAAGAGTAATTTACAATAGTTTGTTCGGCGAGAAGGATTATATAGCAATACAAACGCGAAGAGTAATTTGCGGTAGTTTATTCGGATAGAAATATTATTTAGCAATACATATTGATTATGAATTTCCTAATTATGGAGGTAGATATGGGTAATTATGTCCCACTTACCGAAAAAGACATTAGTGAGATGTTAGAAGCCATAGGTGTTTCTTCTCCGGATGCTCTTTTTTCAGATGTTCCCAAAAAAATTAAGCTAAAAGAACTGAATATTCCTTCTGGAAAGTCAGAACAGGAAGTATTTGAGGTTATGAAGTCTTTAGCCTCCAAGAACACGGTTTACGATATTATCTTAAGAGGAGCTGGAAGTTATAACCATTATATCCCTGCACTAGTTAAAAGTATTACATCAAGATCAGAATTTGTTACGGCATATACACCCTATCAGGCAGAAATTTCTCAGGGGATACTTCAAGCTATATTTGAATATCAAACTATGGTGTGCATATTGACCGGAATGGATGTCAGTAACGCAAGCGTATATAACGGTGCATCTGCGGCTGCTGAGGCAGTGCTGATGTGTCGGGAAAGGGACAGAAATAAAGCAATTATTCTTGGTATGATAAGGCCGGATACTCTAAAAACAATAAAGACATATGCCAATGCACAAGGGATGGAAATCTTGGAAATGGAGGCAAATGATACATTTGTTGATTTAGAAAAACTTAATGAGTTGATGGGCGAGAATACTGCATGCGTATATATTGAACAGCCCGGTTATTACGGGGAGATATACGGAGTAGAAAAAATTGCAGAGAAAGTCCATTCTAATGGAGCTAAGTTTATCGTAGGATGTAATCCAACTTCACTGGCCCTATTAAAAAGTCCAGGAGAATGTGGGGCGGATGTAGCCGTAGGAGAGGGACAACCTTTGGGTCTACCTATGGCATTCGGAGGACCATACCTAGGTTTTATGTCCTGTACAGAAAAAATGATGAGAAAGCTCCCTGGCCGTATTGTTGGAGAAACGGTGGATCACGATGGAAGAAGGGCCTTCGTTCTGACTCTTCAGGCCAGAGAACAACATATCAGAAGAGAGAGAGCCTCCTCGAATATTTGTTCCAACCAAGCACTGTGCGCGCTAACTGCAACGATCTACCTAACCTCTCTAGGGAAGGAAGGTTTTAGAGAGGTTGCTAAGGCTTGTGTTTCACTCTCCCATTATTTTGCATCCCAACTTCAAAAATTAGAGGGTGTTGAATTGCAAAATAAAGGGGAATTTTTCCACGAGTTTGTAACGATTATACCTGAAAGGTCGGAAGAGATCTTGAGAGCACTTGCAAAAAACAAAATATTAGGAGGACTAAAACTCGATTCGGATAGAATATTGTGGTGTGTTACGGAAACTGCAACTAAAGAATCTCTCGATAATGTAATTGATATAGTGAGAGGTGTGCTATGTTACTGATATTTGAAAAAAGTAAAGAGGGGAAAAAGGGTATAGACGTAAGAAAGCCATGTGTAAAAGAATATCAATATTCTTCTGAGCTCCTTAGAAGTGAATTGGATTTACCCGAGGTATCGGAGGTTGATGCAGTAAGACACTTTACTGAACTTTCAAAGAGGGCATTCGGGGTGGATGACGGATTTTATCCACTTGGCTCTTGCACTATGAAATATAACCCGAAAATAAATGAAGAAGTTGCATCTTTAAAGGGCTTTACGGATATTCACCCATTGCAACCGGAAGAGGATGCTCAGGGAGCTTTGGAAGGGATGTACATGTTATCCGAATTGCTGTCCGAAATTACCGGAATGGATGCAGTTTCTCTTCAGCCTTCGGCAGGAGCTCATGGAGAATATACAGGTTTAAGACTAATTTCCAGCTACCATAAGGCAAGGGGAGACATTAACAGGAACAAGATAATTGTTCCAGATAGTGCGCATGGGACAAACCCCGCTAGTGCAACAATGGCTGGATTTGAAGTCATAAACGTTAAGAGCAACGAAGAAAAAGGTGTAGATTTAGAAGAACTTAGGGCAGTAGTTGGCCCCGATACCGCAGCTTTAATGCTTACTAACCCCACAACCCTAGGATTATTTGAGAAAAATATAATTGAAATAGCGGAAATAGTCCATAATGCAGGTGGACTTTTGTATTATGATGGAGCAAACCTTAACGCAATTATGGGAATTGTTCGGCCGGGAGATATGGGGTTTGATGTTGTACATCTTAATTTGCATAAGACATTTTCAACTCCTCACGGTGGAGGAGGTCCCGGAGCAGGTCCTGTAGGATGTAAGGTGGAACTTGCCCCGTATTTACCTAATCCAGCGGTAGTCAAATATGGACACGAGTACTTTTTTGTCAATGAGCCAGACAGTATCGGCAAGGTTGGATCTTTTTATGGAAATTTTTTAGTTTATATTCGTGCCTTAACATATATCTTGACGCTAGGGAAAGAAGGTATTCCGTATTCAGCTAAAATGGCGGTACTCAACGCAAATTATCTTAAGAAAAAACTTCAAGATATTTATACCACGGAAAAGAAGAGACATTGTATGCACGAGTTTGTATTAAGCCTCGAAAAAATAAAAGAAGAAACGGGTGTTTCTGCGATGGATGTTGCTAAGAGTATGATAGACTACAAAATGCATCCTCCCACAATGTATTTCCCGATGATAGTTCACGAGGCTCTGATGTTCGAACCGACTGAGACTGAGAATAAAGAGACTTTGGATTCGGCTGCTGAACTTTTAAGAAAGCTATACAAAATCGCATATTCAGATCCAGCGGTTCTTAAATCTGCTCCGCATACCACGGTTATATCTCGCCCCGATGAGGTAGCTGCAGCTAGGAAACCAATAGTAAGATACAAAAAACCTTAAATCTGCTCCGCATACCACGGTTATATCCCGCCCCATGAGGTAGCTGCTGCTAAGAAACCAATAGTAAGATACAAAAAACCTTAAATATTATCGTAATGAATGGGCTTATAAAGGTAATCTCTAATATGGAAAAGCCCTCTTAAAGAAAGGAAGTTATAAACAATCAGACGTCTATATGACGTCTTTTTTTAAAAAAAAGAGAGACCTATGTAGGTCCCTCTAAAGATTTATACTTTTATATTAGTCTATTTGAGTTACATCTGCATTCTTTGATTGATTTGCAACCGACTGCATCCCTTTGATGCAATTTGCTTTGGAGGAATAGCCTTTTTCACATATGGCTATGATGTTACCATTGTTAGCTTTTAAACGGAAACGAAACAGACCTGCTTTATCTTTATATACTTCCCATTTGGGATTGGTAAGGACTTTTACGGGTTCTTTTGTTTGATCTTCGATTTTTTCATCAAAAACAATTTGAGAGAATTTTTTTACGCTTTCTATACCACCCTTGCATGTTGCTGCGGATGCATATGCTTCTCCACCGACTGCTAAGGTTTCATGATTTGATGCCAGAAGGTAGAATACATAGTTATCTTTGTCAGTTTTCCTGTAAGTAAATACTCCTGTTTGTCCCTTTTTCTGATTCGTTTCTTCCATTTCGATTTCTCCTTAAATTGTGATATTTTTATCTTACTCTTCGATAATTATTAAGTCAATTATACATAAATTAAACCATAAAAACGCCTATTTTTCAGTGAAAAAGTTACTTAAGATAGAAAAACGGTACATAAAAAAATTAGTAAAAAATCAGCAATATGGAAATCAATTATGAAAGATAAAAATATCTGAAGCCACCTTTGGGGAGCATTTGAAAAAATTTTAAAATGTGAATATATAAAGCTGGTTTTGTTTAACCAAATCGCTGGTATATAATATTAACTATTAACGGAGGAAAAGTGAAATACACAGTATCGATACCCGAAATAGATTTATCTTTTGAAGTTGAAGAAGGAGCTAACCTTTTAACTGAGTTAATTTTGCATAAAGTTTTTCCGAATGACGGCTCCTATTGCGGGGGAGTAAGGGATTGTGGGAGATGTGCCATTATATCAAATGGAGTTAAAGTTCTCTCATGTAAAACTTATATAAATTGTGATCTCACTTTACAGTATTTGGACTTGAGTCAAATGTCCATAAAAGATTCCCCTGAAAATGATAGAAACTTAATAAGGCGCAGAAGAATGCTAAGTGTGGACAGAGGAAAATATTATTCCGGAGGAAAGATTGGGGTTGCCGTTGACCTTGGAACAACTACTATTCACTATGCATTTGTAGAACTTCCTAGCGGATATAAGAAAATTCCAGATAGAGGGAAAAAGAAAGAAAATCCCCTAAAAAATAGACAAGAGGAATTTTCGCAAGAAGAATACTACCCTGATTCTATAAAAATGCGAATTGCAGAGGGATTAAGGGAATTTCTAGAAAACGAAAAAAAAGAAGGTGCGATTTTAGAGGTTTCTTGTAAGGGAAAAGGAGAGGAGTTTTTATCTGAAATAAGGGATATATTTGAGGAATTGAATGTTTTAAAGATTAGTTCCTCGATCAACCCGCAAGTTGCATTTGGGGGGGATATAATTTCAAGGATTTCGGCGTCCCTTAACTCTTCGGATGCTAGAGAGACTTTAAAGAGTCTGGTCACTACAAGCATTAGCTACGAAATATGTAAGTTTTTAATAGAAAAAGATTTATACGAAGTGGATTATGTTGTAATAAGCGGAAATGTTACAATGATTGCCCTTTTACTGGGAGAGGATGCGAGCTCAATTTCTCAACACCCGTATAAATCTAATTATCTTACTGTTTACCCTAAGACTCCATTTGAAACGCAAATTCAAGTATATAATCCCCAAAAGCACAGAGCGACAATTTTTTCTTTTTCTACCGATTCTTCCCCTGAGATCGAGAAATCAGGAGAATACTTGAATAATGTTCCTATTATTCATTTTATCCCCGCTATATCTACCTTTGTTGGAGGGGATTTTGTAAGTGGATTATCGATATTACCCGAACCTGGAAAAGGAAAATATTTTATTTTTATTGACATGGGAATAATACAGAAATAGGAATTGTGGGGGAAGGAAGATATATCGTGGGATCTGCCCCAGCAGGGCCATGCTTTGAGGGCGGGAATATTTCCTGCGGGATGAGGGCTGAGGTGGGAGCAATTTACAGCTATTTTATTAACGAAAATGGAGTTGCGGAGATACGCATTTTTGAAGGAAAAGAGAATGACTCTGATAATATAAAACCTTTGGGCATTTGTGGAAGTGGACTTATAGATATTATTGCCGAATTAAGAAGAACAGGTCTTCTTGAAGATGAGGGTATTTTACTAAATGGTGAGAATCCATTTAGAGTTGCAGAGGATATAAATCTTTCGCAAAAAGACATTCGTGAATTTCAGTTGGCAAAATCGGCTATTATAACGGGAATTGAAATATTAATGGAAAAGGTAGGAATTGGGCATAAAGATGTCGAGAACGTATTCGTCTCCGGAGGATTTTCTGAGGCAATATCTATAAAAAGTCTAATAAACAGCGGTATAATACCAAAAGAGCTCAGTGACAGATGTGTTACTCTAGGCAACACAAGCTTATTTGGGGCTACCTCTATTTTTTTAAAGGGAAGGAATTCATTTTCAAAAATTGCAAAAACTGGAGAATATGTTGATTTTGTGGCAGAAGAGAATTTCCAATCGAAATTTATTGAAAACATAAGGTTTAAGTAGGGCATTCTAGGCGCTTATTCTGTTTATTATTTGAACAATTTTCTTTACAAAAGCTCACAGTCTCTAACTGGTTAAATGGATTATATAATCACAAAGGCCTTTTTTATTTTGTGAAAATTTGTCTTGTTTTTCGTTTTTCATTCTTTTAAAGGGCTGTGATTCCAGTAACTTTAAAGTAAAAGAGAATGATAAATTAAATTAGAGAACTATTTGTTTCATTATATGGCTATCATACGAATTTTCTACGTTAATGGTTAAAAAATACTAATTATTACACGTGTTTTCATTTTAATAGCTAAAAAATACTGATTATTGTGCGTGCGCGCGTGTTTTTAAAAATTTCCCATATTGACACCTCCTACTTAAGGTATTATAATTCCATATATAACGAGGAAACTTTTTTAGGAGGTTATTTATGAAAGTAAGAAAAATTATCATTACTCTCCTCGTTGCTGTTATGACATTGAGTGTTTTGCTCGCGGCTGTAGCTTGTACGCCAAACAACAATAACAACAACAACAATAACAACAACAACAATAACAACAACAACGATGACGATGATGAGTTCAATTTAGGACCAATGCTAGGCGATGAGGTTAACACAATAGTAGATGTGGTTGATGAGACAGTTCGCCGAGCTCTTGCAATTGACGAAGAGGCTCATATCGGGGCAACACTGTTTTTAGCTGTTAACTACGCTGGAACAGAGGATTCTCCCCTACCGCCGATTAATCTTGATTTAGAGATTAAAGTTGAAGCTTCGTTTGATGCAGATACTCAAACAAACAACGCTGTTCTTCTGGAAATCACTGACAAGACTGAAAATGGACTGGGGCTTATAGCTTCAATTTTTGCCGTTAATGAATCCGGAAACGAAAATGAATCCGGAAACGAATATGTCTATATTGGACAGAAGGCGTGGAATTCTTCTTTTACTTGGGTTAAATTCAGCCAAGCAGAGGAAGCCGGCTTACTCGCATCTTTTGTTGCGAAAAAAGTTGCTGGTGTTGTTTTGGATATCGCCGGAATGGATATGTCTAAGAAAGACAAAAATGGAAATGTAACTCAAGAACTTACTCTTGGGGACAGAGCTAAAGATGGGTTAATCAATGGCTTAGTTGGAGGCTTCTTAGGATTAGCCCCGTTGCTTGCTGATATTGAAATTATTATGCCTACAACCGTTGATGGAGATGGCGAAACTGAAGTAACTGAAGCCGGATTCTCAGTAACTGCAGCTACAGCAACTTTTGATGAAACAAAAGTGGCAGGTGGAACAGAGCTGAAAGTTATGGTTGAAAACTTGGGCGGATTAGCTGGAGCTCTTGGTGCATTCGTTAACTTTGCAGATTTAAGAGCTTCGATGGAAGAGGCAGGATTAATAGAAATAGTTAACCTTCTTGTCGATGTAATACTTGGACAATCATTTGACCAATTATTCTCACTTGAAGGCGAGACTCCAGATCTCAATCCAATATACCCAACAATCGGAATTGGTATTGGACATGACGGCGAACAATTAACTGGTATTGGTTTGCACTATGACTATACCAACAACCCAGAGCTTCCACTTACTCTAGATCTTGGAGTAAAAGGTTTGGTAGTGTCCGATCAGTCAGTTAGTTCGGTAGAGCCGTCAGATGATGGATTCGAAGATGCCGATGAAGCAGCAGTAGAACTCACCTTGGATGTTGTTTTAGCTAATGAAGCGGTTGATGCAACAATTAAAGTTTATGCATACCCAACACTTTTAATCGATTTAGTTGAAGGAACTCTTGAAGACGAGACAATTCCGTTCGTAGACTTGGACTTAGTAGGAATTAAGGGATTTGCAACAATTACGAACAATAAAGCAGAAACTCCAGAAGCCGAATATTTTGCAGACTTTAATCTCCAAAGAACTGACTCAGCCCAACCCGGATTTAAGGTTGCTCTTGATCCAGTCCTTACGGCTCTTGGAATGGTCCCAGGTGACTATACGCTCGCAGAGCGCAACTTCTATATTCCACTTGATGCACAAGCAATGTGGGACGATTATTTTGGTGGGATGACTGAAGGATATACCCTCCCTGAGAATGCGAGTGAGAATCCGAGTGTAATAGATGACTTAAAAGCTAAACTTGAGGGTGGATTTAGTATAGGATCAATTCCTTCCCTGCTTAAATTCGTAGATCCGATAGTTGCTGAACTTGAAGCGCTAGTTAAAGAAGGGGGCCCGATTAGCTTTGGATTCTTTGAAAGAGAAGATGAAGAAAAGCCCGCAGATAGAGCAGCATTTGCTACCATCGATTTAGCTTCCCTTATGACAGATTTAGTTTCAGATGGTGGAATCCTTGGAGATACTGAGACTATTACTTTCAAGGCATACTATGATAACGCCACCGGCGCTGTCTTAGATGATCCTGTTGAAGCTGCCCTGGCTGATTATTTAGCGACAGACAAAGTTATAGATTCAGTTGTAACTTTGATGAATTATAACTTTGGAGTTTCAGCAGCAAACGATGTTTGGAAGACCGCAAATCCTTCAGCGTCTGAGGAAGCGCTAGAGGCTGCCAGAGATGCTTACTTTGATGATGATCCTAAGACTGGAACAACATGGGCGCTTGCACCTATTGATGGCCAAGATCTCTTTACTGAAGTTGATGCAATTAGAATATTCGAAGCAGTGACTGGAAAGGCTTTGGATGCAGATGACGCATACGATGGACTCACGCTTGATCTATTCGCATCGCTCGGCAAAAGCTCAAAGACAAATAAAGAAGGTATCACCATTTCAATAGGATTGGTAGATGCGGTAGATGGCCAATTAGTTAAAGTAGAACTTAACCTTAATATAAAAGGTGAAGATGCTGCTGCTCGTACTGAATATCTTGCATCAGGAGGCTTTGCGGAGCCATTTGCTGGAGTGGAAGGCACAGATTATACTGATACTAGTGTAAATGAACAACTTATCTGGGATACTATTCTGGACATAGCCATGACATTTGAACAAGTTTAGCCATAACTTGAATAAGCAATTCAACAATTAATCAAAGTTTCATTTGGAGGCACGGGTAACCGTGCCTCTTATTTTTTTGCAAAAATCAGGATGGTAGTGAGTAAGAATAAGAATGAAAGACAAAGTGTTCTGATAATTAAGATTTGTCCAATGGGGTATTCAAAACAATCTTTTAAGCGTTGGATTAATAAAAGTTATAGGATATAGGGCTTGTTGTTGGATAGTTAGGATATTGTTGATTTACACGGAATAAGTTTACGAGCTTGAATGCTAGCATCGCAGAATTTAATCAACTTATGGTCTTCTAGGAATGCATAAGAGCCTTGCTAGAAGGAAGGGAAAATATTTTAAAATTAGTTGAATAAAGGATTTGAATGAAGGGATAAGGTTATTTAAATTAGATATATAAGGGCTTTGGAAGAAGGGAAAATATTGTTTTAGATAGCTGGATAGGGGCTTTAAAGGAAGGGATAATATTGTTTTAGATAGTTGGATAGGGGCTTTGAAGGAAGGGATAATATCTAAGGTTGAATATAATAGGATAAAAAGAGCTTTTTTAAGAGGTGAAGGAAATGTCCGAAAGACCTTATTTACGGATGTATCCACCCTTTACAATTTTAACATCAGTTACTGTTATTAGACTGTTTGTAAGATGTTGATTGATGAGAGGAACTGTTGTTTTTACGCGTTTACGCTTTAAATGGATAGTAAGGATATCTTTGGGACCATCCTTTCCTTCCCCTTTAATTACAGTCACTGCAAGGTAATTTTCTCGAAGGATCTGTTGAAGTGCCTTCGTGTCTTCTGAGGTGATTATTTGAATTGTACTAAGGCCTAAAGCAAGGTAATCTTCCAGCATGGATCCCAGGAATGTTCCAAGCGCAAAGGCCACAGAATATACAACTGCCTTTAAGGGATATTTTGCTACACCAACGATTACACTTCCCGATATGAATATCCACATGAATACTTCAAGAAAGGCTATTATGGCCCCTACAGTGCGTTGACCACGGCTTATAAGCACGATACGAACAGTTGCAATGGCAACTTCAATTATCTTGCCAAAGAAGATAATAAAGTAAACTCCTATGCTGTTGCCGCTCAAATATTCAAGCATCATTGCCTCCGAAGGATATCCTAAGAAATCACAATGTGATTATAAAGGAAAGTAATAATATTATCAAATAAAAAATAGATGCTAATTTTTTCTAAAGAAGAAAATAATAAGGGTAGATTTTTGAAAAAAGGAATGTAATAAACAGGGATTATTTAGATGTTTTTAAGGTGGTAAAAGAAGAAAAAATGGGCAAAACTTAGGGGACGAAAGGGGGACTATTCAGATATATTTATCGAGATTCAAGAAGAAAAACAGAACAGAATTATGGGGCGAAAAAAGCAAGAAAAAACGACAATCGGAGGGGCTAAAGTTTTAAGCAATATGTGAATATTTTAGATTGTGTGGGAATAACGTTTGATTGGGTATATCGCAATTTAGGATACCAAATAATAGATATAAGTATCCGATAGTCGCAATAAATAAAAAAGGAAAATTTAGAATCGTATAGACGAATGTGCTTTCTGTTTCAGCGGTTTATGGGGGTAAAATTTTTAAAAACTCATTAAATTATTAACAATCTTTGGCTAGTCTTTGGGGCTCGGAGTCTTCGGATTAAGAGTGGAAGTATATGGACATTTTGAAGAAGTTTGGCTAGATAATTATGGGGCCTTAAAGAGCAACGTTTCTAGAGATGATTTATGCAAATTTTTGCAATGTAGTTTCTGATGCTTTTTTCGATGCGTGTTTTTGACGACGATAAAAAATGGGGGTGAATGTTTGCTGAAGGGTACTGAATTGTGAATGATATATTATTTATATGCGTTGACAAGGTATTGCCTTTATTATAGTATAATAACGTACGCATTATATATAAGGGGAATTCCTTTTTGCTTTGAATGGTACTAATGAGGCGGGGTGGCGACGAAGGTCGCGGGAGAACAAACAGGTAGGCAAGTGGGTCGCAATATAGTTAAAGCAGTTTTAGTTTTTGTATTAGTAGCTTTCATTATTGTCATGCTTACTTCTTGCACGCCTCCTGAAGATAT
>Ga0123335_1007483_pt1 | contig 12169 bp, 9 predicted proteins | sample BiotimSIPDNA_2_FD_89707 | JGI IMG/M metagenome (GOLD analysis project Ga0123335, IMG submission 89707) | Anaerobic biogas reactor microbial communites from Washington, USA - Biogas_R2 time_0 SIP DNA | ecosystem: Engineered > Bioreactor > Anaerobic > Unclassified | place: Washington, USA... | reverse complement strand
GCTTGCATGAAGCGTCCAATCGCCGGGTCATACCACCTGGCGCCATAATAGTAAATATCGCCTTCCCGCATCTGCCCTGTGTAGCCATAGTCGGTGCTGGTGATTGTCTCGTCGCCTCTTGTTCCGCCCCAGGGAAGGTAGTAGCCCTTTTCAACAATTTGCCCACTGGCATCCAGGACAACACTCGTGCTGCCAAGATGGTCGCCAAAGAGGAGATATGTTTCATTACCAATCCTCATGGCGATTCGTTGACTGCCGGCATAGTAATATGAGACCTCACCAACAGGTTTGACCGGAGTTGGGGTTGGCTCAGTTCCTGGCTGGCTGTCAACCGGGTTGTCTCCTTCGGTTATTGGCAGCGGTGGGTCGAGAAAATTGGTTGTGTTGAATATTTTGTGTAAACCCATTTTCTTATCTTATCATTCACAACGGCACTGAAACACGATCACCGTAAAAAATCATGCGCTGTGTCAGGATATCCCGCCAGTGCTGGGTAGGCATGGTCAATTTTCTTGTAACCTGTAACATAAACAAGTATATCAGTTTAAAAAATGCATCTCCAACAACAAACGCAGTCTTCAGCAATTCTTGATATGGAAAGAAAAAAACAAATCCTATTCAAAACCCGTTCGTTTTTCTCAAATCTTAGGCGAATATTGGGTATTAATTATAGGTGAGAAGAATTCAGTGGTCACATTGAGAATTGCTGGTTTATACGGGGTTGAAAGACAGGGAAAGTAGACCATATGTTGTCAGTATTAGCTGTAGGGCGAGATTGAGGAGGTTGTGGCGTTGGTATACCGGTGATATTGTCCCTCCTCAATCCGCCGGAATCTATAATTACACACCCATTGGCGGATTGGAGGCGCAACACACTCTTGTCAATGAGATTAGCGGCACCTCCAAACTCGCCCTACGGCTGTTCCCGGGACGGCGTGGCGACTGCTGCCTTCCTCTTTCTTTCTGACTGTTTTATCTCCCATCACACGGTGCTGAGCCCCACACAAACTCTTTCCATATTTTCCTTGACGAACCTAAATGGTCGTGATAAACTTTTGTTTCTGTGGGGGCGTGGTGTAGTGGTCCAACATGCGGCCCTGTCAAGGCCGAGACCGCGGGTTCAAATCCCGTCGCTCCCGCTCACAGGAAACTCCTCGAACGAGGAGTTTCTTTTTTAACCAGTCATAAATGAAAAACGGACAAACTAAGCTTGTCCGTTTCAATAATCAGCGTAAGCCTGCCTATCCCAGGCTTAACCCCCGTTATTATCTCTATCTATCCCAAATTGCTCTGCGCGTTCTTTTAAAAGCAGGTGTTGTTTCTGCCGGTCTTTAGGATAAGTGAAATAAAAGCCTGTGAAAAAGATCGCGCACAAAATCCACGGCACCGGGATTGTCCAGAGCATTGCCGTTGTCAGGTCGACGCGGTCGGCTATCAAGCCAAAAATTAACGCGATAATTGCGGCAAAGCCATTCTCAACAAAGACTGTCATCGCGAAACCGGTCGAGCGCAGCTCTGGCGGCAGCACAGCCGCCATCATCGGTTCTTTCGAGCCTTTTCCTGGCCAGCTAATCAGCAGGGCTGTACCAAAACAAAAAGCGGTCAATTGCCAGAGGTTCCAGTTATTGGATGCGGTCAGCAGGATGACAGTCAGTGGTATGCCAAAAATTACCGAGATTTGACCGATAAAAGTGCGCCCATACCTGGGGCTCTTCTGTTCTGCCAAATCGCCAATATAACCGCCTAAAACGTTGCTCAATGCTGTCCCTATCAGCATTATGCCAAAAACCAGCGGCGCTTGCTGGGTGGTCAGTCCGCGTTCTTCGACCAGCCACAAGATTAAGAACCCGCCCATAATTACCCAGGGCATCGAACCAGCCAGCCCCTGCAAAATCGCAATACGAATGGTTGGAATTTCCAACACTTTGCGCAGGTCGCTAAAATTTACCTTGAATCGTTCTGCCTGTTCGAAGGTCAGTTTTCCCTTCATTTCAGGTTCCGATTGCCCCCGAATCGGTTCGTCCACGAAGATCAGGATAATAATGCCCGAGATGATGCTGGCAGCGCCAAGGATGATAAAGCCCCACCGCCAAAGTTCTGGGGTTGCCAGCTGCCCCAGCCCAACGGTAAAAATTATTATGCCGAGCACGCCGATCGCTTCCAGGTACCCGAGCATGCGCCCACGAATTTTCGGCGCGAACGAGTCTGCCATGATCGAGAAGGTCGCTGGCATCAGGCAGCCCAGACCGATCCCCGAAATCACCCGCACAACCAGCAGCTGGCTGAAGCTTTGAGTCAGACCGACCGCAATCGTCCAAATTCCCCAAAAGCCGGTGCCCCAAAAGAGCACCTTTTTGCGAGAATATTTATCAGCCAGGTAGCCCCAAAACGGAGAGCTCAACGCCTGGAGCAAGCTGCGAATAAAGGTGATCAGCGAAAGGTTGCTAAAGCTCAGACCCCAAAGCTGGCGCAATACGGGGCTGAAAATAGACATTGCCTGGTTTTCACCCTGGTCAACAAAATAACCAGATGCCAGAGCGAGCAGGTTTTTAACTTTATTTTGCTTTTTAGTGGGAGGTTGAAGATCCGTCTGTTGCATGAGGCTTCCTTCAGAGATTTTGTTTGATTCTACCCGCAATTCTGACTTAGTGGGGCGAATCCGATAATTTCGTTATTACCAGGTTCGAATTCCGGTAAAATTGTGAAATCAAACATAAAGGAATTGGTATGAGCAAAATCGCACCACATTTTAATCCTATAGCTGCCCCGGAAGCGATCGTTAATTCCGACCAGGCTCGTTTTACAGTTCTGACTGACCGGATGATCCGCATGGAATTTGACCCCAATGGGCACTTTGAAGACCGTGCCAGCCTCGCCTATTGGTATCGCCGCCAGCCAGTTCCCGCTTTTACAGTCACCCGCGCAGATGGGTGGCTGACGATCGAAACCGATGAACTTAAACTCCATTTTTATGAAAACAATCGTTTCCACTGGCGTGATCTCTGGATTGAGCTCAAGAAAACCGGACAGCAATGGCGTTACGGCGACCCTGATTTCAGCAACCTTGGCGGCACCATCCGCACACTCGACAGTACCCGCGGACCAGTTTCACTTGGTCAGGGAGTGGTTTCTCGCTCTGGCTGGGCACTGCTTGATGACAGTAAAAACCTGGTGTTGGATCAGAACCAATGGCCTGCTTCGCGGGAGAAATCAGTTGAATACAAAGATCTTTACTTTTATGGTTATGGACAGGACTACCTTGCCGCCATCCAGGACCACCAGCTAATCTCCGGGATGCCAAGCCTGCTTCCGCGCTGGTCTCTCGGAAATTGGTGGAGCCGCTATTGGGCATATTCGGCGGACGAACTGACCGCGCTAATGGATCAGTTCGAGCAGCAAAAAGTGCCGCTCTCAGTCTGCATTGTCGATATGGATTGGCACAAAACCGAAACGGACAACGCTTCCTCTGGTTGGACAGGATATTCCTGGAATCGCAAGCTCTTCCCAAACCCCGAAAATTTCATCGCTGGTCTGCACAAGCTAAACCTGAAAACTGCTCTCAACTTGCACCCTGCTGAAGGGGTGCACAACCATGAAGACCGCTACGCCCAGATGGCTGCTCGCATGGGATTCGACCCAGCTATGGGCACCCCGATCCACTTCGATATCGCTGATCCTCGTTTTGCCCAGGCATACTTCGAAGTTCTCCACCACCCGCTTGAGCAGCAAGGTGTCGACTTTTGGTGGCTGGACTGGCAGCAAGGCAGCCGATCCAAAATCGATGGGCTTGACCCACTCTTCTGGCTGAATCACCTTCACTTTTATGACCAGGGCAAAACTCAAGAGAAACGTCCGTTCATCTTCTCGCGTTGGCCCGGGTTGGGTGGTCAGCGTTACCCAATCGGCTTTTCCGGTGACACCGTGGTCGATTGGTCGACCCTGCATTTCCAGCCCCACATGACCACTACTGCCTCCAATGTCGCTTATGGCTGGTGGAGCCACGACATCGGTGGGCACTGCGAAGGGGTCGAAGAGCCCGAACTATTTCTGCGTTGGGTGCAATTTGGCATTTTCAGCCCAATCTTCAGGCTGCATTCAACCAACAATGAATACATCGATCGTTTGCCCTGGAGTTGTGGTCTCGACATCTTCCAATTGACGCGGTCAGCCATGCAGCTGCGCCGGCAGCTAATTCCTTTCATCTACACAGCCAACGAGCGCAACGCCCGCACTGGTGAGCCGCTGATTCTGCCGATGTACTATGCTTATCCCGACAAGGAAGAAGCCTATGCCTCGCCGGGGCAATATTTCTTTGGTCAGAAGCTGCTGGTTGCCCCGGTCACAAGTCCAACCAACCAGGAGACTGGCTTCGCACGCAAGGTCGTCTGGCTGCCGGAAGGCATCTGGACCAATATCTTTACCCATGAGACTTTCGAGGGCGGCGCCTGGTACAGCCTGTATTGCGATCAAACGGATATCCCGGTCTTTGTTCAAGAAGGCACCATCATCCCCCTGGATGCCGATAAATCTTCCAATGGTGTCGATCTACCGACAAGCTTCAAAGTTAAGCTTTTCGCCGGGCAGCAAGGTCAATATGAACTATACGAAGATGCCGGCGAAGGGCAGTCATACCTTGACGGCAAATTTTGCCACACTTTACTAACCCAAAAGCTGCAAAACGGCACGCTCCAAATTAGAAAGCATGCCACGCACGGTGACTTCACAGACAAGTTGCCTGCAGAACGAACCTGGCAATTCGAAATCATTGGCATCACCCAACCAAAAGCCATCCAGGTAACCGCTGACAACACCGCGATCGCGATAGAATCTGTTTATAACCCGGTCAGCAAAACGCTGGCGCTCTCAGGGATAACCTGCGCAAACACCGTAGACTTTGAAATAACGCTTGAAGGTGTAACCATCGACCGTTTCACCTCCACGCCAGTCGAGCGCATAGGCAGGTTCATTCGCTCGGCGCAATTGCCCTCCCTGGCAAAGCAGCAATTTATGCGCAGGCTCCCGGATATCCTGGCTGACCCCATAATAATCTTCGATATCGCCCACACCTTCACACGAAGCCAGTTATTGGCGCTCTATGAAAACGTTGTCCCTGCAAGCCTTGACAAACCTTCCGAAGATGTGAACAGTGCATATGAAACAATGATGGTGAATTTACGGAATTTGAGAACTGGCTGAGGGAGGTTCTGACTCCTCTTGCGCCCCTGTGGCAGCGTCCGATTGTGTTTCCAGGTCGGACGCTTGCGTTTCTTGCAACTGGACATGCGGCGGTAGGTCCAGCAAGCTTTCATCAAATATCTTGCGTGGATACCGCCGGATCTCGTCAGTCGTCTGAACCACATCCCGGAACAACTGGTCACGGCTCAATTTCCTGATCCAGGTTCCCAGGTCCTTACCGGTTTTCACCAGTTTTCCGGGTCCAAGTACGATAAATGCCAAAACCAGGATCAAGGCGATCTCCATCCAGCTTAAATTTAAGAAGTCCATCCATTAATCCTGATTTTGATTGTCGGTTTCTTTCTTTTCCTGGTCGGTTACATCAGTTTCAGATTTACCACTCATGCCGTCTTTAAAAGCTTTAATACCTTGACCAAGCTCGCCGCCAATTTTGGAAATTTTTCCAACCCCAAAAATCAGCAGCAAAATGAAGGCGATCAACAGTATTTCTGGTAATTGCAGACTACCCATAGTTACTCCTTTCCCTCCGTCTTTGCAGGCTTGACAGCCAGCGCGGAGAGCAAAATGCTTAACAAATATAATACAGAAAGCGGCAACATGAAAATTAACATATTGATCGGGTCACCAGTAGGGGTGATCACCGCCGCCAAAACCGCAATTAGTATAATGGCAACCCGCCAACCTTTCAGCAGCATTTTAGGGTTAACCAGCCCCACCTTCGTAAGCACAAAGAAAATCAACGGCAGCTGAAAACTAATCCCGATCCAAAATAAAAGGTTGGTCGCAAAACCGATGTAAGACTTTAAGCGGATGCTTGTGGTGACGTCCAGGATTTCCTGGAAAAATGCAAGCGATGTCGGCAGCATCACAAAATAAGCAAAAGCCACTCCTGCTATGAACAGTAAAACGGCAAACGGCAGCGCAATAAAAATGCCTTTACGCTCGTTAATCTTTAAGCCCTTGCCGACAAAGCTGAGCAATTGATAGGTGATCCATGGTAACGCAATAATCAGACCACCCAACAGCGCCACGCGCATGTAAACCGACATCGTCTCGGTCACCTCAATTGCGTAAAGGTTTTGCATGCCACCGATTGGTCGGGTCAGAAAAGCCAGCACCGGGTTGACGAAAAAAACAGCCACAATCACGCCTGCAAGCAGTCCAACCAATGACCACAGCAGCGTTTTTCGCAGTTCGTCCAGGTGGGTAACAATCGGTAACTTCTCGGTTTCCTCATCCATGATACTAACTCGCAGCCAGCTGAAGGCAGGTCTGTAAGAGCAGGGCAGCTGTTAGCGGCATTGCTCGTTCATCAAAATTAAAGCGTGGGTGATGGTGCGGAAATTGATTGCCATCCGGCGAGTCGCCTGCGCCTACCAAAACAAAACAACCCGGCACCTGCTCCAGGAACACGCCAACATCCTCAGAAAGCATGGTTTTATAAGTCGTGTCCAGCTTCATTGGTGCAATTGGCTTCCATGCCGTCTCATTCCCGATTCTTATCGCTGCCTGCCTGACAGCATCCGCAACCTGCGGGTCGTTGATGGTCGCTTTCGTTTTGGGTTCAAGCGTCAATTGAACCTGGCAGCCCATCGCATAACCGCTATGCTCACAGATATCCTTAAGTCTTCTTGCTATAACCTGGTAACTTTCATCCGAGAAATACCGAATTGTCCCGCCCATCTCAACCTTCGAAGGCGTGATGTTAAAGGTCTTTCCCCCGCTGATACTGCAGACACTGATCACCGCAGGGTTTAGTGGATTCAAATTTCGGCTTACGATTGTCTGGATCTCGTTGACAATCTGGGCAGCAGCGACGATCGGGTCAATCGATGACTGTGGCTGCCCACCATGCCCACCTTTGCCCATCACAATAATCTCAAATTTCCCCGAAGCCGCCATGACCGCACCAGGAGTAACACCCACCCACCCGAACGGTTTCTCATTCCACAAATGCGCGCTCAGTAGATAGTCCAGCCCAAGCCCAGCAAGAGCGCCCTCATCAAGCATTCTCAGCGCTCCCTGTCCAATTTCTTCGGCAGGCTGGAATAGCAAATGATACGACCCTACCAATTGATCGCGAAGTTGATTGATCATCCAGCCAATAGTCAAACCGATGGCAACATGTCCGTCATGCCCGCAGGCGTGCATTTTTCCGGGAACGGTGGAACAATAATCGACTTCATTTTCTTCGTAAACAGGAAGCGCGTCCATATCGAAGCGGAACAAAAAGGAAGGTCCCCGCCTGCCAGTATCAAAACTGGCGACAAAACCAGTCTCAGCCAGGGATGCCCCTATAGTGAAACCCTGCTGCTTCAGCCGGGTCGCAGCATACTCGGAGGTCTTGTACTCCTCAAACGACAACTCAGGGTGTTGGTGTAAAACCCTGCGGTCTGTCTGTGTTTGCGGAAAATAACTAAGTGCCAGTTCTAACAGGTCCATCAGACCCTCAAAATTACCCGTCTGAAGTGCTCGTAATAAAGCCCATCGCTCTCAGCCGTTTCCTGGCGGCGTTCGTTCCATTTTTGCTCAAAGGAAGCGGGATCTCCGATCTGTGATGCATGCTTTTTTAGGGCGTCAAAACGAATCTGCCAGTAATCTGAGACATCCAGTGTGATATTTGGATCAACCGTCAGGCTCATCCACAGTTCGCAGATTCGGGTGGTTTTTAACCCTCGTGCCAACTGTTCCGGGTAGAATCCTGCGTTTCCAGCACCAGGGAAGACAGCCTCCATGGTCAGCAAGCCCGCCGCGCGATGGTCGGGATGGTTGATGTAAAAGCGGTGAAAAAAAGTTTGAGGATCACTGCTGACAACGATATCAGGCTGGCGCTTACGCAATTCAGCGGTTAAGCGCTTCCTGTTTTCGAAACTTGGTTCGATGAAGCCATCCGGGAGATCAAAATAATCGACCTCGCCCACCCCCAAAACATCGGCAGCGCTGCGCTGCTCACGCTGGCGAACCAGCTTGAGCTCCTCCCCATTGGGGTATTCTTCGCTCAGCCCTCGCTCGCCCTTTGTAAGCAGCAAATAATCGATCTTGTGCCCCTGTTGAATCCACATTGCGATAGTGGCACCCATAAAGAACTCCGGGTCGTCAGGATGAGCGAGGATCACAAGGATTCTTTGTGGTTCCTGCCATTCATCGAACTTTATCGGACTATTTGCTTTTACTTCCATCGTGGCTGACTCGTTTTCCTGGCCTGCGACCGCGTTTTTTGCGGGAAGATGCACTGTCTTTGCTGCTTTTGGGTTGAGCTATCTTGGGGTCTTGCCCGCTTTGCTCTTCAAAGGTTTCGGTTCTCGTCTGCATGCTACGGTCTCGTCGTTGGCGGGTCTTGCTGGTACTGCCTGGTCGGCTTTCTTCTCCCTTGGGCGGTCGACCGATCTGGTCAAACCGCACCATTTCAACATCATGGTCATCGCTCGTATCTTCAGACTGGATGGCAGCCAGCACAGGTTTCTTCTCTTCCATCACACCGGTTTCCAGCTCCGTCCGCGTTATTTCGCGGGAACCGACCTCGGGGATGCTGACAATTACCGAATCGCTCAACGGTAAAACCTGGATGACCTTGCCTTCACCTAATGGTGTCTGGATACTTTTCTTGCGTTTGGGCAGCAATTTACGGGCTTCTTCATACATATCATGTTCGTAAGCCAAACAACAGCGTAATCTTCCGCAAATACCAGTGATTTCTGTTGGTGTCAGCGAGACATTTTGTGACTTTGCCATCCGGATGGAAATCGAGCTAAATTCGGTCAGGAAACGGGAGCAGCAGCGTTTTTCTATGCCGCACGCGCCCAGCCCGGATACTTCTTTTGCCATATCGCGGGGACCAACCTGGCGGATCTCAAGCCGTGTGTCAGTATACATCGGCGCAGCCTCACGGATAAAATTGCGCATGTTAAAATTTGGCAAATCTTCATAGGTCAAGAATAAGGTCAGGCGTGTTGAGTCAAATGAATATTCGGCATCAATCGCCTTAACACCCTTGTATTCCGGTTTGTTCAGGAAATCGCGTGCTTTTTCAAGCGCTTCCGCTTCCTTTTCTTTGATCATATCCCGAAGAATCAGGTCACGCGGGGTCGCTTTTCGTTCGACGCCTTGCACTTCCTGGTCGTGGTCAGGTGGATGTTGTTCAATGCTGGCGACCTTAGCGATCTGCTTACCGCGAGCTGTGTTAACAATAACAAATTCTCCGACCTGCAATTCCATATCTTCAGGGGCGGAAAAGTAGTAAGTTTTGCCGATACGTTTAAATTGAACTCTTATGAGTTTTTGTTCAGACATAGTCAATAATTATATCACCTGGCTTGGATCTTCCTATATGCCTCTTTGCTGGCTTCAGCAGCGACATTTCTGGCGATTTCAATCAACGCTTCGCCAGCCGGGCTCAGTGATTCCTGCAGAACCTCCGGGCTACCGATGTCCCCGCCTAAACCGATTCTCGCGTCGATCGGAATACGTCCAAGAAAAGGCACGCCAACCTGCGCTGCCAGGCGTTCGCCGCCTTTTTCACCGAAGAGAAATTGGTGGCTGCCATCGGGCATCTCAAGATAAGCCATATTTTCGATGATTCCAAACAAGGGCGTTTCCAGTTTGGCAAACATATTCACTGCCCGGTAAGCGTCATCCACCGCCACTTGCTGCGGTGTGGTCACAATGACAGCACCACTGACAGGCATCGATTGCGTCAGCGAAAGCTGCACATCGCCGGTTCCAGGCGGCAGGTCGACAACCAGGTAATCCAGGTCGCCCCAATCGAAATCAGTGAGAAATTGCTGAATGGCAGAGTGAAGCATCGGTCCCCGCCAGATTAATGGCTGTCCGGGCTGAACCATGAAGCCGATTGAAACAACTTTGATTCCATGAATTTCAGAAGGTTTGATTTTGCCACCTTCAGGTGAGTCAGGCAAACGATCCAAACCTAACATGCGTGGAATGTTGGGACCGTAAATGTCGGCATCCAGCAAACCCACCCTGGCGCCGTCTTTGGCTAAAGCGAGGGCAATATTTAACGAAACTGTGCTCTTGCCAACCCCACCTTTACCCGATCCAATCGCGATGACATGCTTGAAGCAATTGCCACCCAAATCCAAACCTTTGGGAGCATTGATCCGTGATGTCATTTCAATATCAACCTCGCTCGCTGAGGTCATGGTCAAAACAGCATCCCGGGCATCAGCTTCAATTTGGTGTTTTAGTGGACAGCTTGGTGTGGTCAGAACGATCGAAAAACTGATCTTCTCGCCATCGATTTTAATATTTTCAATCATTTTCAAACTCACCAGATCACGGTGTAAATCCGGGTCCATGACATGGCTGAGGGCATTAAGTACTTGTTGTTCAGTTATCAAGGTGTTCTCCTACTTGTTTTTTATTAGGCTTATTCTACGGGGAGAACGCACTTTTATCAAGGAAAGCAGGCAATCTTAGCGGCACTCCTCGTGCCGGTCACCTCTGCCCCTTTTTGTTTGAAATGCCCTCAAACCGCTGCGATGGTAAAACAAAATCATTCCACGGTCACCGACTTTGCCAAATTTCGCGGTTGATCAATATCCAAACCATTCAAAGCCGCCACATGATAAGCAAACAGCTGCAGCGGGATCACCGTCACAACAGGACTCAGCAGCCAGGGAACCGCCGGAATCCACAACACTTCATCGGCAAGCTCTCCAATCCTCTCGTCCCCGTCTGTCGCTATGGCGATCACTTTACCATTGCGCGCCTTTGTCTGCTCAATCTGGCTGACCATTTTGTCATACCAGGGATCCTGCGACGCGATCACAATCACCGGCATGTGTTCATCAACCAACGCAATCGGTCCGTGTTTCATCTCGCCAGCCGGATACCCTTCAGCATGCTTATAAGAAATCTCCTTGAGCTTAAGCGCCCCCTCATAGGCAATTGGCATATTGATACCACGCCCTAGATAGAGCGCACCTTGCATATCCTTATAGCGCTCCGCCACTTCCCTGACCTGATCCTCCCGTGCCAGCGCTCTCTCTACGAACGAAGGGACTGACAGCAGATCTTCGATTAATTCGATTCTCCGTGCTTCCTCCAGCCCGCCGCGCAGGTCTGCAAGATAGACCGCCAGCATATATAGATCCAAGACTGGCGCGGTAAACGCCTTGGTGGAGGCTACCCCAATCTCAGGACCAACCTGCATCGAGATCGATCCATCAGCTACGCGCATCGCCTGGGAGCCGATCGCGTTGACAATCGACCACACTTCAGTGCCTTTGCTGCGAGCCTCCTCCATTGCCGCCAGAGTATCCGCTGTCTCGCCAGATTGTGAGATTACCAGGACCACTGTGCCCTCTTCCAAAATTGGGTCGGCATAACGAAACTCAGAAGCGACCATTACCTCAACCGGTACGCGGGCAATTTGTTCGATCAGCGTTTTGCCAACCATACCGGTATACGCCGCCGTACCGCATGCTGTGATGAAGATTTTCTTGATTTTTTTCGCCTTCGCGGCGCTAAGATTCAACCCGGGCAACCATATTCGATGGCTTTCATAATCAATCCTGCCGCTGAGTGTATCTGCCAGCGACCGAACCTGCTCGTGGATCTCTTTTTGCATAAAATGGCGGTATTTCCCCTTCTCAGCTGCCACCGCGTCCCAGGGAACCTCCTCCACAACCCCGTTAACCGAATCTCCTTCCAAGTCCTGGAGCATAAACCCATCCCGTGTCACCACTGCCAAATGCGCGGATTCCAGAAAGGTCATCATGCGGGTGTGATTAACAATCGCCGGGATGTCGCTGGCAATGAACATCTCATTTTCCCCGACACCCAATGCCACCCCGCCGGCATTCCCCAGCCTCGCGGCAATCAGTTTTTCCGGCTCAACCGTAGACATCACCACCAAACCATGCGCGCCTTTTAGTTTTTTCAGGGTTTTGCGCACTGCCAGAACCAGGTCATTCGTTTCGCGATAATAAATCTCAACCAGGTGGGCGATCGT
>Ga0123335_1007479_pt1 | contig 12172 bp, 9 predicted proteins | sample BiotimSIPDNA_2_FD_89707 | JGI IMG/M metagenome (GOLD analysis project Ga0123335, IMG submission 89707) | Anaerobic biogas reactor microbial communites from Washington, USA - Biogas_R2 time_0 SIP DNA | ecosystem: Engineered > Bioreactor > Anaerobic > Unclassified | place: Washington, USA... | reverse complement strand
CGGGGTGGTGCTTGGGGCGCCCGGGGTGGTGCTTGGGGCGCCCGGGGTGGTGCTTGGGGCGCCCGGGGTGGTGCTTGGGGCGCCCGGGGTGGTGCTTGGGGCGCCCGGGGTGGTGCTTGGGGCACCGCAGGTGCTCGTACTCAGGCGGTGTCACCGCTAAAGCGACGAAACATGACAAAGCCCCAGTCGGACGGGTTGGAGTGCAAAAGAAAGACGCCGCGATCGTTTGGTGTGTTCGCGGCGCCTAGGTGGTCAAGTCTTTTTTGAGTTATTTAGCTTGTCCAATCCTGACAAGTACCGGTCCGATCAGTCCCGCTTCCAAGAGGGAATCGTTCTTGGACCAATGCTTCCAGGTTGTGAATGCGATTCTGCCGGTCGGGCTTGGTTTTCCGTCCAGGAACCATTGTGGCCAGTTGGCGAGCCTGACTCCGTTCCAATCGGCGTCCTGAGGGAGGAAATCATCGCCGATGATCCTGTTGACCCATCGGTTGGTGACTTGGATCTTGAGTTCGTTTTTGCCGGCCTTGAGCTTATCGGTGACGATGGTGCTGTATGGCGGGAGCCAGAGGAGGCCGCAATCCTCGCCGTTGAGGTTTACCCGTGCCATCACCTGGACGCGGCCAAGGTCCAACATCACAGGCTTGCCGAGTTGATCGGCTGGGAAATCGAACTCGATCATGTAGGTCGAGGTGCCTGAGAAGTACTTGATTCCGTCGATCTTGCTTTCGGTATAGGAAGCGAGTTTCGGGAATTGCGCATAGTTCGGGGCGCCAAGTCCTTGGGGGAATGAAACGTTCCATGGTCCTTCCAGCTGGATCGGTTCGGGAACCTTGTCGAAGACCACGGGGGAACTGCCCGCTGGCGAGACCACGTTGAGGGTGCCATTTTGCCAGGCGACGACCTTGAGGGAACCATCGGGCTTTCGTTCTACTTGGAATGGCTGGATCGTCGATGAGCCGGTCGGGAGATCGACGGTGGCGTTTTCGCTGATTGAGACGAAGAATTTTTTCCCGTTGTAGGTGTAGTTGATGTCAAGTGTCTTGAGGTGCAGGTAAGCAGGGTCGCCGCCGAGGACTTCATTGCTGGCGACGAGTGTAAGCGTCGCCTGTTTTGTGACCATGTCCTGGAGGAGCTTGGTTACATCCTTTTGGCCGGCGCCGTCGATGGCCTTGTAGAGCGCCTTGTCGATGGTCAGTGAATTAGCTTGTCCTTCGCCCTTGGTTGACTTTGCCGTCCACTCGAATGCTGTTGCGGCCGGCTTGTTCTTGTCGGTCGCCTTGTTTCTGAACATGACGAAAATCGATTCCGACTGCTTGAAGTTGTATGGGACTTCGATCGAATCGTCATTTGCCTTGAAGGCGGCAGCCGGTGCGATCTTGCCTGATTCCGCGGACCAGATTTCGGGGACCTTTCCCGTAATCCTGAATTTGAGGGTTGCTTCGACGGCGTATTTCTGCTGGTTTGAGACGAAGTACCAGTCGTTCCCCTTGTCATCGTACTTGTGCAGGAAGAGGATTGAGGGCGACGACTTCCCTGGTGTTGTGTAGCTGAAATCCGGGATGACCTTGTCTTTGTCAAGGATGGCTTGTGGATTGACTCCGAAGAAGACCCGTCCCTTTCCGATGTTTCTGGATGTGATGTTTTTGCCGTCCATGTCTCCCCAGATTTGGCTGACGAGCTTTTGGATGTCTTGGTCAGATTGGGGATAGTTTTCGAGTCCGAAGGCATTTCTTGTTTTCGGCCCGAGCAGGATTGTTGCTCCGTCCTTTGCGAGGTCCAGGACCTTCTGGAGCAGTTGCGGGGTTGCTTCCTCTGTTTTTGTCACCACGAGGATGCGGTAGTTCATTCCGTGTGGAAGGTAGATTCGTCCGTTTTTGACTGTGGTGGATTCGATGAAGGAGCGCGAGTCGATGCAGTTTGCCCTGTATCCTTGTGGCATTCCCGGGCTGTAGTTTTCTCCGCAGGGCGCCTTTTGCTGCGCCACGTAGAGTGCGTCGCAGACTGCGCGTCCCTGTTGGAGGAGGAATTGCGACCGTGCGATGTAGGCGAGCCATCCGCTGTAGTTGTCCCAGAGGGTATTGTGTCGATTGAAGTGGAATCCCCATTGTCCCATGGTCATTCCTGGGGAATTCCTGGTCCAGGGCTGGTGTGCATAGGAGTGGAATATGTACCTGTTGACTCCGTGTGAGAACACCTTGTCGCCCTGGATTTTATGTGCTGCCGGATGCGATTGCCACCTTCCGGATGCCGGTGCGGCGGTAAAGCTTTCCGTTCCGGCGATTTTACGTCCATAGACTTGGGCGATGTTTCCTGCGAAGGCGGCATTTCCCGCCGATGTTGAGACGCCCCAGAATTCGCCCATTGGGATGTCCGCCGTGCGTCCTTGGAGAAGGTCGTCAAAAGGACCGCCGTAGGGTTCCGAGAGGAATTCGAGGTTTGCTTCCTTGCAGAGCTTGTTGAAGTATTCCGCGTAGCATTCGCTGAAGAGGTCGGCTATCGTTCGCCTGAAGTCGTCGAGGAATCGTTCGGACACGTCTTGGGACTTGACATAGTATCCCGCCAGCACAGGGAGGTATGGATCGATGGCATAGCCGCGTAACCGCTTGAAGTCCTCGGCAAACGTGTCCGTCCAGTTTTGCGGGCCGACTTCGTAGGAGTCGATCAGCGAACCCTTCAGAGTCTTGCCGGAGAGCTTGCCCGCGTTTTTGACGACGATGCCCATTTGCCCGTCCCAGGCCGCCTTGACGCCTTTCTTGGACATCTTGTCGCATTCCAGTCCCCGGCCGAATCGCGTGCAAGGATGATTGTATCTTCCGATTAGCGTATATCCAAGTCTAAGGATGGTCCAGTTTCCAGCTGGCGCGTCCCACTTGAGGATGCCATCGGCGTCCATGTACTTGGAGATATTGATGATGGCATCCGGGTTGACGAGAGCTTCTGGCGGTGGATTGGGTCCGCGTTTCAAGTCGATGTTGCCGGGGTAGAGCGCCTTGCCCTGGAAACCGGGGATCAGTGTCGCTGTCGCTTCGCGTTTCGGGAAGGCGAGCAGGGCGATCTCGTGGTAGAAATCCATGGTGACGGGGGGCATTGGGATTTTTGCGACGACATGCTTGCCGCCTTCGATGTCGGTCGATGCGTACGTGACCTTCTTCATGGCGTTTTCTTTCGTGACCCATGGTCCTCCTGAAGAAGACCATCCTGGGCAGTTATGCAGGTTCACTTCCAGTCCCAGCGATTCCGCCACTTCGAGGGTGTACTGGACCATGTCGAACCATTCCGGCGATGCGGTTGGCACATTGCCTTCAGGGATGCCTTCGCCAATGTCCAGGATGGTGATGCCGCCGACGCCGATTTTTGCCATCGCCTCCAGGTCGGCCTTGATGCCTTCCTTGGTGATGTTGCAGTTCATCCAGTGCCACCAGGCTTGCGGCTTCGCTTCGTTCGGAGGATTCAAAAAGCCCTTCTCCAAGTAGTCCGCATGGAGGAAAAAGGCCAGGAGTAGGAGGATGGATACGAATTTTCTTGGCATGGTTCTGACTTCTTTGTTTAGCGTTGACGTTTATCGAATTCAACCAGATCTTTGTATTTGATTCCACTTCCCCCGAAAATGTCAAGCGCGGAGCCGACGGTCAGGTCGACCCGGCCCTTTCCATGGACGAGTATGTCATGCACGTCGTCCATCGATTGCGCTCCTCCCGCATAGGTTACGGGCACTGTTGACCATTGTGCGAGGTCCTGGACCAGTTTCAGGTCAACTCCTTGCTGCTTTCCTTCCACATCGACGGCATGGACCAGGAACTCGTCGCAGTACTTGGTCAAGTACAGAAGGAGATTTTTATCGACGATCGTATCGCAAATGGTTTGCCAACGATTGCAGGCCACATGGTATCCATCCGGTTGTTTCCGGCAGCTCAAGTCAAGTACGAGCTTGTCTCTTGGAATCGATTTTGCAAGCAGGTCGAGTTTGTCTTGGGAGAGTTGTCCGTTTTCGAATATGAACGATGTGACGATAAGTTTTTGCGCCCCGTTTTCCAGCCAGAATTGAGCGTTTTCAGGCGTGATTCCGCCTCCGATTTGGAGCGTCCCCGGATGTTGCGATAGCGCTTCCATTGCGGCGTCTTGGTTTCCAGGTCCCAACATGATGACGTGTCCGCCCACGAGACCATCATCATGGTACATGTTGGCGTAGTATGCGGGAGGCAGGTCGGCGACGAAGTTGGTTTTCAAGGACTTGTTTTCACCGTCTTCGAGCGAGGAGCCTACGATTTGCTTGACCTTTCCCTGGTGCAGGTCGATGCAGGGGCGAAATCTCATTGGTCTTGTTCCCAGTATGCCTTGAGCTTTGAGTTGCAGGCGACAGGCGCGTCGTCGATCTTGCTTATGAAATCCATGTATTCCTTCACGGACTGCGCTTTTGCCCAGGCTATGAATTCGTCGTTGGCGAGCAGTGCTTCCGCCAGGCAGGCGAATTCGGTGAATCCGTCTTCGCGATCCAGCCCGATTGGCTTTCTTGTCTTGGTGTCATAGGCCTTGACATGCTGGAGGATTTCGACCTTGGGGGAGTACCTGAAGACCTTGATGATGTGCGGGAAGGCGGTGACGAATCCGACTCCCTCCCAGCCTGAAGCCTGGAAGTCCTTGACGAAGGATTCCTTGCTGTATCCGCAATGCGCCCATTCCGTGCGTGATGGATTGTCACGCCCGATGATGCTGACGAAGTAAACTTTGAATTGGGATTTGCCGTCCGGCATCTTGACCAGCTGGCATCCCTCGATCTTGGCGTGGTAAGTGCCGCATTTTTCGACTTTCATCGCTGAATTCTCCTGAATGTAATTGAGTATGGAAAAATGAGAAAATCAAGGCTCTGTTTCAATACAATCCGACATGGATGGAGTATAGTATAGCGTGAAAATCGGATTTTTCCCCGATGGTGAAATCAATTTGCCAGGAGTAGTGATGGATTTTGACGTGGTTGGCCTGGTATCTTCGATGATACGTATCGATAGCAGGAACGTATTGCCCCTTGACGTGGAAGGCGAACGTGTTGCGTACGAAGAGGAGATGGGAGATTTTGTTGAATGTCACCTGGTCGCCCTTGGCTTTGCGATTGAGCGTCAATACATCGCCGAGAAGCGTCCTCATGTGATTGGTCGCCGCATCGTCGATCCGTCCTATCGCACCTTGTGTTTCGAGGCTCATTTGGATACGGTTGGCACTGACGGGATGACCATATCTCCATTTGAGCCCGTTGTATCTGAAGGGAAGTTGTACGGTCGTGGATCCTGCGATACGAAAGGCAGCATGGGGGCGATGCTGGTTGCATGCAAGACGTTGATAGACCTGGATTTGCCTCTTAACCTGGTGTTTATAGCGGGCGCTTCGGAGGAAACTGGAGTCCAGGGAACCCCGTTGCTGGAACTGCGCGGCGAGCGGATAGACGGGATTGTTGTCGGGGAGCCGACGCTTTGCCGGATGGTCGTTGCTCACAAAACGCACGACATCTACGATTTCACGGTTCGCGGGCGTTCGGCGCATTCGTCCAATCCCGATCTGGGAGACAATGCGATTGTAAAGGCATCGCGATTGGTGTTGTACTTGGAGGATGAATTGCGTCCGTATTTGTCTTCCATTCGCGATTTACGTTTTGAGATCGGTTGCACGATGTCGGTCGGAATCATCCATGGCGGCGTGAAATGCAACATCGTCCCTGACGAATGCAAGGTCATTGTCGATGTTCGGCGTGTCCCGGGCGCTTTGAGCGCGACTTCCTTGGGCGACAAGGTGATTTGCGAGATGAAAGAGAGGTTCGGGGTCGATGTCGAGTTGACTCGCTTGCATTCGGCTCCAGGGATGGGTCTTGACGAAGGCGATGCGTTCATGGGGGATGTGCAGCGTGCGTTGTCATCATTGGGCTACAATGCTGAACCCATGACGGTTTCGTACTGCACGGATGCCGGTCCGTTGTCTGAAAAGGGCTATTCGTGCGTTGTCTTGGGGCCGGGCAACATTGCGCAGGCGCATACGGCATGCGAGTTCGTTGCCTTGGATGAGTTGCATAAGGCAGTTGAAATATATGTTGAAATAGGCAAGTCAATGAGCAGTCGAAATTAGGAGTCGGTCAATGAACAAGATCCGTCTGGGCTTTATTGGAGTTGCGAATCAGGGCACGTACAACCTGAAGGCGTTTTTCGGTCACGACGATTGCGTCGTCGTGGCGATTTGCGATGTTGACGACGAGTATTTGGCACGCGCGAAGGCGTTGATTGACGAGCAGTACGGGAACCACAAGTGCAAGACCTACCATGATTTCAGGGACTTGAACCGGGATGACGAGGTTGACGCTGTGGTGATAACCGTGCCGGACCATTGGCATGCGTTGATGGCGATCGACGCTGCGCGATGCGGAAAGGACATCTACTTGGAAAAGCCTTTCTCCCTGTTCGTGTCCGAAGGACGGCGGGTTTGCGACGTGGTCAAGGAAACGGGACGGATCCTGCAAACCGGAAGCCAGCAACGCTCCTCGCCGCAATTCAGGAAGGCATGCGAGCTGGTACGCAATGGATTCCTGGGTGACGTCTCATGGATCGAAGTCGAAATTCCCCCAAACAACAAGTTCTGCGAACCAACCTGGGAACCGCAGCCAGTGCCACCGCAATTGGACTATGATTTCTGGCTCGGACCTGCACCGCAAGCCGAGTACCATGAGCAACGATGCCACTATCAATTCAGGTTCATCAGGGATTATTCCGGTGGTCAGGTGACCAATTTCGGCGCACATCACCTGGATATTGTCCAGTGGGCGCTGGGAATGGACGATTCAGGCCCCGTTGAGGTTTGGGGCGACGGCGAATTCCCGGAATCGGGCCTATTCAACACGGCGACCAAAGTCGATTTCGGCATGCGTTACGCCAACGGCACCGAGGTTCGCTGCGTGACCGGCGGAAGCAAGGTCGTGTTCCACGGGACGAAGGGAGACCTTGAAGTCAAGCGTGCCGCCGCGTCTGCACAGGATCCCAATTGTGCTGGCGGCTTGATCACAAATCCTCCGGAAATCGCCAAGGTAGAGCTTGATGACAGCCATATTCGCCTGTACGATAGCCGCGACCACTACGGCAATTTCCTGGACTGCATCAGGACTCGCAAGGAACCGATTTGCCCGCCAGAAGTGGGACATCGCTCCGCAACCTGCTGCCATCTGGCGAATATCGCCATGTTGCTGCATCGTCGCTTGAAGTGGGATCCGAAAGCAGAGCGGTTCATTGGCGACGACGAGGCAAACGCCATGCTGACGCGCCCCTATCGCGCCCCCTGGATGCTGGACTAGCGCGCAATATTTCCGAGTGCCATCAGGACGTAGGAGGTTGATAGGAGCGGCATCGACTCCATCCATCGCCCGTTTGTGTTGACCCAGGAGCCGTCTTCCTGCTGGCGTTTTCCGATTGCCTGGACCAATTCTGCTTGCCAGTCGTGGGATACCCCTTGCTTGTCAAGGATGCTTGGTTCCCCAAAGAGTGACAGGGTCTTGCTGAAGGTGTGGAGATAGTAGAAGTATCCTGCGTCTCCAACTCCAGGATTCTCATCCAAGGTGTAGTATCTTTTGACCCAATCGAAAGCCGATTTCATCCTGATGTCGTCTTTATCGACCTTTGCGTAGATTAGGCACTTGAGTCCGGAGTAGGTCATTGAGCCGTATGATCTGAGGAGTTCTTTTTTCTCGGGGGCTGGTTGTCCAGGGATGTCTGCGGGTGGTCTCATTGCGTCAGCCGGGCTGTAGATGAAGCCTCCCTTGTCGTTTTCGTCTGCTGATTTGACCCATGCGCTTTGGTTTGTTTCCTGCAGGTTTTGGCAATGCGTGACGAATGCGAGCGCCTTTTGCCATGCGAGCTTGGCGGTTTCCGCCTTTTTCGGATCGTTGTTGTATGGCTCCCTGTCCAGATGTTCGGTGACGTATAGTGCTTCGAGTGCCCATGCCGTATTGGAGAGGTCTGCGCGTCTTCGTTTTCCGTAGCCAGTTCCTGCCGCATTGGGGTCGTGTTCGGGATTGCCTTCGGGATAGACATCAGGGCTGAGCAGGTATTCGCGAGCCTTTTTCATGATGTCGATGTCCTTTTCCCGATTGAATTTCGCAAGTGCGACCAGGCTGATCGAGGTTGAATACACGGGGTAGCTGCGTCTGCCCATTGGCCTGTCGATCGTTCCGTCCGGTTTTGCCGAGGCTGCAATGAAGTCGAGCGCCTTGTTGATTTTGTCTTTCACTTCCTGTCTTTGGTAATCCGGCGTGTCTGCTATGCCGATGCAGGCGAGGGCCGTGATTGCAGGTTGCATCATCCATGAGCCGTTGATAAGCTGATTGTCCAGCAAGTACTTGACTGCCTTTCCTTGGATGACGGCAATTTGTGGCTGAAGATCGCTCCGGGGCGCTGCGATGATGGCTGCTGAAAAGGTAAACAAAACTAAAATCAAATGCTTCATGATAATGGACTCCTGTGAAAAGGCCTTGAATAAGAACTCTTTAAATATATACCACCAGCAATAACAATGCCATGAGGTGGAATCCAGCTCGAATGACGTGACATTGCGGGTTGTGTGCCCGAAAAGCAAGCAATCGATGCACTGATTTTGTGCTTTGTAAAACGAATGGCAGGGGTTGTTGAAATGCGAGGATATGTTGAAAATGTCTTTTACTATGAATTGAAAAGTCGAATTAATGCATCACTTTAATTGGAGAAGAATTCTTATTGTAAAGGATAGTTGCGAATGCTTAAATTATTGCGATATGTACGTCCATATTGGTGGATGGCGCTGCTTGCTCCGATATTCATGTTCGTCGAGGTTTCGCTGGAATTGCTTCAGCCTCGCTTCATGGCCCGGATCATCGACCAGGGGATTGCGCGCGGGGACATGCGTTGCATCTGGACGACCAGCCTGTTGATGGTGTTGACGACCGGCGTTGCGGTACTCGGCGGAATAGGGTGCACCATCTTCGCAAGCATGGCTGCGCAATACTTCGGTTGCGACTTGAGGTCGGCGTTGTTCGAAAAGGTCCTTGGATTGTCCTTTGCCGAAGCGGATCGTTTTTCGACGGCGTCGATGATCACCAGGTTGACCCAGGATGTACAGCAAGTCCAGCAAATGCTCGGGAGGTCCTTGCGGATGCTGGTTCGCGAACCGTTGATGTGCATCGGGGGAGTCGCGATGGCGCTTCACATCGACCGCCGGTTGGCGCTTATCCTCCTGGTCTTGCTCCCGCCCGTGGTGATCCTGGTGATGGTGATCTACAAGTTCAGCCGCCCGATGTTCATGGACATCCAGACGAAGACCGACAAGCTGAACGCAGTGCTGCAGGAGAATCTCTCCGGGGTGCGCGTCGTGAAGGCCTATGGTCGCGAAGAGTATGAGGAGGGACGTTTTGCCGAGGCAAATGACTCGTTGGCATCCCAGCATATCAAGACGAGCCGGTTCATGTCAGGCATGATGCCTGTGATGATGTTGCTGATGAACTTCGGGATCTTGGCTGTTTTGTGGGTTGGCGGATTGACCGTTCGGAGTGGCGAGTTGAGCGTGGGTGAGGTCGTTGCGATGGTGAACTACATCACGCAAATCCTGTTTTCGTTAATGTTTGCGTCGTTTGTGATGACGGACATAGCGCGGTCGAAGGTGTCGGCGGAGCGCATCAACGAGGTTTTGGACACGGAGGTTTCGGTAATCAACGAGGGACGCGAACGAAGCCAGGCAAGCGAGGTTGGCGCGCGTGTCGTTTTCGAAGACGTGAGTTTCCGGTATCCTGAAGCCTCGGGACCGCCCGTTCTCGACAAGATCAGCTTCACAGTGGAACCCGGGGAAACCTTGGCGATTCTGGGTTCGACGGGGTCGGGGAAAAGTACTCTGGTGAATTTGCTGCCTAGGTTCTATGACATGACATCGGGGCGCATAGTGATAGACGGGATTGACATCCAGGAGTATGAATTGACGGAATTGCGTTCGATGATCGGCATGGTCTTGCAGGAATCGGTTTTGTTTTCGGGCACCATCGCGGAGAATATTCGCTGGGGCAATGCCGAAGCAAGCGAGGAGGATCTGGTTGCCGTAGCCAAGGCTTCCCAAGCCTATGAGTTCGTGGAACGTTTTTCAGATGGGTTCGAAACATTGGTTGGGCAACGGGGGGTGACGTTGTCCGGCGGTCAGAAGCAACGACTGTCCATCGCACGCGCACTACTGAAACGGCCTAGGTTGCTGATCCTGGACGACAGCACGTCCGCGCTGGACGGAACAACCGAACGCTTGCTTCGTGCAGGAATGAGGCAATTGTGCCAGGGAATGACCGTGATGATGATTGCGCAACGGATCTCATCGGTACGGAATGCCGATAAGATTCTTGTTTTGCAGGATGGCAAGATCGCCGGGTTGGGACGCCACGCGGAACTGTTGTCGTCCTGCATTGTCTATCAGGAAATAGTTGAGTCTCAGGAAGGTAAGGAACGCGAGGAATAACGATGAGGTTTGCATGTGTTTTTTTGCTGTTGGCAGGCGCGTTGTCAATGGCCCAGGAGGTCGATGTGGAACGGTTTTCGGTAATCAGCTACAATGTCCAGGCACGTCCGGTATTGGACGACTCGAAATGGAAAATGCCGTTGATTGGGGAGCGGTTGAAGGAATATGGAATCATCGGCTTGCAGGAAGCGTTTCGGCGTCAGGAGCTTCTTTTTGCCAAGTGCCCGAAACACGCCACGTTCTACGAACAAGGGAAGCGACACGCCTTCAAGATCGTCAATTCCGGCTTGGCGATCATGAGCGTCTTCCCGTTGTCGGACCAGACTTTTGTCCATTTCGAGAACGAGGGATCTCTGGAAAACCGTTTGGGTTCGAAAGGCGTCATGTTGGGAAGGATTAAAATCGGCGATGCGACCCTGGATTTCTACACAACCCACCTGGCGGCTGGAACGGAAGCCGATTCGGGAGCGGCGCGGGGGCACGAACTCAAGCAAATCACGGCATTCATCAAAAAGCACTCGCCGCCGGAAAATGCGGTGATCATTACGGGCGACTTCAATTGCCGATTCGGCGGATCAGGAAAGATCCTTGATGTGTTTCTGACGGAAAATGGCTTGGAGGATAGCATGAAGGCCTTCAATGGAAAGCATAACGAGGGCATTGACCATATCCTGTTCAAATCGTCTCCAAAGCTGAAGCTCAAGGTCGAGGACTGCAAGTGGTTGGGCGAAGAGTTCAAGGACGGAGCCAAGGGACCGCTCAGCGACCATGTTCCCTTGAAAGCCATATTCACCATACTAAAAGACTAAGACGATGAAACTTGCGCTGAAAGTAGATTTGTTGTTGATTCTGCTGTTTGTCACGCCGTTTGCCCTTGCGCAACAAAGGCAAACCAACCGTGACCTGAAACAGTCGTTCGACCGTACCTATGTCAAGTTGGCTCGCAAGTACGGCTTCAGTATTCCCAGAAAACTCAAGTTCGACAAGCGAATGCGCGGAACCCCATTGCCCCAGGAGGCGCTTGAACTCAACCTGGATCGGTTCTTCCTGGCATTGGAGGAGTTGACGGTTGATTTCGTCAAGAGATCCGGGCTGAATACAGTGATGATCTGCCAAAACCTAACGTACGAAGGCAAGCGCGCGGGTGGCATGGCAAAGGGGAATGTCATTTATTTGGACGCAGGCTTCACCCCGCATGTGGTTTACCACGAATTGTTCCATATCTTCGACCGGATCAACGATCGGAAATGGAATAGGCTCAATCCCAAGAATTTCGTCTATACGGGAAGTGATTTCTTCGATGCGGAACTTTCGAGGCGGGACATGAAGAAGCTTGAGGCCAATCAGGGCGTGCAGGAAATCGACCTTGCCTTTGTCTCGGACTACGCCAAGTCGTTTCCCCGGGAAGACCGTGCCGAGACGTTCGCATTCATGGTCTGCGAAGGACCGGCATTCCTGTTGAGAACAAATCGAAGTCCGCACCTGAAGGCGAAAATGGATATGATCATCAAGGCGACCGCAACCCCAGGACTGCTGGGAAAAGACTATTGGAACAAGAAGCTTTTCGCTGCAGGGCAGTGATATCTTGATGCAAGAAAAATGCACTTTTCAAAAGAAAAAATTCACGCTTTTAAACATTCGTGCTTGTTGAATCGCTTTTTTTGTGGTGTATATTGTTTTT
>Ga0123335_1007478_pt1 | contig 12173 bp, 9 predicted proteins | sample BiotimSIPDNA_2_FD_89707 | JGI IMG/M metagenome (GOLD analysis project Ga0123335, IMG submission 89707) | Anaerobic biogas reactor microbial communites from Washington, USA - Biogas_R2 time_0 SIP DNA | ecosystem: Engineered > Bioreactor > Anaerobic > Unclassified | place: Washington, USA... | reverse complement strand
GTATGTATAGTTAGTAATTCGGTTTAGATTCTGGAGGTGCAAGCCCCAAATACTGAGTATCAAAAGGGACTTGGTAGAAAGGGAATTGATAGAAGACTAGTAGAAAACTAGTAGAAAAACATAGTGGTTTTATAATAGTTTTTGCAAACCGTTATTCTCATAAACTATTATTTATAGATTCATAGCATTAATTTGAAAATATCAGCAATGGATTATTGAAAGGGTTATCATGGAGTTACAAGCGGTTGAAGCAATAAAAGCCAGAAACCGGCACCACCAACCCACTATTTTTGATTATGCAATTTCTCAGGGCATTGAATTAATGATAGATACACCGACCGACAATGATTATGATGACATTGAAAAAGCTTTGCCAGTTGGCCTTCGTATGACTAAACAACAAAAAAGGCAATTAGAGGTTTTTGAAAATGAAGTGAAATCATACCCTCAAGCCAATACCTGCGACCAGGCGTATCGAAGTTTGGCAGCGGCGGTTGTGATCAATGCGCTAATGGATGCAAAAGGATCTGATTCTGATCTGAGACGAGAGGCTAATTATTGGTTGAGCTCAGATACAGCAGCTTTATTCTTTGAAGTCCTGGGCGTTACAAAAGAGGGATTGAATAGATGGTATTCGAACGGGCAACCCACCAGTATAAAAAAGGCGAGAAGAATATATGACAATTAAAAATTATTAATTCGGGAAACCAAAAAGTAGTTTACTAGTTTTACATGGGTAGACGACGATAAAAAAACACAAAACTATACAAAACTATAAGAAAATCACAGTGAAAACAATAATAGGAGTAATTAACATGAACAAAGATACACGGATAGAAATTAGAGAAAAATTCTCAAAAATCAATCACACATTGAAGGATTATCAAGCGGCCAAAGACGAATATAAACAACAGGTTGCCAAGATCAAAGACCAGGGGAGAACTTACACCCAGGAACATCTAGAAAAAAAGATGCGGGAAGCGCAAATGCAGTTAAGGGAAGCGGGAAAAGCCGCGCTGGAAGCTATGAAAGCGCAGGTGCACGATTTGACCGCCAAGCTAATTGAGGTTGATGGGCGACCGATTGAGGCGGAGCGCATGCAATCCTTAAGTGTAGCCGTGCAGTTGGTCCAAACCGGCGCGTTGGATTACAAGGCAGCAAGCCAGGTAAACCAAACCTTTTTGGGCGATCAAACCGAATTAAAGACATTACATCGCGCATATCAACAAGCCAACCTTCCAGACGGCGGCGTTAATAAAATGATTTATCCCCATGAAATTGAACTGTTGCCAAAAACTATATACGATACCGCTTATGGTGTTTTTATTGGCGGGGACATCAGCGTCAACCGGTTAGCTAACATGATTGCCGAAGTTGCGAGATATTGGGGCATAACTGATCATAACTGGAATATTGACCCCTCCGGTCTTGTGTACGCAGCCAGGGCAGCAGCCGGATTGCCGGTAGATGACCTGTAGAGCGTTTTTACTCAGTATCTGGGGGTAGGGATTGTAATATAATAAATAAAGCCGGTATAGAAGCCTTAAGCTGACCCACAGGTTTTTATACCGGCTCACTATCCTTTTATCCCCTTTTCCTAACAATAATAATAATCTCTCTCCCAAAGATAGCTATACTCATAAAGATATTATTAGATTTTTCAAAACGCATAAAACGCACAATAGATGGCTTAAGTTGGTTTGTTTTAATATTCATTTCTGGAATCCTTTCAGAGGCATTGCCCCATTTGATTAGTTTCCACTGAAAGGGTTATTGGGAGTTATAATACTGAGTATCCCTGATCACTGCTCTTTCAGTGGTTTGGGTTAGCCCTGGTTAGTGCTGCTGACACTGATCAGGGCGTTTTTGGTTTTGTAATCCTAATGCTCATTATAAGGTAATCAGAGATATTGTCAATAGCAAAAAACAATGATACAATCGTTTTTAACAAATTGGTTACCATTATTACTACAAGTTATTACTATTGAGTAATCTTGTAATCGCACATTAAAAAGATCGGACCTGATAGATGTAAGCGCATCCACCAGGCCCTGACCAAACCACTGAGAAAGCAGCGGCAAGGTTTCAAAGCAATTATACTGAGTATGACCTTCTTTGTTTTGACAATTTACTCCGCTCCCAATTGGTGGTTAGCGGAGTTTTTTATTTTTGAGCCCGTAGAATTTCTCTAACATCATTGGCAAAAACAAACCAATTGATTATCAAAAAAACTCCATTAAAAAGGTCAGAATCGTTTCTCACACCACCCCTATATATAGGGGTGAGAAAGGATACTACCCGTATATATAGGGGTTTTTCTTATAAAATGACCCTCCGGAGACTCGAACTCCGAACCAATTGATTAAGAGTCAACTGCTCTGCCAGTTGAGCTAGAGGGCCATTTTTAGGCAGTTATTATAGCACAAAGCTTAAAAAAGTTACAGTGCTGGCAGGGTGTTTTGTGGCTCAAAACCACCGATTTATTTTTGTTTTACGTTGATTAAAAGTCATCCTCGAAGTTCTTAAAAATTGGTTCAGTCACCACGCGAAGCCATAAGTGAAAATGGTCCTCTACGAAATGCACTTTGCGTTGTCTCCGTCTGATCCAAAGATCATCTTTTTGTGTGCAGGGCCATCCCTGTTGGAGACCCCGCCAGGGCACAGGAGCTGTTTCAAAAGAATGATCCTCATGAATTATTCCCATATCTGTTCTGTCACAATCGTAAGCAGGCTCATAAAACCAATATTGAAGATCCCCTGTCTTTCACTGCGCGCCATTTATGATTTGACTTTGTCCACTGTGTGGAATAAAATCACAGCGATAGTGTGACAGGTTTCAGGCTGATTTCAGCCTTGGGGAACATTTTTTAATGATAGTATGGTTACTTAGCCATTAAGAGTATTTCGCCCTGACAGGACTGATCCGCAGGGCGTTTTAGTTTATCCAACCTGTTCTTACAAGAGATTTGATCTAATAATGGGCTCTCCCATTGTAAAAATATAATATTTAAGAAATTAACAAGTTTTATAGGAGTACAGAAAAATAATAATGAAGAAAAAAGAAGTATTACGAATTATCCCGCTCGGGGGCCTCGGAGAGGTGGGAAAAAACATGACCATTTATGAGTATGGTCAGGACATTTTAATTGTGGATGCGGGCATCATGTTTCCGGAAAACGACATGCTCGGAATCGACTTTATCATCCCCGATTTTGAAAACTATCTCAAAGACAAGAAGCATCGTGTGCGAGGGATCATCATCACCCATGGGCATGAAGATCACATCGGCTCTGTTTATCATTTGTTGGAGGTTGTCAACGCGCCCATTTATGCCACCGGGCTAACCCGCGGCTTATTGGAAGTGAAACTCAACCGGTATGGTGTGTCCGGCAAGGCAGACCTGCGAACAGTCAACGCAGGTGACCGCTTGAAAATTGGCGCTTTTCAGATTGATTTCTTTCACGTCTGTCATTCCATCCCCGACGCGGTCGGTCTTGGAATCGAAACCCCTGCCGGTCTGGTTGTGCATACCGGGGATTACAAATTTGATCACACCCCAACGGACAACTGGCCAACGGATTATGCCATGCTGGCAGAATTTGCCGAGCGGGGCGTTCTGGCGCTGCTGGCAGATTCAACCAACGCAACACAACCGGGTTGGACGAAATCAGAACGTGTGATCGATACCGCGCTGGATGATGTCTTTGAAAGGGCTGAGGGTCGCATTTTAGTGGCGACTTTTGCCTCACTTATCTCCCGGATGCAACAGGTTGCAGATGCCGCCGTCCGGCACGGGCGAAAAATCGCCTTCACCGGCAGGAGCATGACGGATAACATGAATATCGCGCGTGATCTTGGCTATGTTGATTTACCTGATAAGCTGGTGGTACCGCTCGAAAAAGCATTGAGCATGCCCGACAACAAGGTGGTCATCATGGCAACCGGTTCCCAGGGTGAGCCGCGTTCGATTATGGGACGTCTGGCAAATGGCACCAACCGGAAGTTTGATATCCGTGAAGGAGATACGGTCATCCTTTCATCACAGATCATTCCGGGCAACGAGGAATCCGTTTATCGAACCATCAACAAACTCTTCCGAAAAGGCGCAGATGTGCTTTATGAGGATATCGCGCCCGTTCATGTGTCCGGGCATGCCAGTCAGGAAGAAATGAAATTGCTGCTGCACCTGGTCCGCCCGAAACATCTGATCCCGATCCACGGAGAACTGCGCATGCTCCAACACCATGCAAAAATTGCTGAGGAAGTAGGTATGCGCAAAGACAGAATCGCCGTCGTTGAAAACGGTCAGGTTATCGAATTCGTGAATGGTGAAATGCGTCTCGGTGACCGTATCCCCGGGGGATATATATTTGTAGATGGCAGCGGTGTGGGTGATGTGGATCAAAGTATCGTGCAGGAACGGGAAATGCTCGGGCAGGATGGGATTGTGGTTGTAAACCTTGCCGTCAGCAATGAAAATGGCGCTCTGTTAGGTACACCGGAGATCCTGTCGCGGGGTTTCATTCTTTCTGAGGAATGGAATCAGTTTAAGGACGAGCTCCAAAGCAGCTTGCGACAGGTCGTTTCCAAATCCAATGGAAACCTGGAAAACGAGATCATCCGCAATCTCAAATCCACGCTCTACCAGGAAACAAAGAGGAATCCCTATATTTTTGTGACCATCAATCGAATCTAAAGCCAAAACCTGAATTTAAATGACAAAGCGAAGCGGCATGCTACTTCGCTTTTTTAATTTATCAGCTCCAAAAAGGGTGGAAATAATTAAGGTTTAATCCTGATCAACAATGGATCGAGTAGGCAAAACAACCCATCCTTAAAATATGACAGATTTTAAGATGGAAGGCCTGTGATTGCCCGTTCCATATGCTATAATTTCATTATCGGCTGCGTCCTAAAATGGGAATCAAGGGCGCTATTTTTGTCACTAAAAAACAACACGATTAACTGTTTACTATGTCCTTTGTTCACCTTCATGTCCATTCGACTTATTCGATCTTAGATGGTTTCAGCCAGATCGAACCCCTTGTGGCACGTGTTAAAGAACTTGGCATGCCAGCGATCGCCCTCACCGACCATGGCACGATGTTCGGCGCCATTGAATTCTTCAAAGCGGCTATTAACGCCAACATCAAACCTATCATCGGGTTGGAAACGTACCTGGCGCCCAGGAAGATGACCGATCGGGATCCGGTCAGGGATAAAAAAGCCTTTCATCAATTGCTTTTGGCGGAAAACATGATAGGTTACCAAAACCTGCTGAAAATTGCCTCCGCATCCCAGCTGGAGGGTTTTTACTATCGCCCTCGCATCGACAGGGCTTATCTCAAGGAGCACAGTGAGGGACTGATCGCCACAACCGGATGCCTGTCAGGCGAGATTCCCCGGGCACTTCAAAACAACGACCTCCAACGCGCTGAAACGGACCTGAAATGGTATCTGGATGTGTTTGGGCGCGATCGTTTTTTTATCGAACTCCAATCTCACAACATTCCGGGTTTGCAGCTGGTCAACCAGCATTTGATCGACCTTGGAAAACGCTTTCAGGTTGAATTTATCGCGGCAAATGACGTTCACTATATTAACAAAGAAGACGCTCGCCTTCAAGATATTCTGCTGGCGATCCAAACCGGCAGTGTGATCACGGATCCCAACCGAATGCAAATGGAGGATGATTCCTATTATTTGCGTACGCCCCAGGAAATGCAAGATTTGTTCGGGCACATACCCGGCGCCATTGAGAACACGCTCAAAATAGCCGAACGCTGCAATGTGGACTTAAGCCCTACGGGTTACCATCTCCCCTTGTTCGAAGTGCCGGAGGATGCTTCTTCTGCAAGCTATCTGCGAGACCTGTGCACCAAGGGCTCAGCGCGCATCTATGGTGAGCGTGCCAGCGATCCCGAGGTTCAAAATCGTCTCAATTATGAATTGGACGTTATCCACGAGATGGGATTTGAAACCTACTTTCTGATCGTGTGGGATCTTTGCCAGTATGCACAGAAAAATGGGATCTGGTACAACGCGCGCGGCTCTGCAGCCGGTTCGCTTGTGGCTTATGTGCTCGATATCAACTTGATAGACCCTCTGGAACATGAACTGATGTTCGAACGCTTCCTGCAGCAGGGTCGCGTCAATATGCCCGACATCGACCTTGATTTTCAGGATGACCGCCGGGCTGAAATGATGCAGTACTGCGCAGAAAAATACGGTGCGGATAAAGTCGCCCAGATCATCACCTTTGGCACCATGGGCGCCCGTGGATCCATCCGGGATGTCGGACGTGTGATGGATGTGCCGATCAGTGAAGTGGATAAAGTTGCAAAACTCATCCCCGCCATACCTGGCAAACCGGTCACCATCCAGAAAACTCTGGAAATCTCATCGGAACTGCAAGAGGTCTACAATTCCGCAGCCTATTACCGGGATTTAATCGATACAGCCAGCAAAATGGAAGGTACGGTTCGCAACGCCGGCACCCATGCGGCTGGCGTGATCATCACCGACAAGCCCATCATCGATTACGTGCCCCTGCACCGCCCAACCAATCAGGCAGATGACAATCCCATCAACACTGTCACCCAATATGAAATGTCCGTGGTCGATTACCTGGGGCTGCTCAAAGTCGATTTTCTGGGATTAACCACCTTAACGATTATGTCACGCGCCTGTGAGTTGATTGAACAGCGTCACGGGAAGAAATACTCACTGCGCACGATCCCTTCGGATGATCCAAAGGTTTTTGAGTTCATCAGCCAGGGGCATACCACAGGCATGTTTCAGCTTGAAGGTTCGGGCATGACCCGCTACATCATGGAGATGAAACCCCATGAACTGGCTCATGTGATCGCAATGATTGCCCTTTACCGTCCCGGTCCCATGGAATTCATCCCACAGTACATCAACCGCTTGCATAAGAAAGAAAAGCCTTCCTATCGGCACCCTGCGCTGGTTCCGATTTTCGAAGATACCTTCGGCATCCCGATTTACCAGGAACAAATTATCCAGGCTGCCATGCAGCTGGCAGGTTATGAAGCCAGTGAAGCAGACAGCTTGCGAAAAGCAATCGCCAAAAAGCAATCGGATGAATTAGAAGCCCACCATGAGAAATTCATTAAGGGCGCGCATGTTCACGCCAATATCAGCAAAAAAGACGCTGACCTGATCTTCACCGAATGGCAAAACTTTGCCCGTTACGGATTTAATAAAAGTCACGCTGCCGATTACGGCGTGATCGCCGTGCAGACCGGATACCTGAAATATTACTATCCGGTTGAATATATGACCGCGCTGCTGTCCGCCTGGAAAAATGACACGGACAAAATCTCAACCTATGCCGCCGATTGTCGATCGCTTGGGATCGAAGTCATGCCGCCAGATGTTAACACCAGTGATTACGACTTCAGCATCGAAGATCTCTCCGATGAGAAGTCAGTGATCCGTTTCGGTTTGGGCGCTATCAAAAATGTCGGCGCGCAGCCGGTGCAGTTGATCATAAATGCCCGCCAGGAAGGACCCTTTACAGATCTGACCGATTTTGCCAAACGGGTCGATTTGCGCCAGGTCGGACGCCGTGCATTGGAATCCCTGATCAAGGTGGGCAGTTTTGACCGGTTCGGTTCAAGGACGGCATTGCTCCAGGATTTGGATAACATCGTCGCTGTAAGCAATCATTTTTTCAGAGCCAAGGAAGCCGGTCAGATGATGTTGTTTGATGCATCCAAAGCCATGGATGATCAAATCATCCTGCGCGAACCCCTCTACACCAATCGGCGCGAGGAACTGATCTGGGAGCGGGAGTTGATCGGCTTGTATGTATCCGACCATCCTCTGAGCCCCTACCAAAAAACGATCGCAAAAAGGGTGACTCATTTTTCCTATCAGCTGTCAGAAGCGGGCGAAAAGGAAAAGGTGACCGTGGCAGGCATGGTGGACCGTTTCCGCCAGCATCTGACGAAAAATGGAAATCACATGGGATTTGTGAGTATTGAAGATCTTTTTGGAAAAATCGAATTAGTGGTCTTTCCCAATGTCTGGGAAAAGGTGCATCATCTGGTTGAGGTCGACAGCGTCTTGCAGGCAGAAGGGAATCTTGATACCGCCCAGGGAGACCCAAAAATCCTGGTTGAAAGCCTGACACGTATCACACTGGAAGACCTGCAAGAGGACACGGACGATCCCCCCGATCCGTCTGACCTGTATCAGGAAGATGCTTTCATGGAAGACTACCTTCCAGACCTGCCGTTTGATGATTTGCCGCTTCCCGAAAATTCGAGAGATATGGAGGATAGCGACCCCCAGGACACTGAAGAAACTGACCCTGCCGATCCTGAAGCGTTAAATCAGGTTTCCCGGCAAACATCGTCTCGCAGCCAGCAGGGAATGTCCGCTCCTGATAACCCACCTGCTAACATAAAGGCTCAGACAGTCCAAGTCTCCGGTATAGAGACAGCCCCGCTGCCCGAAGCGCCGGCAAAAGAAAGCGTTACAGTTTCTAAAAACTACTATTTTCTTAAGCCTGCCCTGTCCGATCCCGACCCCTTGCCCAACCCCGATCAAACACCTCGCTGCATTTTCATCAACCTCCTCACCTGTGGAGACAAACGCAAAGACGTTCACAAACTGCGCCTGGTCCACGATATTCTTATCTCAAGACCCGGTCGTGATCAGTTCGCCTTTCGGGTGCATGAAAACGGCTATGTCTACGAAATCAATTTTCCCAATGTCACCACCGGGCTGACCGAAACCTTGATTCAAAAGCTTGAGGGCATGATGGGGGCAAGCAACATTTCAATATCTTATCTCTAAACCAAACGATTGAAACAATCCACGTGTATCAAGCTTGTTTTGTGACGGGGATGATTGGCATTGTCATCAACTGTCCAATTCTGGTAGAATCCATTTGTCCAAAGAAAGGGAAGACACGGAATGCCTCAAATGAATTTCGACATGATTGATATTGAACATATCACATTTGATGCCGTCGGAGAACCGGGAGATCGCGTTTTTTATCTCCAGGCAAAAAATCCGGAACAGGTCATCACCTTGCTGGTTGAAAAATTCCAGATCCAAACTTTGGCTCTGGCAATTGAAAATTTAATGTCCGAATTGCGCGAGAAACTGCCAGATATTTTGGATGCCTCCCCTTCTTTTAACGAAGAGGAAATGACACTCCAGCCGCCCTTTGACCCCTTGTTTCGCGTGGGGGAATTGAGCCTGGGCTATGATCCCCAACGCGATCTGATGGTGTTAATTGCGAAAGAAATCCCCTTGGAGATGGAAGAAAGTGTTGAAGACCTGAGTGAATTGCGATTCTGGTGTACTCGCTCTCAATTGTGGGCACTGGGACGCTGGGGGATTGAACTTGCCAGTCGCGGCCGTCCGGTCTGGCCTTCCACCGGTGAGCCAATCCTCCAACCGGGTGAATTTTCACCTAAAAACAACGGACATAAGACCACCCCATAAAAAATGACCCTGGACAAAGACCTGACCCTTTCAGTGCTCCAAAGTGGAAAGATGCGCCTGGAGGGACAGTTTGTATATGGCTCTAACTACACATATCTTGGCATCTGCCAGCTCAATCAGCGCGCCCTGAAAGTCGTTTACAAGCCCATTCAAGGTGAACGCCCCCTGTGGGATTTTCCGGTTCATACGCTGGCAAAAAGAGAGGTTGCTGCCTACCTCGTCAGCGAAGCGCTGGGCTGGGATCTGGTGCCCCCAACCGTCCTTCGAAACCAACAAGCGCCGCTGGGACCGGGCTCTGTGCAGCTATTTATCGAACACGATCCAAACACCCATTATTTCAATCTGAACGAATCCGACCGGACTCTGCTGCCAAGGGTGGTGTTGTTTGACCTCTTGATCAACAACGCGGATCGGAAAGGCGGACATCTGCTTTTTGATCCGCAGGGTAAATTATGGCTGATCGACCACGGACTCAGTTTCAATGTCGAAGATAAACTTCGTACCGTTGTTTGGGAGATGGCTGGGCAGCGGATTCCTTCCGATCTGTTGATGGATCTTGAGAAAATCACCCTGAACTTAGGGCCCAATAAGGCACTGTATGAAGTCTTACAGACGCTGCTCTCCACCGAGGAGATTGAGGCGCTGCAGGAGCGCACCCAAAAGTATCATGACCGCCAGATATTTCCCCTGCCGCCAGAGGATCGCCGGGCTTACCCCTGGCCGCTGATATAATCATCCACAGAGAGGTAACCATGATCACAAAGGCTGACATTGTCATCATACACAATATTTCACAACTCCTTACCCTGCCCGGCGGTCCGCAGCGCGGCGATCGGCTCGGCGAATTGGGCATCATCCAGGATGGCGCGGTTGCCCTTCAGGATGAATCCATTTTAGCGGTGGGGACAAGCGAGGAACTTTTTCAGGCTTTCCCATCCGCATCCAGTTTTGATGCGGGCGGGCGTGTTGTCCTGCCTGGGTTTGTGGACCCGCACACCCACCTTGTGTGGGCGGGCGATCGGGCAGAAGAATTCACTTTACGCCTGCAGGGGAAAACCTACATGGAAATTATGGAAGCAGGTGGTGGAATCCTTTCAACGGTCAGAGCGACCCGCGAAGCAACTGAAACAGAATTGGTCCAGCAGGCCCGTCAACGGGCTGACCTTGCCCTTTCCTATGGGACAACAACCCTTGAAGTTAAAACCGGGTATGGATTGACATTCGAACAGGAGATCAAACAACTCAGAGCCATTCTGGCGCTTGATGAGGAGGGACCGTTGGAAATGGTCCCCACCTTCATGGCTGCCCACGCGGTACCACCTGAATATCAGGGGCGCACCCAGGATTACGTCCATCTGATCTGCAGTGACATGCTGCCCAACCTGGCGGCATGGTGGCAGGATCATCAACCTCACAAACCCCTTCCTTTCGTCGATGTCTTCTGTGAGAAGGGTGTATTTGACCTTGCGCAATCCCGTCAGATCCTTGAAGCAGCGAAAGCCCTGGGTTTTCCTCTAAAAATCCATGTGGACGAATTTGAAAATTTGGGCGGCTCCAAACTGGCTGTTGAACTTGGCGCCGCGTCCGCCGATCATCTCGTAAAAACCTCTCCTGAAGACATCCAGACGTTGGCACAATCTGATACCGTCGCAGTATCCCTGCCTGGCACACCCTTTGGATTGAACGAAGATGACTATACCCCTGCCAAAGCGCTGATCGAATCTGGCGCAGTACTTGCCCTGGCAACAGACACCAACCCCGGCACGTCCTGGTGCGAGTCGATGCAGTTCATCATTGCGCTTGCCTGTCGAAAGCTGCGCCTGACGCCTGCCCAGGCGATCGCAGCCGCAACGATCAACGCGGCTGCCGCCATTCAGCGCGATCAAAATATCGGCTCGATCGAAGCGGGCAAACAAGCCGACCTGTTGATCCTGAATACTGCCGATTATCGTCAGATTGGGTATCGCTTTGGCACCAATCTTGTAGCCAATGTGATCAAACGAGGCAGGTTCTACCCGGTTAAATAGCCTGCGCCCACTTTCAGAATGAGCCGGGCCAAATGCACTATGGATATAACTATTCAAAACATTCTTTACGTCGTGGCAGCACTTGTGTTGATCTTTGGCGGAATACATATTTTACGGGGTTTATTCAAGTTCACCTGGAAATTAATTCGGGTGGGTTTGCTGGTCGCCGTAATTGTGTTGATTGCGGGCGTCGTGCTCAAATTTGTCAACATCAACCTGCCCTGAAAAGTATTTATAGAAAAGGCTCCCCGTTTTATGGAACACATCACCATCGAAGAAGCCCGTGAATGGTATCAAGATTCAGATCCTGTCCACGATTTTGACCATGTATTACGCGTCTATCAGATGGCAGAACGTCTGGCGCTTGCCGAAGGCGCACATCTCAAAATCGTCCATGCCGCAGCCCTGCTGCACGATTCACGCGGAAGCGCGCCGGGTGGAGATGGTGAAGAACGCGCTGAACATCATGTCACCTCCGCCCGCTTCGCCGGAGAAGTGCTGGGCGACAAGGGTTGGCCAGAAGAGGCTATCCAGGCCGTCCAGCATTGCATCCTCGCCCATCGCTACAGAGGTAAGGAACATGCGCCCAAAACGCTGGAAGCGAAGGTTCTTTTCGATGCGGACAAGCTGGATGTGCTGGGCGCCATCGGCATCGCCCGCACG
>Ga0123335_1007473_pt1 | contig 12179 bp, 13 predicted proteins | sample BiotimSIPDNA_2_FD_89707 | JGI IMG/M metagenome (GOLD analysis project Ga0123335, IMG submission 89707) | Anaerobic biogas reactor microbial communites from Washington, USA - Biogas_R2 time_0 SIP DNA | ecosystem: Engineered > Bioreactor > Anaerobic > Unclassified | place: Washington, USA... | reverse complement strand
CTGCTCGTAGGTCGGTACGCTGAAGTGCTCGAACCGGTGACGGTGATCGCTCCTGGGATGTTTAGCCAAAGCTTTTTCGTAGGCCGTCAGCAGGCGCTCGATGGCCGCATCCCCGATGGTATGCATGGCGATCTGCATGCCGGAGGTGTGAGCCTCCATCACGACGTCGTCGATTTCCTTCTGTGAATAATAGAGGATCCCTTGCGAATCCGGCGCATCGGAATAGGGTTCCAGCAGGGCAGCGGTATGGGATCCCAGGGATCCGTCCACTGTGATGCAGCCGCCGATGCGACACAGTCCTTCGCTTTTCACCAAGTCTACGTCCGGATTCTGATGATACACCACCGTCTGGACGTCCAACCGATCCTGATATTTCAGCAGTGCTTTCACGTCTTCGTCGGCAAACAAACTGCCGCCCTCCAGAGCATGGACCGTGGTGACGCCCACCTTGACGGCGATGTCGGAGCTGTACCGCAGAGCTTCATAGCGCATTTCATCGGTCATCAACTGCTCGTTGAGCTTCTTTCTGGCTACGGAATTGGCCTTGGCTCTGAGCACGCCGGTGAACACGCCTCCTTCTTTGATGACACCCTCCAGATCCTCCCGGATGTCCAACAGCCGGAAGGCCGCCTGATTCAAATAACAGGAATGGGCGTCCACACGAATTAAAAAGACGGGCCTTTCGCCGAACATTTTATCGAGCGCTTCCTGTGGGGGCAGCTCTTTTTCCGCAAACTTCGTCTCGTTGTATCCAAAACCCCGCAGGCACACGCCCGGAGGCAGTGCTCCGTCTTTGGCCCGAAGGGCCGAAAACAGTTCATCGTGACTCGTCACATCGGTCAGATCCACGGCGGTGGCATTCAATCCTGTTCCCGTAAAATGGGTATGCACGTCAAAAAATCCGGGAAGCACCGAGTTTCCACAGGCATCGATCACCCTTGTGTCCGTCGTGGCAAAAGCCATTATTTCCTCATTGGAGCCCACAGCGATCAACTTGCCCTTCCCGATCGCCAGGGCTTGAGCAAAGGGCTGCAATGGATTCATCGTGCGCACGGTCCCGTTTCTGATGATCAACTCTGCTTTCATGTGCTTTTCCTTTCGAATGCCGGGATCGTTGATAAAGGCTTGATGTTCACATGGTGAACTATTTGTTCATTATATGATCTTATGAGGATTATACCGCACCTCTACCGAATAATCAATACATATTTTTGCTTTCCGATCAACCTCTCTTCGCGCCCCGGTTCTCCGGCTTCTTGCGGCCGGTCGCCGCCCTCCCCCGCACACCCGGCCGCCGAAAGTTATACAGGAAACCCTGCATTTCGGCTTTTCCTGTATAAAATCGCACTGCATTGATCCTTATCAGCCGCGATTCGGCACGAAAAGCGGCTAAAGTTATACAGGAAGCCCTAATAATTTATTTTTCTGTATAACAATCCCCCGGATTGCACCTTTTGTCGCCGTTTTCAGCCTAAACGGCGTCTCAAAAGGAAGTCGAACGTCTATAATTATACAGGATGTCCTGCTTTCCGACCTTTCCTGTATAACAATCCCTTGCATGATACCCTTATTCCATAGTTTCCGGCCTGGAAGGCAAAGAAACGGCGGCAGAACGGCCGGATTTCAGCTCTGTTCTGCCGCCGGTAAATGGAAGTTATACAGGAACTCCTGCATTTCGGCTTTTCCTGTATAACTTTTCTATTTTCGTTCCATTTGCTATTCTGCCCGGAGCCTTGCAGGCCCGCCTGGCAGCCATTGCCGTTCTGTCGGGGGTCAAGGGCGGCCGATCGGCAGAAGCCGGGAAAAACCCCGAACCCTGCGCAACTGTATGGGTGCGCGGGGTTTGGGGTTTGATCACAAGGATATGCTTTTCAGCCCGTCATCATTTGGATTTTCTCGCGGCCCGGAATCCGGACACGATGTCGTTCAGTTCCTCGGTGATGTTGTTCTGCCGCTCCCGCCGGAACAGGAAGTTCAGCTCCTCCAGCTGTTTGTCCACGTTCTTTTCCGCCGATTGCATGGACATGAGCCGGCTGGCGTTTTCCGACGCCAGCGAATAGCAGAAGGCTCTGTACAGCGTAATAAAAAAATACTGGCGGATCAGATCGGAAATGATTTCCTGCCTCTCCGCAAAATAAGTAGGGAGTCCTTTGGATTCCCACGCCACCCGGTTGCGGGAAAGCTCCGCCAGGTCTATGGGAAACAGCAGCTCCGTATCCTCGACAAAGATGGTGTTGTCTCGGGGCTTGTTGTAGTAAAGGAGGATCTTCTCCACGGGCATCGTCTCGCGCAGTTCGTCGATCTGCATCAGCAGCTTGTTGACCATGGAAGAGATGTTGTCCGTGGACTGGGGCTGCAGAAAGTCCTTGTAGATTTTAAAATCGTACTGCAAACGCTGGACGATCTGCTGCCCGATCACGATCACGATGTTCTCCTCGCCGGCGGGGATCTGTTCCAGCGCAAAGGCGGAGATCCGCTCGTTGAACCGTCCGGCCAGACCGTGGTCCGAACCGAATACGATGTGCACGGCACGGCCCTTGGGGACCTCGTCCGGCTGCGCGACCTCTTCCTCGCCGGATAGAACCACATACAAAGACAGATCCAGGACGTGACGGTACTCCATGGATGCTTTGGCCGCGTTCTGAAACTGATTGATGTTGGCCGACGCGTGGGCTTTCATCGTGCCCACGATGGCCTTGAGGTTCTCCGCAGAACGTATGCTCTTTTTGATCGTCTGCAATCCGGCCATCAGCTCTCCATTTCCTGTTTTAAAATGTCTCTGATCCGTTCGAGAAATGCCTCCTTCACTTCGTCGGAAGGTTTTTCATCTCCCAACAGATGCCCGCGGAATGCCTCGTCCTCCCGGACGGTCTTTCGGATGTGTTCCTCGGCTTCGTCGATCCGCTCCAACGGCACTTCGTCCAACACGCCGCCGGTAACGGCCATGAGCACGCCGATCTGCTCGGTCACTTCGATGGGCAGATTCTGAGGCTGATTCAGGACTTGACGGATCCGCCGCCCCCGCTCCAGCGTGCGTCGGGTCGCCTCGTCCAGCCGGGTGCCGAAGCTGGCAAAGGACTCCAGTTCTTCGAACTGGGAATAGGTGAGCTTCAGGGCCCCGGTGATGCTCCGGTAGGAAGGAAGCTGGGTCTTGGCGCCGATCCTGGAGACGGACAAGCCGATCTGCACGGCGGGAAGATTGCCCTTCTGATAGAGCTTCGGAGACAGGTAGATCTGTCCGTCCGTGATCGAGATCAGGTTGGTGGGGATGTAGGCCGACAGGTTTTCCGCCTGGGTCTCGATGATGGGCAGGGACGTGATGCTGCCGCCGCCGAACTCGTCCCGCAGATGGGTGGAGCGCTCCAGAAGCCTGGAATGGATATAGAAGATGTCTCCCGGATAAGCTTCTCGTCCCGGCGGCCGCTCCAGCAGCAGCGACAGCTCCCGGTACGCCCTGGCGTGCCGGGTCAGATCGTCGTAGACGATCAGCACGTCCCGCCCCTGCTCCATAAAGTATTCGCCCAAAGACGTGGCCGCATAGGGCGCAATGTAGGACAATCCCGGCGGATCCTCGGAGCCGGCTACCATCACGATGGTGTTTGCCATGGCATCGTTGGATTTGAGCGTGTCGATGATTTTGGAAACCGAAGTGATCTGCTGGCCGATGGCGCAGTAGATGCAGAGAACGTCCGTATCCTTTTGATTGAGAATGGTGTCGATGGCGATGGCCGTCTTGCCGGTCTGACGGTCTCCCAGAATCAGCTCCCGCTGCCCCCGTCCCACGGGCACGACGGAGTCGATCACCTTGACCCCGGTCTGCAGGGGTTGGAACACCGGCGCCCGTTTCATAATGGAGGGCGCCTCCCGCTCCACGGGAAGGGATTTATCCGCCGTCACAGGGCCCTGTCCGTCCAGAATCTCTCCCAGCGGGCTGATCACCCTGCCGAGGAATTCATCGGACACGGGGATGTCGGCAACCTTGTAGGTCCGCTTGACCTTCTGGCCCGACTTGATGCCGTCAAACGAACCCAGCAGGATCACCCCGATCTCCTCGGGGTTCAGATTGAACGCCAGGCCCATGGTTCCGTTGGGAAACGCGATCAGTTCCTCGTTCTTCACCTTCTTAAGACCGCGAACCTTTGCGATCCCGCTGTCAATCAGCACGACCGTTCCGCTTTCCTCGATATTGATTTCTTCAAAATCCCCGGCCAACGCTTCGTCCGTCGCCTGGGCCAATGCTTTGAATTGATTTTCTAACATCCCGGGCACTCCATATCAGTTCACGTCCAGACGCTGGGCGATCTCTTTTTCGATTTCGTCCAAATAGTTTTTGATATTCGTATGGACTGTATAGGTTTCCAAATACAAAGCGTGCCCCAGCATCAGCTCGGATTCCGTTTCGAATTCGATCTCCCCCACGTTGGGCAGCTGTTCTTTCAGGGCATCCCGGATCGCTTTCTGTTCGCTCTTTGTAAGCTCCCGGAAGGAATGCACCTGCACGCGCTCCTCTTTTTTGAGTTCTTCGGGATCCGGCACGCTCTTGCTCAGAGCTTTCAGATCGGCCAGAAACGTTTCGAACACTTCGGCTTCCAGCTCTTTGGAAGACAGGGCGCTCAAAATACGGGAAGCGATCTTGACGGCGCTCTCCCCCAGGTTTTTCCGCAACTGGCGCAGAAAGCTTTCCTTCTCGTCCTCGATCTCTTTCAGATAGAGCTGCCGCTTGCCCTCGGCTTCCTTCTGATAGTCCGCCAGAAGGCTCTCCTTCTTTTCCCGAGCTTCGGTCCGGGCCGTTTCCAGGATCGTTTTTCTCTCGCTTTCGATCTCTTCTGTTTTTTTGTCATAGGCAGCCACCAACGTTTCGGCTTCCTTCATCTTCGCATCCGCTTCCTTCTGAGCTTTTTGGATCCGCTCCTGGCGCTGGGCCATAGCCTTCATCACCGGCTTGTAGAGAAGCTTCTGCAAGATAAAAAGAATGATAAAAAAGTTGACGATCTGCGCAATGATCTCAAACCAGCTGATATTCATCGGCTTATCCTATCACTTTGTTCCAGAACGGATTGGCGAACAGCAGGATCATGGAGATGACGAAGCAGTAGATCGCGGTGGATTCGATCATCGCCAGTCCCACAAAGAGCGTTCTGGAGATCGTGTTTGCCTCGTCGGGCTGCTGGGCGATGGATTTGAGCGCCTGGGATACCGCATTGCCTTCCCCGATGGCCGGGGCGATGGAGCCTACTGCGATGGTCAGCCCCGCCATGATGATCGAGACCATCCCGATCAAACCGATATTGTCCATTATGATTCCTCCTTCAAGTTTCCTTTTTTCTTCTTTTTGCGTTCGGTGGCCGATGCAATGTAGACGATTGCAAGGATCGCGAATATGTAAGCCTGGATCACCCCCGTCAACAGACCGAGGGCCTGGATGACGACCGGAAAAAACAGGGGAACGACACCCAGCAGGATGGCCACGATGATGCTGGAGCTCATGACGTTTCCGTACAGACGGATGGCCAGAGACAAGGTTCTGGAAATCTCGCTGATGATATTGAAAGGCAGCATGATAAACGTGGGCTTGATGTATTCCTTCAGATAGTCGCCGATGCCCTGCTCCCCGATCCCGAACACCGGCACGGACAGGAATACACAGAGCGACAGAGCAACACTGGTGTTCAGGGAGCCGGTGGGGGAAATAAAGCCCGGAACGATGGAGAGGATGTTGGATGCAAGGATAAAGGTAAACAGCGTCCCCACGAAGGGAAGATACTTGGCCGGATCCTGCCGGCTGATCTGCCGGATCTGGCCGTTGATGGTTTCCACCAGAGCCTCCAGGATGTTCTGTCCCTTGGATATTTCGCCTTCCACTTTGATATTCCTTGTGACCAGATACGACACGACAGTCAGAAGGATCATAATGACCCACGTAAAGACCAGCGTTGCCGTGATGCGTACAAAGCCTGCTTCAAAATAAACGATTTCACTGGGATCGATGGTCATACAGCTCCTCCTTTTCTCTGTAGGTTCGGATTTCCTTTTACTTCGGCCGCTTGACGCTGAACGTCATGACGATGCGGACCAGGAGCATACCGGCCATGGCAAACAATGCGCTCTGATATCCATCCTTCGAAACGTAAAACAACACCGCCAGCAAAGCCGTCATGCGAAAGAGCAGGCTGGCTGTCATCAGAAGGCTTGGATGCTTTGCGTCCGCCAGCTTTTGAACCGTCCAATACAGGCCGCCGAAAAAAACAAGGCCCAGGCTGATCCCGATCAAAAATGCAGTCATTCTTCGTTCTCCTCTTCCTCTTCACTCTTTTCTCTGACCCAGCGCCAGGCATTGTAGGATCCCAGGATGACCCCGGCGAACAGCAGCGTGATCGTCCAGGAAAAGCTCTGGGGGAATCGCTTGTCCAGAAAGACGCCCAGGGCGATGCCCAAAACGGTGGGGATCGCGATGGACCATCCAACGATCCCGAAGAGTCCCAGGCCGAACATGATCTCGCTGCCTTCTTCCCGGGCTTTCATTTTTTTCGCGGAATCCTTTTTGATTTTTTCCAGAAGCTCTTCTTCTGCCGTCCGTTTCTTCTTGTCCAAGAAGATCACGCCCCTTATTTTTCCATCTCGATGAACTTGCGGATCGTTTCCGTTTCCAGCCGAACGAGTACTTCTCTGGCCTGCTTTTCCTTATCGTCCAACACCTTGAACGTCTCTTCCACCGTCCGGCTCAGTTCGCCCAGAGAGTCTCCGGCGATGGCCCGCATCGTGGACAGGTACACCGTGTCTCCTTGCTTGACCGCTACGCCCCGGTCGATGGCATAATACAACTCCCTCCCCGCTGTGATCTGCAGGATGCCCGCCCGCAAGGTCCAGGTAGCGTCGATGTGGCGGGGAAGGATCTGAAACTCTCCCTCCGACCCGGGCGCCGTGATCTTCTGCACATCCTCGTCCAGGATGGTTTTATAGGGAAGGATAAACTTAAGCCTCATGCTTTGCGTCCCGCTTCTTCTTCCGCTCCACGGCCTCCTGGATATTGCCGATCATGTAGAGATCGTTCTCCTCGTATTCGGCAAACTCGTCGTTCAGGATCCGCTCGCAGCCCTCCAGCGCATCTTCCAGCTCCACCAACCGGCCTTCGCCGCCGGTGATCTCCACCGTTGTAAAAAAAGGCTGAGTCAAAAAGCGCTCCAGCTTCCTGGCCCGGTAGACCACGTTGCGGTTTTCCACGGAAAGTTCCTCGATGCCCAGCATGGCGATGATATCCTTCAGCTCCTCGTAGGTGGCCAGGGTCTTCTTGATCTCCCGGGCGATGTCGTAGTGCCGCTTGCCTACGACGGCCGCATTGAGCATTTTCGATGAAGAATTCAACGGATCGATCGCCGGATAGAGTCCCTGGCTGGCCCGCTGACGGGACAGCACCACCGACGCCGACAAGTGCGAGAACGTGTGGGTCGCGCTGGGGTCGGTAAAATCGTCCGCGGGCACATAGACCGCCTGGATCGACGTGATCGCGCCGGATTCGGTACTGGAGATCCGTTCCTCCAGTTCCGCCAGCTCGCTGGCAAGTGTCGGCTGATAGCCCACCCGCGAAGGCATTTTCCCCGTCAGCCCCGACACTTCGGATCCGGCCTGGATAAACCGGAACACGTTGTCGATCAAAAGCAGTACGTCCTTTTTCTCTTCGTCCCGAAAATACTCGGCCATGGTCAGGCTCGCGTGCCCCACCCGGAAACGGGCGCCCGGCGGCTCGTTCATCTGCGCAAAGATCAGTACCGCGTTTTCCAGCACTTTCGCTTCTTTCACTTCTCTGTAGAGCTCTTCGGCTTCCCGGGACCGCTCGCCGATCCCGCAGAAAACGCTGTAGCCCTCTGTTTTTTTCGCCGTGTTGTTGATCAGCTCGGTGATCAACACGGTTTTTCCCACACCGGCTCCGCCGAACAGACCGGCCTTTTCGCCCCGGGCCAGAGGTGTCAGCACGTCGATGGCCTTGATCCCGGTGAGAAAGATTTCGTTCCGCGTGCTTCGCTTGGAAAACGGCACCGGCTTCTGATGGATCGACCGGGTCTCCGCCCCGCTCACGTCTTCGCCGGCCAGCGTATTTCCGAAGACATCAAACATCTTGCCCAGCACCGCCGTGCCCACAGGCACCTGCAACGGCCCGCCGGTGTCCGTCACGATGTCCCCCCGGGACAGCCCGCCGGTGGCCGTGAGCGCGATCGAGCTGATCGTCTCATCGTCGATGTACGACGCGACTTCCATCACTACCCGGTCGCCCTCTCCCGTTACAAGTTTATTGTTTAAAGCCGGCAATTCCCGTTCAAAAACAACATCGATGATGCTTCCTCTGATGCTTTTGATATAGCCTTGATTTTTATCCATGGAACAAAATCCTCAATGCATTTTCCAATCTTTTGCTTTTCCGCAATCGAACAATGCTTTTATTTGGCAAGTTTATTTCGCGATTCTAAAAATTTATTGAAATCTAATTCCATAATATAGCGATCATGACCTTGCCCGTATTCGTCTCTATTGTGTTGCTTGATTTCAAATCCGATTTTATCTTCATACAGTCGGATGGCAGGCGCATTTTCCACATCGACCGTAAGGCTCATTTTTAAGAAACCTTGCTCCACCAAATTTGCAATGATCACTTTTAAAAACTGCACACCTATGTTTTGCCCCCGGTGGTCTTCCGCAATTGCGTAATCGAACAGATACGCTTTTTCTAAATCTTCCCAGTCGCGCATTAAAATCGCAAGGCCGACGATTTGCTTTTTTCAAGCTTCTTTTAAAAGAAATACATTGCCATGTCTAATTTGCGGGACAAGGCCCCATTCATCCATACCCAATTCACCAAAAATATTGACACCGAAATTAACGACGCGATTTAGAAGCTTTAAATCATAGTCTTGGACAAGATAGACTTTAAGGTTTTCGAAATCGCTATCAAGGTTGCTGACGAATTTTTTGGGCAGTGCATTGATTTCTTCAAGATACATAATGGTCTCCAATCTTTGAGTATTCTTCATTTTTCTTGGAATAATTATACCATAAAAGTTCGTTTCATGCACCACGGGGTCTTCCGGCGTGCATGTCGAAGTAACCGGTGCCGGTGAACCCCACCGGGATCGTCTTAGCCTCGCCGGTTTCCTTGCAATAGAAAAAGTTATACAGGAAAAGCCGAAATGCATGGTTTCCTGTATAACTTTCGCTTATCGGCGGCAAGACAGAACTGAAATCCGGCCGTTTTGCCGCCATTTCACTGCCGACCAGGCCGGAAACGGCGGGATAAAGGTATCATGCAAGGGATTGTTATACAGGTAAGTTCAGAAGCCAGGATTTCCTGTATAACTTTTGACGCCCGACTTCCTTTCGAGGCGCCGTTTAGGCTGAAAGCGGCGGCGAAAAGGTGCAATCCGGAGGATTGTTATACAGGAAAGATCAATAAGCAGGGCTTCCTGTATAACTTTAGCCGCTTTTCGTGATGAATCGCGGCTGATAAGGATCAATGCAGTGGAGTTTTATACAGGTAAAGCCGAAATGCACGGTCTCCTGTATAACTTTCGGCGGCCGGGAAGCCTGCAGGGCGCGCACGAAAGCGGCGGCGGCCGGGAAAACAAACAACTCCTGTTACTATTCCGGTAGGGACAGGAGTTGTTTTCCTTCGGTTGTATAGTTGTGCGCACTATACAGTTATTCGGGCACGCGGTCAGCGCATTTTTTAGCGGTCGGAATTCGTCCAGCGTTCGATGAACCGGGCGGCGATCTTGCAGGCTTTGACGATCTCCTCGAATTCCACGGATTCGTCGTAGGCGTGGGCTTGCTTGATATCTCCGGGCCCGAAGTTGGCGCCCACGGCGCCGGGGTGATCCAGGAAGTAGCGCAGGTCACTGACGGCGGTGAAGGCTCTGGGGGTTTGATAGGAATCCAGTATGTCCCGGCTGCAGGCCTCGGCGATCTCGAAGAATCGGCCGCCGAGAGCGCTGGCCGAGGGTTCGAACTGCATCGTCTCGGCCCAGCGCAGCACCGGAGGGTGCGCCTGCAGCCACGGGTCGCTCTCCGTCACGCTTGTGACCACGTCCTCCACCCATCGGTGGACATCTTCCAGAGATTCCCCTGCGATGCAGCCTACCAAGCCCGACACGGTACACGCGGAAGGCACTCTGCTGGCAGATTCGCCGCCGTTGATCAGCGCGATGTTCACCGTATGAGCAACAGGGTATTCCTGCCACAGGGGGTGCATATACTGCCGGTCAAGGTCCTCCTGCAACTGCACCAGCGCCTCGATATAGCGCATCGCCTTGAGGATGGCGTTCTGCCCTTCGTAGGCCACGCCCGAATGGGTGGCAAGGCCTTCCACATCCAGATAGAACTGAGCCGCCCCCCGGGTGGCCGGGCAAAAGGCCAGTTTCGTGGGCTCGCCCACCAGAACCGCATCGGCCACATAGCCTTTTCGCACCAGGGCTTCCGTCCCTTTTCCCAAAATCTCCTCATCCGCAACGGACTGAAAGATGATGTCGCCGTTCAGCTTTGTCCCGGATTCGATGATCGCCTTTAAGGCAAACAAAAAAGTCGTCAAACAACCCCGGGCATCGATCACGCCCCGCCCGTACACCTTTCCGTCCTTCAGCTTACACGCCCGCGGCGGGTACTTCCACTTTGAAACGTCCCCCAGACCCACCACGTCGGCATGGGAATTCAACGCAAGAGAAGGTCCGTTTCCCTGTCCCTTCAGTAAACCCACCACGCTCCAGCGATCGGCATAATGCAGCGGATCCTCCGGATCCGGATCCACAGGGAAATCCTTCGTCACCGAAAACCCAAGATCCGAAAGGAATTCAGCGATCAGATCCTGTGCATTTTGCCCCGCAACGGCATCACTGGACGGCAGCTCGCAAGCCACCAGGTTCCGAAGAAATTCCAGCATTTCCCCTCTGTTGCTTTCGATGAATCGATCAAAATCCGCCTGTGCCATTTCCCGTTCCTTTCCGTTCCCGATCCTTTGGTGACCTTCTCACTTACGTTATTTTGTATTCGTCTTATCATATCATAGGAGTATGCCCAATCGCTCCGGAAATTTTGCCGGGAGGCCGTTTCATGAAAGAACAAAGCACAAAGACCATTTATTTCGCCTTTATCTGGCACGCCACCTTTTTGGCGCTCACCCTGTCCATGCTGGACTACAACACGGTGTTTCCGGCCCTGGTCTCGGCGCTTACGGAATCCAAAATCGTCTTCGGGATCCTGTATTCCATCATGATCGGCGCCCCGCTGATCTTCAACCTGGCCTTTAGCCACTATCTAAAAAAGCGTCCCAACAAGAAAAAATTCCTGCTCCTGGGCATTCAGCTCCGAGCCGCAGCGTTTCTTGGCATGGCGATTTTCACATACAAGTTCGGCGCCGACGAGCCCCGGTTCGTGGTCGCCAGTTTCTTTGTGTGGATCTTTCTTTTTTCGGCAAGCGGAGGCTTCGCAGGCATTTCCTACGCAGAGATCATCGGGAAACTGCTGTCCTCACGGGAGCGGACCCGTCTGTACGCTATCAAACAGTTTTTCTCCAGCATCGCCGCCTTCGCCGGCGGCCTGATCATCAGCCGGATCTTCTCTTTTTCGGCCCTTGAATTCCCCGCAAACTACAGCCTGACCCTTCTGATCGGATTTTTGGGCCTTACCGTAGCCTCTCTGGGATTCTACGCCATCCGGGAACCCGAAGAAGACAAACCCGCGGAAGGTTCCCTGAGCTTTCTGGATTATCTGAAAAAAGTGCCGGAATATCTCAAGAATGACAAGACGCTCCGCCGGTTCATCCTCGTGGAAAATATGACCAGCTTCAGCGTCATGATCCTTCCGTTCTACATGATCTTTGCCATCGATACCCTGGGTGTCGACAGCGGCTATATCGGATGGTATCTCCTGTTTCAGGTCACCGGCGGCATTCTTTCCAATATCGTGTGGACCTATATCGCCAGCCGCTATGATTCCCGCCGGATCATCAAGACCTGTATCTTTGTGGGCGGGACCGTTCCACTGATCGCCCTGGCCTTGAGCCGGCTGGGCCCGGAAGCCTTTTCCTTTGTCTTCCTTCTGACAGGCTTTATCCAAAGCGGCCGCCGCATCGGATTCGAACCCTACATCCTGGATATCGCGCCCACGGCACACCGGACCGAATACCTGGGCATCCGCGG
>Ga0123335_1007470_pt1 | contig 12184 bp, 8 predicted proteins | sample BiotimSIPDNA_2_FD_89707 | JGI IMG/M metagenome (GOLD analysis project Ga0123335, IMG submission 89707) | Anaerobic biogas reactor microbial communites from Washington, USA - Biogas_R2 time_0 SIP DNA | ecosystem: Engineered > Bioreactor > Anaerobic > Unclassified | place: Washington, USA... | reverse complement strand
CTCGAATCTCATTGGTGTTGGCAGGTGCTTCATCTCCGGCAGCCTCCTGGCCCATCTGCAAAAGACCGGCATAGCGCGAATCCATGCCGGCACCACCGGCCACCGGACGGCCTCCACGCATCATCATGATGCGGCGCACCGCGGCCGCAGAGCTGACGCCGCTGCTGCTGCTCGAAGAAGAAGATTCAATATCCTCCAGACCGGTTTCCATATCAGGCAGCTCGGGTAAAAACTCGTCCACCCAAAGCCCCGCCTTGATTTCACGGCCCGAATCCATCGTCAGCATCTCGCTCACTTCCTGTTGAGCCTCCGCCGCCGCCAAATGCAGCCCATTTAAAATATCAAACCAGAGGAAGCGCTCATCCACCCACTTGGTCATCTCGCCCAGCTCAGTCTGAACTTTGCTGATCTTCGATTTTTCCGCCGAAATCTGGGAGGCAGGCCCCTCCAGTTGCGCAATCTGCGTCTCTATGTCATAGAGAGCTCTCTTTTTGGGAGCCACCATTTTGTTGCCATAGAACCAGCCCAACGCGAAAAGTCCAATCACCAGAGCCGCGACCGAAGCGACAAAAAACGGCTTCTTCTGCTCAAGCTTCTGGCTCTCGCGCACACGCAGCGGCACCAGGTTGAACTCCAGCGGGCACTCCGCCAGGTTCCTCAACGCCAGACCCACCAGCTCGCCCATTGAGTGAGCCACCTTCTGCAGCTCCTCAAGGTTCACCTCCGGAGCGACCTCAATATTCTGGAGCGGGTTGAAGTACTCCACCTCAATTCCGAACTTCTCGGCAAAAAACTCCGCCGTGTACGGCAAGGTTGAGCCTCCACCGGCCAGGTATATCTTGACCGGTATACTGCCCTCGGACTGCTTCTGGTAAAACTGGATCGTCTGGTTAATCTGAATATGAAGACGCGTCAAAACATTACGCGCAATCTTGGAAATCTGCGCCTGCTGCTGATTGTCAGGCTCCTCAAAGGCACCGCCCAGGCTCACAAACCCTTCAGTCACCTTGAACTGCTCCGCCTGCGCAAAGGCCATCTTGGCCTCGGCGGCGAACTCCTGCGTAATCGCATTGGCTCCCACATTGAGCGAGCGGCTAAAGAAGCGGCCCTTCTCGAAAAAGAGAACGTTGCTCGTCTTGGCGCCAATATCCAGGAGCATGACGCACTCATCGCTGCTCTGGCCGTAAGTATAGCGATAAGCATTGGATAGAGCGGAAATTGAAACATCGACCACCTGCAAAGAACGGCCGGACTCAGTGGTCGTGCGGAAAACGCTCTCAACCAGGTCGCTCTTGATCGCCACCAGGAGCACCTCCATCGCTCCATCAGGAGTGGTCCCCACTTTTTGGTAATCCCAGACGACCTCACTCAGCGGGAAGGGGATATTCTGCTGCGCTTCATACTGAATGATCTGCGCCGCCTTGGAACTGTCGACCGGAGGCAGCTTGACGAACTTATTGAAAACCTGATAGCCAGGAGCGCAGACATTGGCCTGTTTGCTCGAGATGGGACGCTCGGCCACAATTTCGCCAAACGCTTTTTTAAGCAATCCCTCGCGTGCGGCATCCTGCGAACCCAATAGACCCAGCGGCCTCAAACCAAATTGCTTGAGCCGCAGTCCACCGGTTTCCGCCACCTCAAACTCCGCCAGTTTGAGGCTTCCAGAACCGAAATCGAGACTTAAAAACGTCTTTGCACTTAACATGTTATATTCCTAAACTTATAGCCTGTTTTTCACAGGAGCCATAATCATCCCCCCGCACGAGGATAAAGTATCGGCAAGGAGTATCTCAGTATTTGAGAATCGCGTCAAACTTCTTTTTCTATCTAAGCTCATTTCTTTCCAAGCTCCTCAGCCCTTCAGCTCCTCAAGTGGACGACCGGCAAACCACTCAATTGTTTTCTTTAACCCTTCCCGCAGCTCCACTCTCGGCTCCCACTGAAGCAAATTACGGGCCAGAGTGATATCCGGACGCCTCTGCTTCGGGTCATCCATCGGTAAATCTTTGTAAACCAGTTCCAGTTGAGCCCCAGTCAGCTCCAGAATCACCCGCGCGAATTGCAGGATGGAGAGCTCGTTCGGGTTGCCAATATTGACCGGACAGTTATGCTCGCTCATCATCAGCCGGTAAATCCCCTCAATCAGATCGGAGCAATAACAAAAACTGCGCGTCTGGCTCCCATCTCCATAAATCGTAAGCGGCACCCCGCTCAATGCCTGAGAAATAAAGGCCGGTACCACCCGCCCATCCTTCAGGCGCATTCGCGGCCCATACGTATTGAAAATACGGACAATCCGCGTATCGAGCCCGTGCTCCCGCTGATAAGCCATCGTCATCGCCTCGGCAAAGCGCTTGGCCTCGTCATAGCAGGCGCGCGGCCCCACCGGGTTGACATTGCCCCAGTAATCCTCGGACTGCGGATGCCGCAACGGGTCCCCGTAAATCTCGGAGGTGGAGGTCAGGAGAAAACGGGCCCGGTTCCTCAAAGCCAGCCCCAGCGCCTTATGGGTTCCCAGCGAGCCGACCTTCAGCGTCTGAATCGGAAACTCCATATAATCGATCGGGCTTGCCGGCGAAGCGAAATGCCAGACATAATCGACCTTTTCACTCAGGAAGATATATTGAGTGACATCCTGTTTGATAAACTTGAAGTTATCGTTGCCGGCCAGGTGGATGATGTTCTCCACACTCCCCGTTATCAGATTATCAATGGCGATCACGCGGTGGCCCTTATCCATCAGGTAATCCACCAGGTGACTGCCCAGAAAACCCGCTCCGCCGGTAACCACCGAGACGGGTTGAGTTCTTTGAGAATCGGAATTTTCGTTTTCCGTATTTGTACGCATGCAATAATAATGCAGGAGACATCCAAAGCTTTTCCATCTAAAGCCAAAGATGCCGACTCTTCGAAAACAGAGTATATCCGGACCGTCCTCCGGAAGCAATAAGGAATTTCACCTAATCTTTCTTTTCCGGCGGCCGGTAGCTCTTCAAGACCCGCGTGCTAAGCCAGGCATCAGGGTTCTCCACGGCCTCCGGCCCCAACAGAAACTCTTCCTGGTCTGGCTGGGGCAGAATCAGTTTCAAACCAAACTGGTAGTTCTCAAAGGAGCGGGCGCAATAATCGCGCACGCTTATCCCCTGGGCCTCCGCCTTTTCCGCCAGTAAAATCGCCGCCTCATCGGTAAAACGAATCCGGATACCGTGGGACTGCGCAAAACGCTCGGCAAACTCATGCACCACCGCGCCGCACACCTTGAAGCGCTCACGCTCACCCTCGGCCAACAGCCTGCTCAGCTCCGCCTCCGGATTCAATATCACCTCACGCGTCACGACAAAGCGCTTCAGCTTGGTGCTGGGCAGTTCAAACTTATATTGGCGGAAGACCCGCTCGCAAACCGTCATGAGACCGCGGGCGCCGGTGCTTTCCTGGGCCGCCTGCCGAGCAATCTCCCGCAACGCATCCTCCTGGAAGAAGACCTCTATTTTGTAAGCCTCAAAAGATTGTTCATACTGCCGGACGATGCTCCCCTCCGAGGACTTCAATATCTGGTACAGATCATCCTCACCCAGAGCCTTGCAGACCACCCGCACGGGCAGCCGGCCGATAAACTCGGGCTCAAACCCAAAATCAATGAAATCCCGAGTCGTCGCCTGGTCAAAGGCATCCTTCTGGGCCGAGTCATCACCGGCATTGCGCGCCGCCGAAAAACCGATCGAAGCCTCCCGCAGCCGCTTGGTGACGATCTTCTCTAACCCCTCAAAAGCACCGCTGACAATGAAGAGAATGTGACGCGTATTGATCGTCGAGGGCTGACGCTTGCGCCCGCCTCCGCCGGTCATCTGCATCATCATCTCGAACTGACCCGAGATATCGTTGGGCGCGCGAGTCGGCACCTCCGTCTCCTCCATCAGCTTGAGCAGGTTCGTCTGAACACCGCGTCCGCTGACGTCTCGGCCTCCCTGGTTCGCGCTGGCCGAGGCGATCTTGTCAATCTCATCCAGATAGATAATCCCGTACTGGGCGCTCTCCACATCACCGTCGGCCTGCCGCACGAGGCTCCGGACCAGCTCCTCCACGTCGGCCCCGACGTAACCGGTCTCGGAAAACTTGGTCGCGTCCGCTTTGACAAAAGGGACGCCAATCAGCTCGGCCATGCTCCGCACCAGATAGGTTTTGCCGACACCGGTCGGTCCCAGCAAAATCACATTCTGCTTGGAGTAATTGCTCTGGGATTTCCCCTCGCGCGCCAGCCGGACATGATTATAGTGGTCGCAAAGGGCCACGCTGAGCACCTTCTTGGCCTCATCCTGGCGGATCACGTAGCGGTCCAGAAATTCCTTAACCTCTTTGGGCTTGCGGTGGAATTTTTTGAGGTCGTCCGGCGGGTTGGGCGCTGGCGGGCTGTCGCCCGGCTCATCCGCCGCAGCCGTCGTTCGGCTCTCTCCACCCTGACCGGAAAAGGTGCTCTTGAAAAAGGGGCTCTCATGGAGGCCCATCTGTTTGAGCGCCTCCTCCAGGCGCCTCTGAAGCTCTTCTGGTGTCGGCGGAGGCTCTTCGTTTCTAAAAAATTTACTCATCTCTGATCATTCAAAAAATGTCTAAAAATAATATCGCCTCTCCTCTCCCCCGGGCTTTCACGGCAGCTCTCTCGTTCCGGCGATAAAACAAAACCCCATGGCAGGAGCCACTCTTCCGGTTCTCCTGCCGGTGGTCTTATGCTGTTGCTTTTAATGGCTCAGTTCCTCAACCCAGCCTGTTTAACCTATCTGGGAGCAGACGGTGACAGTCATCTCCGTGAGATACTGGTCTTTCTTGGCGACAAACTCCACCAGATGCGGTTGAGCCAGGTGAGCCTCCAACTGCTCTTTGCTGGCCCAGGCTTCGAGGAACCAGAAGCGCCCGGGCTGCTCGGGCTCCTCATATAAGTTATAGCTGATGCAGCCGTCATCCTTGCGCGAGGGCTCCAAAAGCCCCAACAACATCTGGCGGACCTCGTCTTCCATTCCGGGTTTTGCAAAAATATTCGCTATGACAGTGATCGGTTTTCTATCCATATCGGCTTTAACTATTACCCAAAATCGGGATTTGTGCAAGATTTCCAGAGGCTCTTCTTGACAATGACCCCAGAAGAGGGTTTCCTCTACTTCCACGCGGCATAAAGATTGCTTTGCAAGCGTAAATTGAGGATGTACTCTAGCCTCAGAATGAGCCCGGCGAAAGGCTCCAGAGTCTGATTAATAAGATGATGTACGATGTTGATGAATTTATAGGAGAGGTGCTCGAAGAGCACGGTGCAATGGAGGAAAGCAAGAGAGCGCTTCTCAAGGTGCTTGATGAATCGGCCAAACCGTTTGTGCGCGAATTGGATTTTGAAGAAATCTCCAAAGATATCGAAGAATCCCTCTCAGAGCTTTTCCAGACCGATACGCCTCCTCCGGGAACGAAAATCATCCACTTTGGCCTCAGGGAAACCGCCGATGGCTGTAGCCTCTACGTGGTCGGAACCAAAAAAAGGGAACTCCCCGAATTCCATGACGAGGAAGAGTGGGACTGGGTCGGCCCCGATGGCGGCGAGCTCAACGTGCCCGATCTCTGCAACCTCTGGACCAACATCAGCGCCACGCGCGAAGAGGAGTGGGAAGTCGTGCTGGCGGTGGCCATGATCGTCCTCAAGTACTACCTGGATGAAAATGCGGGTGATTTTCTCTCGATGATCAATCTCTCCACGATCAAGGTGAGTGCCGGCTTCGATGACGGTGATATCTACGAGATTCCTCTGGAGGAAAGCTAAGAGAAAACCTTCGCTTTTACGGGACCTCGGCCCCAGCCGGCGGTCCCTCTTTGTGGGTCATGATTTGGAGGACCAGCCGGTCGGTCTCCTCCATCCCCTGTGAGCTGACCTGGGCCAGGTTCCGGATGCAGCGGTCCACATCCTCGTCAATAATCCCTTCCATTGAGGAGACGTAGCGGTTTTCCATTGCCATCATTGCGGAAAACAGAGCCGTCGAGACGCCGCTGGTGACCTTGAGCGAGCAGCTCGGTTTGGCTCCGTCGCAGAGCATCCCGGTCAGGTTGGCGATCATGTTCTTGACCGCATAGGTCACTTGCAGGAAGCCGCCCCCCATCAGCCAGGTGATTCCACAGCTTGAGCCGGTCGCGGCCACCACGCATCCGCAAAAAGCGGCCAGTCGGCCCATGTGGTTTTTGATGTAAATAGCGGTAAGGTGGCTCAAAATCAGCGCCCGGGTCAGCTCCTCCTCGCTTTTACCGTTCTCTTCGGCATAAATCACCACCGGCAACGTGGCCGATATCCCTTGATTGCCACTGCCGGAATTACTCATCACCGGGACTTTTTCTCCCGCCATGCGCGCGTCACAGGCCGCGGAAGTATAGGCCAGAATCCGCGAAAAGAGACTCTCACCCATCAAATCCTTCTCATAACGCTCACGCATCATCCGCCCAAGCTCGTGACCATAATGACCCGCAAAGGAGAGCTCCGCCGCCGCCTTGTTCATGCTCGCCGATTCCAAAATAAACGCGATCTCCGAAAAGGAGCTTCAGTGGCAAACTCGTAAACCCGCCTCACCGTGAGCTCCGGCGGCTCCACCTCATGCTCAAAGCGCTCTCGATGGCGATGATCCAATAAAACTTCCTCACCCCGAGCCAGATAAATAAAACGGGTATGCTCACCGGCAATAATAACGTGGGAGCTCGCCCCGTGCGTTTTTCCCTCACAAAGCACTTCAATGTAGAGCTTTTCATCAATCCCCTCCTTGAGGAAAATATGAACCGCCTCTGCGGCAATCAGCTCTCTGGCCCGGCTCACATCCTCCGCGCCCACATCCTCAAGCACCTCCAGCCCCTTTTGGGACTCCCCACAAATAGCCCCCAGCGCTACCGCTATCGGCAGCCCGGTCATCCCCGTGCCGGGAATCCCCACTCCCATGGCATTCTTGAGCATGTTGGCACTGAGATAAACCGTGATTTTTACCGGCAGCTCCCCCAGAATCTCCCGCCCGCGCGCCACGGCCAATGCCACCGCCACCGGCTCCGTACACCCCACGGCCGGCACCACCTCCCGCTGAATCATCGCGATAATCGCCGAACGCTCTTCTTTCGTAAACATCTTTTAACCTTGGAGTAATATATAGCGGAGTATTAATACATCAATTTACTCTCTCACCATAAATTGGGAATATTTCGTTTAAAATTATATTAATAGCTGCGTTTATTTTTCTAAAAGCGTTTAATTCTTTTAAACCATTTAACATTAATAACTTTTTAATAATATTTTTTTCTTTACCAATTTTATATACTTTCGTATAAAATTCTTTTCTTCCTTTTACGAAATACTTATCTTGAACTTCAGATGTGTATTCCATTCTTCGTGCAATTCTTACATAAAAGAGAGGATAATATTTTGTTCTATCCCACTTTATAAATATTTTAAATATTTTTTTAGAAATAGAGTCTTTTTTATATTTTCCAGTAATATTTGAAGAATGCCTTCTATAATACATTAATGGCTCTGAAATTCTATAATAGTTTCCAACTATTAAAGATGTGTAGTATGTATATACATCGAAATAGATAACAGATGTTTCAGGAAATGGCAATATATAATCTAACATCTTTCTATTAATCATTATAGTGCATCCTGACTGGAAAAAATCAAACACCATATCCGTAAGAAGACTAGAGTCTTTTGTTTTTTTACATCTAATAATTTCTTTATTAGCATTTATTTCTACATGATTTGCTTTTATCAAAGAAGGTATTCCGTTTTTTTCGATTTCTTTTAATTTAAGATAGCTTTTTTCAATCTTTTCTGGAAGCCAAATATCATCTTGATCACAAAAAGATATATAATTACCACTGCAAAGACCTATAGATTTTTCAAAATTCTTATTTACACCTAATCTTTTTTCATTAATAAAATATTTTAATCCTTTATTTTTTTTATATTCTTCCAGTATTTTTACCGTGTTATCACTGGATAAATCATCGGTTACTATAATCTCATCTGGAATTCGTGTCTGAGAATAAAGACTATCAAGCTGTTCCCTCAGATATTTCTCACCATTATAGGTGGTCATTGCTACTGAAATTTTATCAGATGTTGCCATAAAACATATAATAACTTTATTTAAAATTAAGTTTATTTTTTAAAGAGCGAATCTTTCTAAGTGGAACAGAAAACCGGCTATACAAAAAATTACGCATTTTTAAACTGGATTTCAGAGAAGGAGGAATTTCTCCCGGTAGAGGTAAACCTTCCCTCTGGGCCCAATCAACCAATCCAGTGTATTCATTAAAGTAACGAAAGGCATACGGCGTCCAGCAGACCCAAGGCTTGGGAATTCCAACACAATGAACAAAAAAGCGGCCTGTATCAAGTTTATCCAATTTGTAATCCTCTGAAACCTCTGGAGCCTCTTCAGCAAAGCATAATAAACTATTGAGAACAGATCATCCGTTTGGTGGTAGGCACCTAAACGCTTATCAACAACCCCTCTAGCTATAGGAGGAAGCACCTTTTTCATCTGTTCATCCCACCTTTGAACAAATGGCAACTGTTTTTTATGCAGAGATAGTGCACACGAGCTACAGCGCGTGTTAAACCTGGGGCTTAAGCGCTCCCCTACATCCTTTTGCCAAACCGAAAGCAGCTCTTCAGGACAGGGCCCTCTATTTTCTTCAAGAGATCTCTTTCTAATATGAATTATATCAGGGTCAGAATAAATTAAATTTTCGCTGCAATTGCCTATAAAAAACCCGTCGCAATCTATCCAGCTGATATAGTCGGTTTTTGCCAGAAACATTGCCTCTGGTTTGACACAATTCAGATTTCGCGTGTTTTTTTCAATATTTTTAATCTGCACATTCCCCAACGATGAGAGCACGCGGCAATCTTCTTCAGTGTAGCCTACCCCCAAAACGGCAACGGGCTCCTGCATTCCGTTTTTGCGCATTGAGCAGATCAGCAAATAAACGCCCCAAATGTAATTGCGGTCCGAGGCCGTTACGACTGTATTGTTGATATCCATAAAGTTTTCAAAAACAAGCTAAACAACCGCTCCAGAGAATAAACGAAACTCCAATTGAAATCAATAAAATAGAGACATTAACAAAAATAAAAAGAACCACGGTTTTTTGTGACCATGGTTCTTCTTGTGCAGCCCCTCGTTTTGCAGCCGTGCGCATCAGCGCGCTGCGGGGGGCGAATCGGACCTGTTACTTATTCAGGCGGGCCTTGAGCTCATCGAGCTGGGCTGCCAATGCCGGCGGCAGATGCGCGCCATAGGTAGCATAATTTTCAGCAATGCTCTCGATTTCCTTAATCCAGCCTTCCTTATCGACCGTCAGAAGCTCTTCCATATCTGCGGCGCTCACGCCTTCGCAGCCGGAGAGATCAATGGCATCAGGAGTCGGCAGATAACCAATCGCAGTCTCCTGCGCCTTGCCGGAACCTTCCACGCGCTCGCAAATCCACTTGAGGACGCGGCTGTTCTCACCGTAACCGGGCCAGAGCCAGCGGCCGTCGGAGGTCTTGCGGAACCAGTTGACGAAGAAAATCTTGGGCAGAGCTTCGCGGTTTTCTTTGGCGAACGTCAGCCAGTAGCCGAAATAGTCGCCCATGTTATAACCGCAGAAGGGCAGCATCGCGAAGGGATCGCGGCGGAGCTGACCCGAGGCGCCCAAAGCGGCTGCCGTGGTCTCGGAACCTGCTGCCGAACCCATAAAGACGCCATGCTCCCAATTGAAAGATTGATTGACCAGAGGAATCGTGCTCGGACGGCGGCCACCAAAGAGAATCGCGGAAATCGGCACACCGGCCGGGTTCTCCCAGTTCTCATCAATCACCGGGCACTGAGCCGCGGGAGCCGTGAAACGGGCGTTCGGGTGGGCACCCTTGGTACCGCTGGAAGGAGTCCATTCGTTGCCATGCCAATCAATTCCCCTTTCCGGAGCCGGCACACCCATATCTTCCCACCAGACGTCGTTATCGGGGGTCAGCACCACGTTGGTAAAGATCGTGTTCTTCTCCATGCTCAACATGGCATTGGGGTTGGACTGCATGGAAGTTCCAGGCGCCACGCCAAAGAAACCGTTCTCGGGGTTCATCGCATAGAGGCGGCCATCTTCACCACGGCGAATCCAGGCAATGTCATCGCCCAGGCAGCGGACTTTCCAGCCCGGCAGGGTCGGCAACATCATGGCCAGGTTGGTCTTACCGCAGGCGCTCGGGAAAGCGGCGGTGATATAGTAGGTCTTCCCTTCGGGGCTGGTCAGCGCCAGGATGAGCATATGTTCAGCCAACCATCCCTCTTTACGGGCGACGTTGCTGGCGATACGCAGAGCGATGCACTTCTTACCCAGCAGCGCATTACCGCCGTAACCTGAACCATAAGACCATACGGCAGGATCATCGGGGAAGTGGACAATGTATTTCTTGGCAGGATCAGGCTCACACGGCCAGGGGACATCTTCCTGTCCCGGCTCCAGAGGCGCACCCACGGAGTGCAGACACTCAATGAAGGTGCCCTTCTCGCCCAGAGCTTCTATCACGTTCTTGCCCATGCGGGTCATGATCCGCATATTGGCGACGACGTAGGGAGAATCGGTGATCTCAATACCGATCTTGGCAATCGGAGAAGTCAAAGGCCCCATACAGAATGGAATCACATAAAGGGTACGGCCCTTCATACATCCTCTGTAAAGCTCAGTCATCTCGGCTTTCATCTGGTCCGGGTCGGCCCAGTTATTATTCGGTCCCGCTTCTTCTTTCGTCTTGCTGCAAATAAAGGTACGGTCTTCTACACGAGCCACATCGCTGGGGTGTGAACGCGCCAGGTAGGAGTTCGGGCGCTTGCTCTCGTTCAACTTGGTGAAGGTTCCGCTCTTGACCATCAGGTCGCAGAGGTACTGATATTCCTCATCTGAGCCATCGCACCAATGGACATTGGTTGGCTGGCAAAGATCGGTCATCTCCTTAACCCAGGCGATTAAGGCTTCGTTTTTGGTAATGCACTGACCTAACATTCTAATTCTATTTCGGTAGAGATTTCCCACCTGTTTGAGTAACGCCTCCCTTCACCCGGTGGGGGTAAGCGACGGGAGGTCGGCTGGGCGCGGTAGGGTCCCGCGTGACCATAACGAGGAAAAACTAGCATAAAAAAAACCTCCCTGCAAGCGGCAAGCAGAAAAAATGTAAAAAATTCTACTTGGAAGGTTAAGTTTTTCTAATAAGCCACAGCTTTAATCATTAGATTCGCTTAACTCCCCACCCTTCTCTTCCAATCCCTCCAGGGCCGTCTCTTCCGGAAATCGCACAATCGTCTCTACCGGAAGCAAATCCGGCAGCTCTTTTGATTTGGTCTGCAACAGATGACTCTGCTCCTGCATCTGCCGGGCCGCTGGCAGGAATCTCGACTCCAGCGAGGCGATCAACCCGTTATACGCCTCGGTTCCTCTCTTCAGATGAGACCCCACGGCGGCGATATGCCCCAGCAGCACCTGCATCCGGTCGTAAAGCATACCGGCATTGCGCTGAATCTGGAAAATCTCATCGGTGAGCCGGCTCTCGGCCCAGCTCTGGGCGATCGTCTCCAAAAGGGCGATCAGAGTGACAGGCGTGGCGATCATCACTTTATTCTGATGCGCGAATTCAATCAGCCCCGGGTCCCGGTTCCAGGCCGCGCTGAAAATCCCCTCACCCGGGACGAACATGATGACGAACCGGAGCGAACGGCCAAAATCCCTGGTATAAGATTTACTGCTCAGCTCCGATATTTTGGCTTTGAGCTGCCGGACATGGTTGTCGAGGAACTGCCGCTGCTGGTCCGGTTCAGAGGCATCCAGCGCGGAGAGATAGGCATCCAGCGGCACTTTGGAATCCACCACGATCACCTTTTCTCCCGGCAAATGCACCAGCATATCCGGACGCAGCCGATTGCCCGCATCGGCCACGGCGCTGACCTGCTCATCAAAATCACAATGCTCCTGCATCCCGGAGAGCTCCACTATCCGCCGCAATTGAATTTCACCCCAACTGCCGCGGATTTGCGGTTTGCGCAGGCTCTCCACCAGCTTGCGGGCCTGGATATCCAGTGATTGCTGAGTCTCCATCAGATTCTGCAGCCGCTCGTCAAGCGCCTTATAGGCCCCCACACGCTCT
>Ga0123335_1007469_pt1 | contig 12185 bp, 10 predicted proteins | sample BiotimSIPDNA_2_FD_89707 | JGI IMG/M metagenome (GOLD analysis project Ga0123335, IMG submission 89707) | Anaerobic biogas reactor microbial communites from Washington, USA - Biogas_R2 time_0 SIP DNA | ecosystem: Engineered > Bioreactor > Anaerobic > Unclassified | place: Washington, USA... | reverse complement strand
GTTCATCACACCAACAACAGCGCCGGTGAGATTATAGATCAGCAACCCCACCACAAACCAAGTCAAGCTGCGCGCTATCCCCATAATCAACGCCGCCACAAAACCGAGACCCCAGGAAGCAAACAGCAGAAACCGCCGACCGAAACGATCGGCGACAATACCAACAGGTATTTGCGCCAGTGCCATCACCAGCAGGCCACCGCTTAAAATCACACCGATTTTGACCGGGTCAGCGCCTAATTCCTGCAAATAGAGCGGCTGAAAAATCAAGAAGAGCGATTCACCCAGCCCCCAGATCAATAAAGAAATTGAGAGCAGGTTGAGATCGCTTCTGGCTGGATCAAAGAGCTTCATCCTTTAAACATCGAGATGGGCAACACGCGGCGAGGCAGGTCGGTGAGGCTGAGCAAACCATCTTTGGTCACCACCACATCATCCTCGATGCGGATGCCTCCACGACCGGTCAGATAGATCCCCGGTTCAATCGTAAACACCATGCCCTCTTCAAGCAGCAGGGGGTTGGCGGCGAACATATAGGGCTCTTCATGAGTCTCCATGCCCAGACCGTGACCAACACGGTGAAAGAACGCTTCTCCATATCCAGCCGCGGCGATCACATTCCGCGCCAGGTCGTCAATTTCGCCAGCGCGCATGCCTGGCTTGCCGCCTAATCTGGCAGCCTGGTTGGCGTCATGCACCAATTCGGCGATGGTCTTAAACTCTTCTTCGACCTCGCCGCAGAAAAAAGAGCGCGTGATATCGGAATAATAGCCCTCAAAGGAAGCCCCGTAATCAATCAGCAGGATATCGCCTTCCCGCAGGACGCGATCACCCGGCGCGGCATGCGGATTAGCGCTGTTTTCGCCAATCGCCACGATCGGCGCGAAGGGAAGTTCCGCGTCGCTCCCAGCTCTGAACAACTGCACCATCAGCTCGCCGGCGATTTGCTTCTCGGTCTGGCCAGCTTCAATCGTTTTGAGCGTCTCAAGCAAGGCGTTTTGGGCGATTACCGCCGCCTGACGCATCTGGGCGATTTCCTGCTCATCTTTACATATGCGCAATTTGGCAAGCGCCTTGCTGGCATCGACAACCGCTGCCTGAGGCAGCGCCCGCTGAAGGAAGCCCAATTCAAGCACGCGCAAGCGGGCGGGCTCAACGCCAATTTTCAACTCCTTGCCATCCAAACCGGCGAAACCTTCCATGAACACTTCGTCCCATTTTGACGGATCATCCCCATAACCGGCTACGACTGGTTCAAAGTTCAAACCCTGAAGTTTGGCGCGTTCCAGGTTTGGCAAGACCAGCCTGACGCTGCCATCAGCGGCGAAAAGCCCCAAAACAGGCCGCTCCATGAGATGGAACTGAAGACCTGTCAGCCAGGTGAGCGTCTGACCCGGGTTCAGGGCCACCGCATCAAGATTGTTTTCCTGGGTGATTTTAACTAAACGGGAGAGTCTGGAATTCATGTATGCCTCGCTTTCTAAACAGAAGTAAAATCAAAATCCTTTCGATCCCTACCCTCGCAACAAGCTGCGAAGCATTACGGGCTCTCACCCTACGGGATGGATCTTGAGGACAGTTTCGTAGCAAGCTACGGGGAAATGCCCTTTTTTTTATTATAAAACAGCCTGCCATTTTGAAGCGCTCTTCTGTCAAAATTGCTGGTCAAATGGATTCCTGGAGATTATCGCGCTTTTTAAACTGGCAACTTAAGCGCAAAGCGGCGATTAACCATGCCAGGCGGATCATCCAATCCGCCTGGCAATTTGGCTTCAAATGAAATGGCTGTTTATCGTAAGACCAGCGGCAGGAACAGCGAGTGTGACCACTGACCTTTGAAAACTTTCCCACCTTCAGTGCCTGCGTATAGCGTCGAAGGCGTCTGCGGGTCGATCACCAGCGTGTTTATGCGGGTTTCGGTCAAACCGTTGTTAACCGCGCTCCAGTTCGCTCCCCCATCCACGCTCTTAAAGACTCCCTCATCAGTTCCCACGTAAAGCGTCGAAGGCGCCTGCGGATCAATGGCAAGTGTTCGATTGTCAAACGCTGTCAAACCGTTACTAGCGGAATTCCAAGATGTTCCTCCATCTACGCTTTTAAGGACGCCATTGGCCCAAGTTCCCGCGTAAAGCGTATCAGGATCCTGCGGGTCAATAGCAAGTGTGTTTACGTAGGCATATGGAAAACCATTGTTGGCTGCGCTCCAGGACGTTCCCCCATCCACACTCTTGAAGACGCCATCCCCATCAGTCGCCGCATAAAGCGTCGAAGGTGTCTTCGGGTCAATCGCCGGTGTTGTTACATGGGTCATTGGCAGACCAACATTGACCGCGCTCCAGGATGTTCCCCCATTCTCACTCTTGAAGACACCACCCCACTGAGTTCCCGCATAAAGCGTTGAAGGTGTTTGCGGGTCGATCGCCAGCGCCCAAATGTCCAGGTTAGTCAATCCATTGCTGGCTGCGGTCCAAGTCCCGCCCCCGTTCACGCTCTTGAAGACGCCACCGCCAACAACCCCCGCGTAAAGCGTCGAAGGCGTTTGCGGATCGATCGCCAGCGCTTTTACGAAGTTTGTCAGACCGGTATTTGCCGCGCTCCAATTCGCTCCCCCATCCACGCTCTTGAAAACGCCGCCACCATCAGTCCCTGCATATAGCGTCAAAGGCGCCTGCGGGTCGATCACCAGTGTGTTAATATTACTCACCTTCAGACCGGTATTTGCCGCACTCCAATTCGCTCCCCCATCCACGCTCTTGAAGACGCCCTCATCAATCCCCGCGTAAAGCGTCGCGGGCGTCTGCGGGTCGATCGCCAGCGCTTTTACAAAGTTTGTCAGACCAGTATTGGCCGCGCTCCAATTCGCTCCCCCATCCACGCTCTTGAAGACGCCTGCGTCAGTTCCCGCGTATAGCGTCGAAGGTGCCTTCGGGTCGATTGCCAGCGCTTTTATTCGGTTGCTTGTCAGACCGGTATTGACCGCGCTCCAGGACGCTCCTTCATTCGAGCTCTTAAACACGCCATTCAAATCAGTCCCCGCGTAGAGTGTGGCAGAATGTTTCTTCGGGTCAATCGCCAGCGTGTTTATGCGGGTTCCGGTCAAACCGCTGTTAACCGCGCTCCAGCTCGCTCCTCCATTCACACTCTTGAAGACCCCTATGGCAGTTCCCGCGTAGACCTTAGCAGGCGCCCGTGGATCAATCTCGAGTATGTTTATCCAGCGGGCTGTCAGACCGGTATTTGCCGCGCTCCAGCTCGCGCCCCCATCCATGCTCTTGTAGACACCATCCCACTGAGTTCCCGCGTAAAGCGTTGAAGTCGTCTGCGGGTCGATCGCAAGGGTTCGAATAATAGGCGCAGATGGGAGCCCGCTGCCTGCTGCGCTCCAGGACGCTCCCCCGTCCACGCTCTTGTAGACACCGCCCCCATAAGTCCCTGCGTAAAGCGTCGAAGGCGCCTTCGGGTCGATCGCCAGTGAAAGAATATAGGGCACTGCCAAACCGCTGCCTGCTGCGCTCCAGCTCGCGCCCCCATCCACGCTCTTAAAAACTCCGCTACCCCCATAAATTCCCACGTAAAGCGTTGAAGGCGTCTGCGGATCGATCGCCAAAGCCCTAATATCGCCTCCCCAAATCCCGGTATCTGACTGGCGCCAAGTTATTCCTTCTGCCGCCCGCGCCTCAGAACACGGCAAACTTATCGCCAGGATGACAACCAACAATACAACGGCAAGTTTCTTTTTCATTTCTACTCCAACCAAATTATCCTTCCGAGAACTGACAGAAATTATACATTATCCCATCCATTCCCAAGCCAACCGCGCGCAACAACCGCGCGCAGGGCAATACGTGGCTTGCCCTGAGGGAAGCTGGCGAGCAAAGCGAGACTGAAGAGGGTAGTTCGATACGTTTGGTCAAGTTCGCGTCAACTCACAGGATTAGGACTGTGTTGGGTTACGCTCCAGAAGATGGAGGTCAGATGATATATGTCGTCGCTCCACCCAACCTGCGTGAAAAAATGCAGGCCGGGTGAAACCCGACGAACAGTTGTGTGGTCGATCAGCGAAGGCAATATGACTGAAGAGAGTGGTTCGATGCGTTCGTTGAAGACCGCCTCACCTGCCTGCGTTTATACCTCCCACCCGCCAGTCAGCCTGTGTAAGTCCTTTGATTGTTACAAAAATCCATGCCAGGCGGATCGAGTGATTCGCCTGGCAATTTGGCTTCAAATGAAATAGCTGTTTATCGTAAGACCAGCGGGAGGAATACCGATTGCGACCACTGGCTTTTGAACAGTCCCCCGCTATAAGTTCCCGCGTAAAGAGTCGAAGTCGTCAGCGGGTTGATCGCCAGTGAAAGAACATCGATCGACGTCAGTCCGCTGTTGAACGCGTTCCAGAACCCGCCCCCATCCACACTCTTGAAAACCCCTCCTTCAGTCCCCGCGTAAAGAGTCGAAGGCGCCTTCGGGTCAACCGCCAGTGAATAAATAATGTTCGCTGTCAGACCGGCGTTGACCGCGCTCCAGGACTCTCCCCCATTCACACTCTTAAAGACCCCTCCATAAGTCCCCGCGTAAAGCGTTGAAGTCGTCTTCGGGTCGATCGCCAGCGCGGTGATGTTGGAGCCTATCAAACCGGCTTCGTTCCAATTCGCTCCCTCATTCTCGCTCTTGAAAACCCCTCCACCAGTCCCCGCGTAAAGCGTATCAGGATCCTCCGGGTCGATCGCCAGTGAATAAACAATGGTCGCTGTCAGACCATTGTTGACTGCGCTCCAGGACGTTCCCCCATTCACGCTCTTGGAGACGCCGTGCCAATAAGTCCCCGCGTAAAGCGTTGAAGTCATCTTCGGGTCGATCGCGAGAGTTAGGATGTCAGTCACAGGTGATTCACTGTTGGCTGCGCTCCAGGACTCTCCGCCATTCGTGCTCTTGAAAACGATTGGTCCAAAAGTTCCCACGTAAAGCGTTGAAGGAGCCTTCGGGTCGATCGCGATAGTGGTTATGTGGATTCCTGTCAAACCAGTGTTAACTGCGCTCCAGGTCTCCCCCCCGTTTATGCTCTTAAAAATTCCTTCTCCATAAGTCCCCGCGTAAAGCGTTGAAGTCGTCTTCGGGTCAATGGCCAGCGAATGAACAATGGTCGCTGTCAAACCGCTGTTGGCTGCGGTCCAATTCCCGCCCCCATTCACGCTCTTAAACACGCCACTGCCACCAGTCCCCACGTAAAGCGTCGAAGGCTCCCGCGGGTCGATCGCCAGCGTGTTTATGCGAGTTTCGGTCAAACCGTTGTTAGCTTCGGCCCATGTCGTGCCATCATTCACACCTTTAAAGACACCTGCGCTAGTTCCCGCGTAAACCGTAGCAGGCGTCTGCGAGTCAATTGCCAGTGCGTTTACGTAGGCGTTATGTGGAATATTGATGTTAACCTGGTTCCAGTTCGCTCCCCCATTCGAGCTCTTGAAGACGTCGCCCCCATCAGTCCCCGCGTAAAGCGTCGAAGTCGTCTGCGGGTTGATTGCCAGCGAATAAACAGTAGTAGTCGAAGCCAAACCGCTGTGGGTCCAGGACGTTCCTCCATTCGAGCTCTTGAAGACTCCTCCATAAATTCCCGCGTAAAGCGTCGAAGTCGTCTCCGGGTCGATCGCCAGCGAATGAATATAGAGCGTTGTCAGTCCATTGTTGGCTTGGGTCCAATTCCCGCCCCCATCCATGCTCTTGAAGACTCCTCCATAAGTTCCCGCGTAAAGCGTCGAAGTCGTCTTCGGGTCGATCGCCAGCGAAGAAATGTCCAGGTTAGTCAAACCGCTGCTTGCCGCGCTCCAGTTCGCTCCTCCATTCACGCTCTTAAAGACACCACCCCTCCAAGTTCCCGCGTAAAGCGTCAAAGGCGCCTTCGGGTCAATCGCCAGCGAAAGGATTTTGGTCGCTGTCAAACCGTTGTTAACCGCGCTCCAGGAGGCTCCCCCATTCTCGCTCTTGAAGACGCCGCCCCCATACGTCCCAACGTAGAGCGTGGAAGGTGTCAGCGGGTCAATCTCCAAAGCCATGATTTCGCCGCCTTCCATTCCAACATCTGACTTCTCCCAGATTGTTTCTTCCCCCGCCCGCGCCTCAGAACACGGCAAACTTATCGCCAGGATGACAACCAACAATACAACGGCAAGTTTCTTTTTCATTTCTCCTCCAATCAAATTATCTTTCCGATAACAAACAAAAATTATATATTATTTATCAAATATAAAGCCAACCCAACAACGTCAGAGAAGACAACAAAGAGGCGATTTGATGAGCCAACTTAAAGGTGGAAGACAATAAAGCTTAACAGTTGCGCCTGAACCAGTTCAGTTCGCGCAAAACAAACAGCAGGACCAGCAGAATTAACACCCCGCCGATTACCACAATGCCAGTGGTATCAATGATGGGCGGAAGGGTCAGCAAAGCTTCTGGCTCTGCCGCGTTCGTGGTCGGCGTGACTGTCGGCAGGACATTTTTTGTCGTGTCATTCAGCGGCAGGACGATCACCACAACTACCAGGGCTATTACGATCAGCGCGAGCACGATGATCGTGGTGATAATACCGCACCAGCGATCAGCAGTAAACGGTTTTGGCTGAGAGTTTTTTTTCATCTGACACTCTCCACCGCTGCCGCCGCAACTTCGGCCGGGTCACCGCCATCCTGCAGAACTACCCGCATGGCATTGCCCAGAACGGGACCGACCGTCTCGAGAATGCGCTGATCAGGGTACATTACCGCCACCTGCGCGATCGGGTCGATCACCGGTTTAAGCAAGGGGAACTCAAGCAAAGTAACAGCTGATTTACGCGCTGGCACCAAATGGAGATCAGCTGACCATTTCGCCAGGAAGGAGGGTTCACACAAAGACTCAAGCAATAATTGCGCCACTGCCTGCCGTTCAGGTTCGGGCCGGCTGATAGCCCACAACAGCCCATCCGCCAAGGTCACCTCAGGGGTGGTCACGCCGGGCTTGGGCACCTTCGCGTCACCTTCATGCATGCCTTCGAAAATCAATCGCATCGGGATGATCGCCTTGTTAATACTCCAGGCGTTAAACGCCTCCCAGACGTCCTGATCCGTTTCGTATTCGAGTGAAAGCGAACTGATATGTTTGGCAGCATCAGCTTTATCCAGCAAAAGAAGTGCGTCGGTGAGCGGTTCCAACTCGAGCATAGGACGCTGCAGGTCATCTTCCACCCGACCGCCCACGCTCAGATAAAGCAACAGCATAAAGCGCGCCTGAGGATCAGCGGCTGGGAAGCCAAGTCGGCCAGGGTTGGTGACAATCGCCGACCACTCGTTGGCAGGAGGAATCTGCGTCGTTGAGTCATACGCCATAACTAAAGGGTCAAAGCCAATGGGCAGGCCCACCTTCAAATTTTCCACGACCGCCAGCGAGTCCGCGACAGGGTACCAGTCAGAGCCAGACTGGATCGAATTCAGCGCCTGATGGGGATAGACCAAGTTGAGCCGGGCAGCGCTGATCAGCTCTTCGCGGTCCAGCATGACCAGGTCTGGCATCGACCCGGGCGCAGCGTGTTGGGTCGAATTTAAGGCATCTAACATGCCACCCACACCACCAGCAGTTTTGACTCGCGTAACCACCTTGATCTTATGATCGCGGGTAAAAATATCCAATCTCGCTTTGAGCGTTTTGCCGGCAGGGGTATCAGATTCCGGGTCGAATTCTGGCCTGAGCCACAGGGTTAATTGTTTCACCGGTTCGGGTTCGCCTATCGGCGTGGGGATGGATTGGGGCTGCTCGCTATTCTCGGGCCCGGTAGGTTCGAAGGCTTCGGTTGCTTCCGGGGTCAGAGACATTTCCCAAAACCGGGGCAAATCTATTTCAATCGGCAACCGGTCGCAAGCGCTTAGACCAATCAGGAAAAGCAAACAGATGCAGGTCGACAGCCATTTGAAGCGCTTTAGCACAAGCCGAAATCCTAATCCGTTCATAGACTAATTTTACAATGATTTACAAAACTATCTTTTTTGAGAGCAGGCCGGCCAAAAGCTTAATGCTGTTCTCGACATCGGCGCGGTCAACCATTTCAGAAGGCGAGTGAACGTAACGGCAAGCGATCGAAAGACAGCCAGCTGGAACGCCAGCGCGAGTCATCTGGATCGCCCGGCCATCCGTGCCGCCGGCTTCTAAAACTTCCATCTGATATGGCAGCTTCTGGGCTTCAGCTTCCTTCACCATCCAATTGATAATTCGTGTATCAGCGATAAATGAAGAGTCGCGCACTTTAATTGCGGGACCTTTGCCCAAGGCGACACTTCGCCTTGTTGACTTCGGTGTATCACCGGTTGGGGTGACATCGACCGCAAGCCCCAAATCGGGGTCAACACCATAAGCGGCGGTTGTCGCGCCGCGCAGGCCAACTTCTTCCTGCACGCTGAAAACGAAATAGAGCTCATTAGGGGTCGTTTTGATTGCCTTCATCGCCTCAATCGCCACGACAGCCGCGATGCGGTCATCCATTGACTTCGCCACCAGACGAGAGCCCATCTGGACGGCTGGGCGATAAAAACCAGCCACATCACCAACTTTGACCGGTGAATCAGCCACGGAGGTCGCTCCGGTATCGATAAACAGATTTTCATGTTTGGGCATGGTGTTTGGCTCCAGCCTTTCGACACCAATCACACCCGAAACGCCATTCATAAACAACACCCTGCCGCCGATGCAGGTCAGCGGATTCACCCCGCCGATGGTGATAAAGCGCGCAAAGCCATTTTCGTCCACGTGTGTGATCATCACGCCAATCTCATCCACATGCGCTGAAATCATGACGCGCTTGCCATCGGCAGTCTTCTTACCCTTGCGGGCGATCAGGTTGCCTAACGCGTCGGTCACAATTTCATCGCAATAGTCTTTGATCTCAGCCTTGATTACCTCTCTGATCAAGTGCTCCTGACCGGACGGCCCGGGGGTCTCGACTAAGGATTTGATTAAAGCGAATAAAGCGTCTTTTGGGGTTTCGTTTTTCATGCTATTTCTCCTGCCTGTTGAGGATCTTGGGATCAAGTCGGATTAACGCCTGCTGAATCAGGCGCAAAGTGTTCACACAATCATCCATGCGCACCAGCCCCGCGGCGGAATGCAGGTAACGCTGCGGCACTGAGACCGAAACGCTGGGAACGCCTGATCGCGTTTTGTGGATCGAGCCGGCGTCGGTGCCGCCCCTGCCGGGTTGGCGATATTGCCATGGGATGCCTTCGGCCTCAGCCACAGCAGTCAACCAACTGATCAACCGCCGATCGCCAATTGTCGCGCCATCCATCAGGTAGATAGCCGGGCCGCCATCCAAACGGGTGTTGTAAGACGCATTGACTTCGCCGGTGTCGTAGAACGGCAGGTCATTGGCTGGCGTCGAGTCAAGGGCGATGCCAATCTGGGGGTCAAAGGTATAAGCCGCCACGTGCGCGCCACGCAAGCCAACTTCCTCCTGGACGGTAAAGGCGGCCAACAAATCGATATTGTCTGGAGCGGTTTTGAGCAACTGGATCAGGTTAAAGACACCCAGGCGGTCATCCAGAGCTTTTGAACGAATGCTCGGGCCGATGACCTGCAATTTGGTCGCGAAGGTTCCGCGGTCGCCAATTTTTGCCTTCGAGGAACCGTCAGGGCCAAGGTCGATGCGCAGCTGTTCGACTTTAAGGGCGACCTTACGCTCTTCGGGTGTGGTCATATGGATGGCTTTAGCGCCGATTATGCCGGGCACATGTTCTCGCCCTACCCACACGGACTTGCCGACGAGCTGACGCTCATCAATCCCGCCAACCACGCGAAACTCAAAGATACCGTCGCCCTCGTCTTTGATCAGCATGAAGCCGATTTCGTCCATATGCGCCGCGATCATCACGCGCACTTTGTTTTTACCTTTGCCGAGTTTGGTCGCCAACACATTGCCGAGCGCATCTACGGTGACACTATCCGCCAGCGGTTTCACCTGCTCAAGCACGATGTCTCTGACTTCCTGTTCATCACCCGAGACTGACACCGCATTGCACAGACGGGCTAACAGGTCGAGATCAGCTTTTTTCATTTTTAAGTTCTGAGGCCTAGTGTTTGTTTTGACTGCCATATCACTTCCACTCCACCTTGCTCATAAAATCAATCGGCAGTTCAGTGATGAACTCCGCCATCAACCTGCCTGCACGGAAAATATCTTTTAAAGCCACTTGTTCCACAGGCGTATGCATGTAGCGCAATGGAATGCCCAACTCAACTACCGGGATGCCGCTTTCGGCAACCTGGATGCCGTAGGCGTCCGTGCCGGACATGCCAGGCGCAAGATCTTTCTTATATGGGATGTCCAGTTGGTCAGCGAGCCTGGTGATTTCCTCGAAAAGCCATGGGTGCTGATTCGCGCCCCAACAAATCGTAATGCCCTTGCCAAGTTCGTAGTCGCGCCAGCCGCTTCCGCCGGGTCCTTTGGCAAAGGTCACGTCGATCACAATCGCGAAATCGGGGCGGATAGCGACCGGATCGGTAAAGGCAGCGATCGCGCCAACTTCCTCCTGAGCTGTAGCGGCGGCGATCACATCCCAGGCGTGTTTGCGTTTGCTGAGCGCTTCAAGGCAAACGGTAACCGCCGCCACGGAAACGCGATTATCCAGGGTGTGACCGGCGATAGTGCCGCCGGCGAGCTCTAAAGGTTCCTGCGCGAATGAGATCACATCGCCGACGCGCACTTTTTGCGCGACTTCTTCAGCGCGCAACCCTGTATCAACCAACAGATATGGCAGGGCGACAGAGCCGCTGGCTGCTTCGGGAGGCAAGGCAAAAGCCGGCGGCATGACGACCATGCCTGGCAGATCCTGACGGCCATGTACGATCACCATTTGACCGGGCAGGATGCGTGGGTCAACACCCCCAACCTGGGTAAAGCGCAAAAAGCCGTCGTCTATCCCGGTCACCATCAAACCGATCGCGTCCATGTGAGCCGCAAGCATTACCCTTGGGCGCGGCTCAGGGGCGCTGCCTTTGGCCAGGCCGTGCAGGCTGCCGAGGTTCGAAACAGTGATTTCATCGGTGTAAGGCTTCCAGGCTTCAGCGATAATCTCGCGGACTGGATCCTCATAGCCGGAGAGGCCCGGCGCTGAGAGCATTTGCTTTAGATGTTCAATTAGGTCAAGTGACATATTTCTCTCGTTAGGGGGTAGGTTCGGGGGTTGGCCCCACCGGAATCTCAGGCGGAGTTTCTGTTGGCAGAGGAACTTCTGTATCAGTCGGGACAGGCGTCTCGATCAACTCTTCAGTACTGGTGGGCATCAGCGTAGCCGTAAAAGTAGCTGTTGGCGTGGCTGTCTGGGAAGGAGTGGGGGTGATGGTCGACGTCCGCGTGAGGTAGGGCGTGAGGGTGATTGTCGCCGTGGGAGTGATTGTCCCGGTCAGGGTAATGGTAGGAGTCGGAGTGCCTACCACGGGTCCGCGATCCAGGCGCAGCAGGATGATGCCCAAGATGTAGCAAGGCAGCGTGATAACAATCAACAAGGTCAGTAAGTATCGAATGCGTGTTCGCTTTGAAAGCCCGTCTTCCAAACAGCCCTCCACTGCTTTGGTATTAGCGCTTAATCATACCATCAGGGCTGGAATCATGAGAGAATTCAGGCTATAATTATGCTGTCTGTCCATTTTTATAAAGGAGGTACCCGATGGCAAGTAAAGACAAAGTGGGCAAAGAAGAGCGCAAAAAGCCCAAGATGACCATTAAAGAGAAGCGCAAAGCCAAAGAAGAGAAGAAAGACAGCAAGCGAACTGTCAACACTGTCACCAACGCAGGCAACTAAATTTTTTAAGTGATCGAATGTCACACCCCCGTCTTAGCGCGGGGGTGTGTTAATGAGGGCTGACATGAGGGGCTACACCCTCTCACAAACGAGGGCCTGAACGAGGGGCTGAGCGAACTTGACAAATCGGCACGGCTGCTAGTAGAATACTGAGTCTTGAAATCTGGGCTTAACCGGATGGGAATCGGGCCTGTAGCGCAGTTGGGAGCGCGCTTCAATCGCACTGAAGAGGCCGAGGGTTCGAATCCCTCCAGGTCCACTGCAAGGCTTAACAACAGAAGAGTAAAATTATCGGGCCCATAGCGCAGTTGGGAGCGCGTCTCAATGGCATTGAGAAGGCCGGGGGTTCGAATCCCCCTGGGTCCACTG